>JAABUL010000946.1_pt1 | contig 58932 bp, 56 predicted proteins | sample 5559151 | NCBI WGS metagenome assembly JAABUL01 (sample SAMN10711876, study PRJNA513368) | rock metagenome | isolation source: Antarctica rocks | place: Antarctica: Victoria Land, Pudding Butte sud
CAGCGCCACGGCCTTGTCGCCGCCGACGCGCCGCAACGCCTCGATCTCCTCGCCGACGGTGGCCGACAGCCCCGGCAGGCTGAGGTTGCGCCGCGGGCCGAGGGCCGCCGTGTCGATCTCGGCCGCATGGATCAGGAAGCCGACCGCGGCGCGGGGGCTCGCGAACCAGTGGCGCACATCTTCGGACACCGGCAGCACCGCCTCCCGGCCCGACAGCGGCTCCCTCAGAATGCCCGAGAAGAAGCCAGAGGCCGCGAGATTGGGCTTGCCGGGCCGGACGCAGATGGTGGGGAGGCGGATGCCGATTCCGTCAAAAAAGCCGCGGCGGCTGTAGTCCGAAAGCAGAAGCTCGCCGATCGCTTTCTGGGTCCCGTAGCTGGTCAGCGGCGTGTGCAGGAACTCGTCGTGGATGCGGCTCGGGAAGGGCGCCCCGAACACCGCGATCGACGAGGTGAACACCAGGCGCGGGCAGTAAGGGGACTTCAGGTCTTCCTGGCGGATGGCCTCGAACAGCAGGCGCGTACCGTCGAGATTGATGCGGTAGCCCTTGTCGAAGTCGGCTTCGGCCTCGCCCGAGACGATGGCGGCGAGATGGAACAGGAGGTCGGGCCGGCGGGCCGCGATCTTCTCGGCCTCGCCCGGGGCCGACAGATCGGCCGTGACGCAGGCGATCCGGCCGGGAAAGTTCTTCGGCGCGCTCGGCTCCACCACATCGACCAGCGTCAGCGATTCGATGGTCCGGCCTCCCAGGCCTCCATCCGCGACCAGCCGGTCCGTGAGCTTGCGTCCGATCATGCCGGCCGCGCCGATCACGAGAACGTGCATGACAGTTCCTCCCGGATTCGCTTCGGGCCGCCGGCCGAAGCTGCTTCGTGCCGTCGTTCGGACCGCGCGTGACGCGTCGTCAACACCCCGGACAGGCGTGCCGTTCCCGGCTGATGGAGCGCCGCGAGTCACCTTCTCACTCCCGCGAGAAGTTGACGGGCTGCTGCCCTCGGTGCGGTCAAGCCCCCGCCAGACACCTGTGTTCCGGAATCGCATAAACGCGATCCCGCCCGAGCGCGTGGGCGATGCGACGGCCCGAGGTGAGCAGGCCCGTGAAGGCCGGATGGCGGAAGTTCAATCCGCCCGCATAGGCCCCGAAGGCCGGCATGATGCAGCGCGAGCCGTCCGACACGAAGCACCGCCGGCGGACCGCGCCGCTCGTGCCCGCCACCACGGCCACGGGATGAAGATGCCCGGCGATCTCGCCCAATCCGCCCGCGCCCGGCAAGGGCTCGTGTCGCAGCGTGAGCGGTCCGAGGTGCCACAGGTCGGCCGTGACGCCCCCGAGACCGGCCGGAGCCTCGGGATCATGGTTGCCGGCGAGCCAGATCCAGTCGCGGCCGGCCTGCAATCGCGCCAGCACCGCGCGGTCGGCTTCGCCGAGGCGCGTGGCGCCCTGACGGTCATGGAAGCTGTCGCCGAGCGCGATCACCACGCGTGGCGCATAGCGGGCCACCACGGCGGCGAGCTTCGCCAGCGTCGCGGCCGTGTCGTAGGGCGGCAGCATCATGCCGCGCCGCGCAAAGGAGGAGCCCTTCTCGAGGTGCAGGTCGGCCACCAGCAAGACCCTCTCGCCCTCGTGGAACAAGGCCCCGAGGAAGTCGGCCAGAAGGTCGACCCCCGCGACCGGAACATGGGTGTGCATCCGACTAGCCTCGCCCTTTCGGGCGTCCGCCTGTCGGTCGTCCCCGGGCCTGGCCTCGGCCGGGGTCTTCCGTTTTGCCGCCGTCATCGTCCGCGAATGCTTCCTCGATCAAGACGTCCGCGGCTTCGGCCAGGATGCTGTCCTGGGCCTCGCCGTAGACGGGTTCACGGCCGATCTCCAGCATGATCGGAACCGCGAGGGGTGAGACTTTCCGGAGGTGCTTGTGCATGATTCGCCCCCGGACCCGCGACAATAGCTCACCCAGCCGCTTCAGATCGAGGAGTCCGGTTGCCGCATCGTCGCGCGCGGCCTTGAGCAGGATGTGGTCGGGCTCGTGGCGGCGCAGGACGTCGTAGACGAGGTTGGTCGAAACCGTCATCTGGCGGCCCGTCTTCTCCCTGCCGGGGCAGCGTCGCTCGATCAGCCCCGCGATCGTGGCGCAGATGCGAAACGTCCGCTTCATCATCGAGGACTCGTCGAGCCATGCTTCGAGGTCGTCGCCGAGCATGTCCTCGGCGAAGAGATCGTCGAGGCTGACGAGCCCGCGCGCCGCGCGCGCCCCGACATCGTGGCGGGACCAGACCGCGATGGCGTAGTCGTTGGCCACGAAGCCGAGCGGCTCGAGCTTGGCGCGTTCCATGCGGCGGCTCAGCAGCATGCCGAGCGTCTGGTGCGCGAGTCGCCCCTCGAACGCATAGGCGATCAGGTAATGGCGCCCGCCGCGCGGAAACGTCTCGACCAGCATGGCGTCGCTCGGCGGCAGGGCCGATCGCGCGCGCTGCAGCCCGAGCCAGTCCTCCACCTGTTCGGGCAGGTCATAGGATTCGGGCCGGGACGCCATGGCCCGCACCTGCTCGGCCAGATAGGTCGAGAGCGGAAACTTCGAACCCGCATAGGAGGGGATCTTGGGCGTGTCGCCGCCAACGCGGGCGCAGAGCGCCTCGTCGTCCACGATGGCCTGCAGGGCCAGGATCTCGCCGCCGAACAGAAAGGTGTCGCCGGGCAACAAGGTTTCGAGAAAACCATCCTCGACCTGGCCCAGCACGCGTCCGCCACGCCCGATCGGCCCGGTATGCGGCGCCGGGCCGCTAGCGGCGGGGGCCGCGGTGCGGCTCCGCACGAGCCGCACCTTGAGCATGGCGGCCTGCACGATGGTGCCGACGTTCATGCGATATTGCTGGGCGATGCGGCCGTTGGAGATGCGCCATCGCCCATCCTTGGCCTGCCGGATCTTGGCGAAGCGTTCGTAGGCCTGCAGCGCGTAGCCGCCGTGTGCCACGAATTCCACGGCCTGATCGAACTCGTTCCGATTAAGGTCCGCATACGGGGCGGCATCGGTGACCTCGGCGTAGAGGGCGTCGGCGGCGAACGGTTCGGCGCAGGCCATCCCGAGGATATGCTGGGCCAGCACGTCGAGGGCGCCGCGACGTGGAACGGGGGTGTCCTGGGCGCCCGCCGCCGCGGCCGTGATGGCGGCCCGGCATTCCAGCACCTCGAAGCGGTTGGCCGGCACCAGGATGGCGCGCGACGGTTCGTCGAGCCGGTGGTTGGCGCGGCCGATGCGCTGGATCAGGCGGCTCGCGCCCTTTGGCGCCCCGACGTTGATCACGAGGTCGACGTCGCCCCAATCGATGCCGAGGTCGAGCGTTGCGGTCGCCACCACGGCCTTCAGCTTGCCGGCCGCCATGGCCTCCTCGACCCTGCGGCGCTGGCCGACGTCGAGCGAGCCGTGGTGGAGCGCGATGGGCAGGCTGTCGGCGTTGATGCGCCAAAGGTCCCAGAACAGCTGCTCGGCCTGGAACCGCGTGTTGACGAAGATCAGGGCCAGTTTCACGGCCTTGATCTCGTCGTAGATTTCGCCCAGCGCGTGGCGCGCGCTGTGGCCCGCCCAGGGCAGGCGCTCGCGCGTATCCAGCATCGTGACGTGGGCGGCGGCACCCTCGGGCGCCAGCACGAGAGCGGGCGGGGGGTCGGTCCGGCCGTGCAGGTAGGCCACGAGTTCGGCGGGCTCGCGCACGGTCGCCGAGAGGCCGACGGTCTGCACGCCCGGCGCCAGGCGCCGCAGCCGCGCGAGATCGAGCGCCAGCAGGTCGCCGCGCTTCGACGTCACGAGAGCGTGGAGTTCGTCGAGCACGATGCGCTTCAGATCGGCGAACAGCGTCTTGGCGTCCGGGCTGGCCAGCAGCAGGGCGATCTGCTCGGGTGTGGTCAGCAGGATGTCGGGCGGGTCGCGCCGCTGGCGCTGCCGCTTCGCCGCCGAGGTGTCGCCCGTGCGGGTCTCGATGCGGGTGCCGAGCTTCATCTCGGCCACGGGGACTTCGAGGTTGCGGGCGACGTCGACCGACAGCGCCTTCAGCGGCGACACATAGAGGGTGTGCAGGCGAGCCTGCCGTCTCGGCGCGGCCGACAGTTCGACGAGGCTCGGCAGGAAGCCCGCGAGCGTCTTGCCGGCGCCGGTCGGCGCGATAAGCAGCGCCGAACGCCCGGCCTCGGCATGGGCCAGGAGATCGAGTTGGTGAGCCCGCGGCACCCAGCCCCGGGTCGCGAACCAGAGCAGGAACGCTGACGGCAGGAGTTGGGGGATCGGGGAGGGGGCTGTCGACCTGTCGAGCACTCCCCCCAATTAGGCCTTCGACGCCACCGCGACGAGTCCCGGCACGTCGCCACCTCGCTCGGTGCGGATCGAGGCGGCCTCGAGCAGCAGGAGCTGGAGCCCGGCCGCCTCCAGCGCGGCCTCGACGTAGCCGGGCTCATGGGCGAAGCGAAGGTCGGGTCCGAGCGCGTGAGCAGGAGGACCACTGCCCGGCGTCGACGGTGTCTGGACCGTGAAGGCCAGCAGCCCGCCCCTCGCCAGGGCGCGGAACACACCGGCCAAGACCGGCGCGAGGTTGCCGATGTAGACGAAGACATCGGCGGCGGTGACGAGGTCGTAACCCCCTGCCGGGCTCGCCGCGAGCGCCGCGTCGAGCGATCCCACCGTGAGTGCCGCGTAATGTCCCGTGTGCCGGGCTTGCTGCACCATGGCGGGCGACAGGTCGACGCCATCGATCGCGACGGCGCGTCCCCGGAGGGCGCCGGCCATCAGTCCCGTGCCGCAGCCGAGGTCGAGCCCCCGGGCGGATACGCGTCCGGGTGCGGCGCGGTCGAGGGCGTCCATCAGCACCTCCGGGCCGCAATATCCGAGCGTACCGACGAGGTGGCGGTCGAAGCGCGGCGCGTAATCGTCGAACAGCGCCAGGATGTAGGCTTCCGACAGGGTGGGGGACGTCCGGCCGTCGAGGCGGGACAGGTTCATCTCGGCCCCGAAGACGCCGCCGGGATCGATCCCGGCAACCCGTCGCCAAGCCTCCGCGGCCTCGCCCGGGCGGCCGTCGAACTCGCGCGCCTCGGCCAGCGCCGCCCATGCCGGTGCCCAGGCAGGGACGAGCGCGATGACCTGCTCCAGCAGGTCGGCCGCCGCGGCGTGATCGCCGTCCTGGGCCAGCGCCGTCGCCCAGGCGAAGCGTCGGTCTGCCAACAGGTCGTTCGAGGTCTTGCTCAACGGAAGCGGACCCGCGATGCTCGGCGCGGGACGGCGCGAAGGTTCACCTCAGACCCCTTCGGCACACTGCCTCAGTCGGTAACGTCATGGCCTTGGTGAACGCCACGCGTCTCACGTCAATCATCGACGTGGAAGCCTTAACATCATCGAAGCCATCTGCACCCATTCTGCCTGGGCGTCCGCCGCGCTCGCGGCGTCGTGCGTCCGAGCGTGAGGGGTCCCATGTGTACCAGCGAAGTTCCACTCCGGCCGATGTGGGCCGGGATTCTGGTGGTTGGTCTGGCGGGCGGCGTGGGCTCGGCGGCGGACCTGCCGTTCGCTGCTGCACGATCGCCGGTCGGGGCGCGGGGCGTGTCGGGAGATGGTTACCGGGTGCCGCGATGGCCGGTGCGACCCCGCCCATTGCGGTTCGACGCCGAAGGCTATCCGGTCCCGGGCCAGGTCGTCGTGGGCGCGCCGGATCCGCTCGCGGTATCGGGCGGCTGTCCCGGAACCTTGGAGCCAATCTACGACGCTGTCGGCAATATCGCCGGCTACGCCCATTTTCCGAACTGCCGCTGAGAGCGAGGAGGCGTCGACCCTGGGGCAGCCAGTCGATCGTGCCCGGCGGCCGAAACCCGATGCATGCGACAAGGCCCGGCATTTGGCGATGGTTCTTCGGCGCCGCAAAAAAACCTCCAGTTTACCCCGTTCGGAAGTACGCCACCGCGAACGGGTGCCTCGTGCCAAGATGCATGGCATCCAGGCGATGCGAGTCGGGACATGATGGTCGGCACATTGTCGCCCACTGCATCGTGAGCACCGCTTCATCATCTCGGTATCGTTAAATGTGGATGAACGGGCTGTGCCGCTTGCAACAAAGAGCCATCGGCACAGTTGTCAAGGCGACCACGGGGTGGACAGCACGATGAACAGGCTGACGACACGGACTTTTGTGGGTGCGGCGGCCCTGGCGGTCGTTGGAACGCTTTTAGTGGCCTGGCTCCCAGTCACAATGGGCTTGACGACGGTCGCGGCGATGCTGGTCGCGGGGCTTTGTGTCGCTTTTTCGGCGCAGTCGGCACGGGTTCGCGACGAGGGGCATCAGGTTTACCGCCCGGTTTACGTTCGGCCCTCTAGGGTGGGTGGGCCGGTCAAGCCGATCGAGGATTGATGGCGGCGTCGCACCGGCCGGGTCGTATGCCCGGACGCGGCAACCGAGAAGAGAGTGACGTCATATGACGACGAGTTCTGCTTCCAACATGCGCCGCCTTGGCCTGGTTGTAGTGGCCTGTTTCGTCGGCGCTCCCTTGGTGGCCGCACCTCTCGCCGCCAATGGCGAAGCTTTGCTGCGCCCCCTCACGATCAACCGGGGGATCCACATCGTCCAGGCGTTCGGACCCGACGACGAGGATTGCGTGTTCGAACTGCGCCGCGTGCCCCGTCCCGGCGGCCAACTGCATACGGCCCGGAAGCTCGTCTGCAACGATTGACGTCGGTCGGCTTCGACCGAAACACCGATGTCGGCCAGCCAGATCCTGACCCTCACGCCGCTCGGGCTTCATTGCCCGGGGGGCGATTTTTATGTGGACCCTCTGAGGCCCGTCGCGCGGGCGCTCGTCACCCATGGTCACTCCGATCACGCCCGGTCGGGCCATGATGCGGTCATGGCGACCGCTCAGACGCTCGACATCATGGCGCTCCGTTACGGCGAGGGCTTCACTGGATCACGCCAGGTCGCCGACCTCGGTGTCTGGACCGCGGTCGGCGACGTCCGCATCCGCTTCCATCCTGCCGGCCATGTCCTGGGATCGGCCCAGATCGAGATTGAGCAGCGAGGTTTCACGCTCGTCGTGTCGGGCGATTACAAGCGCGCCGCGGATCCGACCTGCCTGCCCTTCGAGCCCGTGCGATGCCAGGCTTTCATTACCGAGGCGACCTTCGGTCTCCCGGTCTTCCGCCACCCCGACGCGGCGGCCGAGATCGCCAAGCTGCTGGCGTCGCAGAAGCTCTTCCCGGAGCGGACCCACATTCTCGGGGCCTATGCGCTCGGTAAGGCCCAGCGACTGATGGCGCTTCTACGCGGCGCCGGCTACGACCGACCGATCCATATCCACGGCGCGCTCGAGAAGCTCACGGCCTATTACCGCGACCAGGGCGTCGCGCTCGGCGACACCCCGAAGGTCGTAACGACGGAACGTCCGAAGCTCGGCGGCGAGATCGTGATCTGCCCGCCCGGCGCCATCAAGGACCTGTGGGCGCGGAAGTTCCCCGATCCGGTCACGGCCGCGGCCTCCGGATGGATGCGGGTGCGGGCCCGCGCCCGGCAGAAGGGTGTCGAACTGCCGCTGATCGTGTCGGACCACGCCGACTGGGAGGCGCTCTGCACCACCGTGGTCGAGACAGGCTGCGAGGAACTCTGGGTCACGCACGGCGAGGCCGATGCCCTGGTGCATTGGGCGGGGACCCAGGGCATCGCGGCCAAGCCGCTTCACTTCATTGGCTACGGCGAGGAGACCGAGGACGAGATGCCCGAGGCGGCATGAAGGACTTCGCGCAACTGCTCGATCGATTGGCCTTCGAGCCCGGCCGCAACGGCAAGATCCGGCTGATGGCGGCCTTTTTCGCAGGCACGCCGGACCCCGAGCGGGGCTTCGCCCTCGCGGCGTTGACCGATTCGCTGAGCTTCGCCGGCGCCAAGCCCGCCATGATCCACGCGCTGGCGGCCGAGCGCACGGACCCGGTGCTGTTCCAGATGAGCTACCACTATGTCGGGGACCTCAGCGAGACGGTGGCGCTGATGTGGCCCACCCTGCCGGCCGAACGGGATCCGCCGCTTCTGTCCGAGGTGATCGGGACATTGTCGACCACCGGCAAGGTCGCCCTGCCGGCTGTGATCGCGGGCTGGCTCGACGGCCTCGACGAGATCGGCCGCTGGGCCCTGCTGAAGCTCATCACGGGATCCTTGCGCATCGGTGTCTCGGCGCGTCTCGCCAAGACGGCCGTGGCGGCCCTCGGGCCGCATGCACCGGACGACATCGAGGAAGTGTGGCACGGGCTTGCGCCGCCTTACGCCGAACTCTTCGCCTATGCGACGGGGCAGGGCGCCAAGCCCGACACGGTCGACCCCACGCCCTTCCGCACCCCCATGCTGGCCCACGCCATCGACGAGGCCAAGGACTTCGCGGCGCTCCATCCGGCCGACTTCACGGCCGAATGGAAGTGGGACGGCATCCGGGTTCAAGCCGTAACCGGGTTCGGGCGCGACGGGCGGGCGGCGCGGCGGCTCTATTCGCGGAGCGGGGACGACATCTCGAGCAGCTTTCCCGACCTGATGGACAGCCTGTCGACGGAACGGTGGGGTGCGGGGGCACTCGACGGCGAACTGCTGGTGATGATCGACCGACGTATCCAGCCCTTCGCCAGCCTTCAGCAGCGTCTTAACCGCAAGACCGTGTCGCAGAAGACCATCGCCCAATACCCGATCCACATGCGGGCCTACGACATCCTCGTGGCGGACGGTGACGATCTGCGGGCGCTCCCCTTCGAGGAGCGCAGGCGACGGCTGGAGGCCTATGTGGCCCGGCTCGACGATCCGCGCATCGACCTCTCGCCGCTGGTGCCCTTCGCGGACTGGGAGGCCCTGGCCGGGATCCGAGTCGACCCCGCGGCCCATAAGGCCGGCGCCGACGCCGAGGCCATCGAGGGCCTCATGCTGAAGCGCCGCGACAGTCCCTATGTGCCGGGCCGGCCCAAGGGGCTGTGGTACAAGTGGAAGCGGCAGCCCTTCAACGTCGATGCGGTGATGATGTATGCCCAGCGAGGCCACGGCAAGCGCGCCTCCTTCTATTCGGACTACACGTTCGGAGTCTGGAAGGACGGACCCGACGGCGAGGTGCTGGTGCCGGTCGGCAAGGCCTATTCGGGCTTCACGGACCAGGAACTCGTGAAGCTCGACCGGTACGTGCGCAACAACACGGTGAACCGCTTCGGCCCGGTCCGCGAGGTGAAGCACACCCGCCACGAGGGCCTGGTGCTGGAGATACTGTTCGAGGGACTCAACCGCTCGACGCGCCATAAATCCGGCGTCGCCATGCGGTTCCCGCGCGTCGCCCGCATCCGCTGGGACAAGCCCGCCATCGAGGCGGACAGGTTCGAGGCTCTGGAGAAGCTGCTGGCCGTGGAGGGCTGAGATCGCGATCGGCCCATCCGGCGCGATCATCTCTTGCCTCCCGCAACCGCCCATGTCAGCAGACTGACGACGATTTGATGTTCAATGGTGGAGCCGCAGGCATGGCCCGTAAACCGAATTACGACTTCGAGCGCCGTGAAAGGGAAAAGGCCAAGGCCGCCAAGGCCGAGGAACGCGCGAAGCTCAAGGCCGAGAAGGCCGAAACCGCCAAGCAGACGCCCGGGGAGGCCTCAAGCGAGTCCGAGGCGCCTGCCGAGAAATAGGCCGGGGCTCAGTCCTCGCGGCTGGCCAATCTGGGCTGGCCAAGTCTCGGCCAGGCTGGGTGGTGTCGATCTGGCGTTACCCGACGGTCGGCTCCGCCATGCGGCGGCGCAGGGGTTTCAGCACCGCGATGGCCAGCAGCGCCGTCACTACGTCGGCCGCGATCGCGACCCCGAACACACTGGTCCAGTTGCCGGTGGAGCCGTGCAGCAGCGACGCCATCGGGCCGCCGAGGATCGAGCCGACCCCTTGGGCGATGTAGAGACAGCCGTAGTTGGTCGTGGCATATCGGCTTCCAAACGTATCAGTGAGGGTCGAAGGGAAGAGCGAGAAGATCTCGCCCCAGCCGAAGAACACCAGCCCCGACAGCAGCACGAATGCCACGGGGTCGCTGCGGGTCATCAGCCAAGCCGTCATGGCGGCGGCTTCGAGCAGGAAGGCCACGAACATCGTGTTCTCGCGGCCGATCCGGTCCGAGACGGCGCCGAAGAAGGGACGCGTGAGCCCGTTGCAGAACCGGTCGATGGTGAGGGCGAGGGGCAGCGCCGCCATGCCGAGGACGGTAGCGCCCTTGATGCCGAAGTCACTCGCGAAGAAACCGATCTGGGTCGTCACCATCAGGCCCGTGGTGGACATCAACGACATCATCACGAACATCAGCCAGAACACGGGATGGCGCAGCATGACTCGGGTCGGCGTATCACGCGCGCCGGCCGAGCCGTCGGCCGCCTGGGAGCCCGGTTCCACGGTGGCGGGCGGACGACGCAGACCGAGCGCCGCCAGCACGCCGATGATGCCGAAGATGAAGCCGAACTCCAGCAAGGCTGCCGGATAGCCCGCAGCCGCCAGCTTGTCGGCGATCGGGAAGGTGGTCAGGATCGCGCCCATGCCGTAGCCCGCCGCCACGATCCCGGCCGCGAAGCCGCGCCGGTGCGGAAACCAGCCCATCACCTGGCCGACCACGCCCACGTAGACGATGCCGGTGCCGAGCCCGCCGACCACGCCGTAGCTGAGGTAGAGCGCCGTGAGCGAGGTCGCGAAGGAGGCCAGCACCCAGCTGAGCCCGGTCAGGGCCGCACCGAGGCCGATCAGCAGCGCCGGGCCGAACCGCTGCACGAGATAGCCCTGGAACGGCGAGAAGAAGGTCTGCAACACGATGAGGATCGTGATGGTGACCTGCAGGGCCGCGGCCTGGACTCCGAAAGCCGTCGCCATCGGCGTGGTGAACAGGGCCCAGACATATTGCGGGCTCGAAATCGTCATCATGCAGACGAGGCCGAGCCCGAGTTGCACCCAGCGGGTCGTCGAGGTGGTGGTGGCCTGCCGGCCCAGGATCATGGTGCTCAAGGTCGTATCCGCATCACCGAAAAGATGCGACGGTGCATGCAAAGTCCCTGCCATGTTGCATGCGGAGCAAACGCATCACGTCGGCCGCCGCCCGGTCGGACGTCACAGACCCGATCGAAACCCTCGCGGGTCGTGAATGGGCCGAAGCGTCACGATCGGTGACGGCTGGTCTCAGTTGTCGCCGTGCATCGAGGGGCCAAGCGCGCGATCGTGGCCCGCCGTCGGGGAGGATGGAATCCTGATCTGCTGGACGTCATGGTTCTTCGCCACGGCATGAGCCGAAGTGGCGGTGAAAACAAGGAGCGCTCCGGCTGCGACCTTCATGCGTGCGGCGTGGAACGCGGATGCAGCGACGATCATCGAGGGTCCTGAACTGCGCGGCAAGAAGGCCGCAGTCTACGCGAGGGCTTGGCTTAAGAAGCTGCATCAGCCATCCGAATAAGGCGCGAGCACGACAGAGGCTCCTACGGGCCAAACAAGCCAGCTTGGGGCAGGCGGCGCGCGGCATGGGTCATGCATTTGCGCCACCCGTGAGGCGTGTAGAATGCGGTTCGGCGCCGGCACGGGCCGGGCCGGAGGGGGAACCGCGTCATGTACGATTTCGACATGATCGTGATCGGCAGCGGGCCGTCCGGGCGGCGCGCCGCCGTGCAGTCGGCCAAGCTCGGCAAATCGGTCCTAGTCGTCGAGCGGGGGCGCCGGGTCGGGGGCGTCTCGGTCCATACGGGGACGATCCCGTCCAAGACCATCCGCGAGACGGTCCTGAATCTGTCGGGCTGGCGCGAGCGCGGCTTCTACGGCCGCTCCTACCGCGTGAAGCAGGACATCGGCGCCGACGATCTCCTGGCCCGCCTGCACAAGACGCTCAACCACGAGGTCGAGGTCCTCGAACATCAATTCAGCCGCAACGCCGTCCGGACGGCGCGGGGCGACGCGCGCTTCGTCGGCCCGCACGGCGTCGAGGTGACGGTCGCGAACGGCGACCACCACGTCTACACGGCGGAGTTCGTCCTGATCGCCTGCGGCACGCGGCCGTTCCGGCCCGACTACGTGCCGTTCAACGGCACCACGGTGTTCGACTCGGACGAAATCATCGAGATGCCGCGCCTGCCGCGCAGCATGGTGGTGATCGGGGCGGGGGTCATCGGGGTCGAATATGCCACGATCTTCTCGGCGCTCGACGTCGCCATGACGCTGATCGAACCGCGGCCGACCTTCCTGGATTTCATCGACCGGGAACTGATCGAGGAGTTCACCCACGACCTCCGCGACCGCAACGTGGCGCTGCGCATGGGCTCGGCCGTGACCGCAATCGAGGCGCCCGAAGGCGGCCGCGTGACGTGCCGGCTCGACGACGGCCGCAGCGTGTCGGCCGAGATGCTGCTCTTCGCGGCCGGGCGCCTCGGCAACACCGACACGCTGAACCTCGATGCGGCCGGGATCGCCACCGATCACCGCGGCCGCATCACGGTGGAGCCCAAGACCCTGCAGACTGCCGTGCCGCACATCTATGCGGCGGGTGACGTCATCGGCTTCCCGAGCCTCGCCTCGACCTCGATGGAACAGGGCCGGGTGGCGGCCTGCCACGCCTTCGGCCTGGCGCCGCCGCCGCCGCCGGAGTTCTTCCCCTACGGCATCTATTCGGTGCCCGAGATCTCGACGGTGGGGATGACCGAGGAAGAGGTGCGCAAGCGCAAGATCCCCTACGAATGCGGCATCGCGCGCTTCCGCGAGACCTCGCGCGGCCACATCATGGGGCTCGACACCGGCATGATGAAGATGATCTTCTCGCTGAAGACCCGCCGCCTACTCGGCTGCCACATCGTGGGCGAAGGCGCGACCGAACTGATCCACATCGGCCAGGCGGTGCTGAACCTCAAAGGCACCATCGACTTCTTCATCGAGAACACCTTCAACTATCCGACGCTGGCCGAAGCCTACAAGATTGCCGGGCTCGACGCCTGGAACCGGATGGCCCGGGCGTGAGGGTTTTGCCGCCCTTCTCCCGCAGGCGGGAGAAGGTGGCGCGTCGCGGCAAAGCCGCGAAAGTCGCCGGATGAGCGAGGAAGCCCCCGGCTTCGGGAGTTTCCCTCATCCGCCTTCGCTGCGCTCAAGCACCTTCTCCCGCAGGCGGGAGAAGGGCGGCACGGCACGTCACTCCGCCTCGCCGTCCACCACGCGCTTCGCCATCCCCGCCGGGAACCCTGCCCGCACCAGGCTGCGGATGTCCTTCTCGCGATAGGGCGCGCGCTCGCCGGGCCGGAACGGTCCGAGGCGCTTGCGCTGCGCGAGACGGGTCGCCTGCGCGACCTCGTCGAGATCGACCGCCTCGGCCACGCCCTCATGCGCGACGTCGATGTCGTGGCGTTGCAGTTCCGTCCTGATGCGCCACGCCGGCCAGCCCTTGCGGGCCAGGGCGGCGGCACGGCCTCGGGCATAGGCGTCGTCGTCGATCAGCCCGGCTCGCGTCAGGCGCTCCACGACGGCGTCGATCATGAGACGGACCTCGGCCGACTCGGGCACCGGCAGATCGCGCGCAGCGCAACGCCGGCGGATCTTGCGTTCCAGCACCTCCCGCAGGCGGGCCGTCGAGGCCGAGTAGCGAGCCAGATAGTAGCTGGCCATGCGCATCAGCGTCTCGGCCGAGACGGCCGGCTTGCCGGCTTCCCAGCCTCGATCCTGGACCTCAGCCAGCGGCGTGCATCTCGCCGACGAGCCGCCCCACGCAGCGCTCGAGCGACGCCCGCCACTCCGGCAGCGTAATCCCGTAGACTTGGCTGAGCTTCGTGCAGTCGAGCCGCGAATTGGCAGGGCGCCGCGCCTGGGTCGGAAAATCGGCCGAGATGATGCGCTTGACCTGGGTGGCGGGGCCGCCGCGCTGGCGAGATGCCGCGAACACGGCTTCGGCCACGTCGGCCCACACGGCCTCGCCGCGCGCCGCCATGTGGAAGACGCCATAGAGCTCCGGGTTCTCCGGTTCCGACCCGATCCTCTCGGCCACGCCGATCAAGGTCGCGGCGATGTCGAGCGCCGAGGTCGGGCAGCCGTGCTGGTCCGCCACCACGCCGACCTCGGGTTTCGTGGCCGCGATCCGCAGCATGGTGCGGACGAAATTCGAGCCGTAGGGCGCGTAGACCCAGGCGGTCCGTAGGATGACGTGCCGCGGGTTGGCGGCCGCCACGGCGCGCTCGCCCGCGAGCTTCGAGCGCCCGTAGACGCCGAGCGGGCCGACCGCGTCGTCCTCCCGGTACGGCGTCGGCTTCGCGCCGTCGAACACGTAGTCGGTCGAGAGCTGCAGCACCGGCACCCCGAGCGCCGCCGCGGCCTCGGCCACCGCCCCGGCGCCGGCGCCGTTCACGGCCTCGGCCGCCTCGGGCTCGCTCTCGGCCTTGTCGACCGCCGTATAGGCGGCCGCGTTGACGACGATGTCGGGCTGGGCCTTCTTCAAGGCGGGCTCGATCGTGGCGAGGTCGGAGAGGTCGAACGTCGGGCGCCCCAGCGCCACGATCTCGTAGCCGCTGCGGCCTCCGAGTTCGGCCAGGGCCCGAGCCACCTGCCCGTCCCGTCCGGTGACGGCGATCCGCATGTTCAGCGGTCCTTCTGGCTGGAAAGGCCCAGCCTTTCACCGCCGTAGACGCCTTCGCGTAGCGGCTTCCACCACCATTCGCTGTCGAGATACCAGGCGACGGTGCGGCGGATGCCGCTGTCGAAATCCTCCTGCGCCCGCCAGCCGAGTTCGGTCTCGAGCTTCGAGGCGTCGATCGCGTAACGGTGGTCGTGGCCGGGGCGGTCGGCCACGAAGGTGATGAGGTCGCGCCTCGGCGTCGCGGCAGGCCTCAGTTCGTCCAGCACGTCGCAGATCGTCTCGACGACCGCGAGGTTGGTGCGCTCGTTGCGGCCGCCGACGTTGTATTTCTCGCCGAGCCGACCGGTCGTGAGGATCGTCCACAAGGCACGGGCATGGTCCTCGACGAAGAGCCAGTCGCGGATGTTGTCGCCCTTGCCGTAGACCGGCAGCCGCACCCCGGCCAGCGCGTTGAGCGTCACCAGCGGGATCAGCTTCTCGGGGAAGTGGAACGGCCCGTAGTTGTTGGAGCAGTTCGAGATCACCACGGGCAGCCCATAGGTCCGCATCCAGGCCTGGGCCAGATGGTCGGAGGCTGCCTTGCTGGCCGAATAGGGCGAGGACGGGTCGTAGGGGGTGGTTTCCTCGAAAAGACCATCGGGCCCGAGCGAGCCGTAGACCTCGTCGGTCGACACGTGCAGGAAACGGAACCCCGCCTTGGCTTCGGCATCGAGCCCGGACCAGTAGGCCCGGGCCGCTTCGAGCAGCGTGAAGGTGCCGACGATGTTGGTCTCGATGAAGTCCTTGGATCCCGTAATGGACCGGTCGACGTGGCTTTCGGCCGCGAGGTGCATGACGCCATCGGGGCGGAACGCGCCGAAGATGTCGTCCATGGCGCCGCGGTCGACGATGTCGGCTCGTGTGAACCGGTAGTTCGGCAGGTTCGACACGGGCCTGAGGCTCTCGAGGTTGCCCGCGTAGGTGAGCTTGTCGACATTGAGCACCTCGACGCCGCATTCGCCGGCGAGGTGGCGCACGACTGCCGAACCGATGAAGCCGGCCCCGCCCGTGACGAGGACACGCTTCATGGCAGGCCTTCGTAGGTGAAGATCGTCGGCAAGTCGGCGAGCTTGGGCTGGCGCCTGTCCTTGTCGGACAGCACGGCTGCGCCGGGCGCGACCGGCCATGCGATGCCGAGCGCGGGGTCGTCCCAGGCCAGGCCCCCGTCGTCGGCCGCGCTGTAGAAATCGGTGACCTTGTAGAAAATCATGCTGTCGGGCTCGACCGTGCAGTAGCCGTGCGCGAAACCCGGCGGTACCCAGATCTGGTCGCCGGTCTCGGCCGACAGCAGGGCCGACACGTGCCGGCCGAAGGAAGGCGAGCCCCGGCGGATGTCCACGGCGACGTCGAAGATGGCGCCCTTGAGCGCGCGGACGAGCTTGCCCTGTGCGGCGGGGTGACGCTGGAAGTGCAACCCCCGTACGGTGCCGGCCTGGGCCGACAGCGCTTCGTTGTCCTGCACGAAAGCGGCGTTGCAGACCTCGCGTCGGAACGCCCGATCGTTGAAGCTTTCCACGAAATAGCCCCGCGCGTCTCCATGTCGCTTCGGCCGCAGCAGGACCACCTCGGGAATGGCCAATCGGGTCACCTGCATGCTCGAGTCCCCAGGCGGAGCCGTCACCGCCGCGTCGCGCCGCCGTTTACACCAAGATTCCGCGGGACGCATCCCCGGGCCGGGCCGGGCGCGCGACGCTCGGATAAGGTGGTGGTCGCTGGACGGAGCAACCGTCGAGCTTCGGTCCCGTCATGACAACGTCACGGGCCGGGCTCGATGATTCGCGTGCGGCGGAGCGGGACGACATTCGGGGCAGTGCGGTCATGTTGGATCTGAAGCAGGCGGCTTCGTCGACGCCTCTCGTGGCGGCACTGATCGAGGCGATGCCGGAGCCCGTCCTAGTGGTGCTGGGCGAGGGCCGCGTGCTGGCGGCGAACCGCCACGCCAGGAGCATGCTGCCGGCCTTGAAGATCGGCGGCAATCTCGCGCTGGCATTGCGCGACCCCGACATCCTCGATGGCATCGACCGGGTCTACGCCTCGGGCCTCGTCGAGCAGGTGTCGTGGCGCGATCGCGTCCCCGTCGAGCGGGTGTTCGATGTCACGGTGGCCCCACTCGACCTGCCGGGCGAGGATCGCGCCGTAGTGCTGACCCTGCTCGACCTCACCGAGTCCCGTCGGGTCGAACGCATGCGGGCCGACTTCGTGGCCAATGCGAGCCACGAACTCAGGACGCCGCTGGCCTCGCTGCTCGGCTTCGTCGAAACCCTGCAAGGGCCGGCCCGCGACGATGCCCACGCGCGGGCACGCTTCCTCGCCATCATGGCCGAACAGGCGCGCCGCATGGCCCGCCTCGTCGACGATCTGCTATCCCTGTCGCGGATCGAGCAGAACCTGCACTTGAGACCCGACACGCCGGTGGACCTGGCCCTGGTGGTCCGCCACGTCGCCGACACGCTGGCGCCGCTGGCCCATGAGACCGGCGTGACGCTGGCGGTTCGGACGTCCGGCCCCGTGGTGGTGCCGGGAGACCGCGACGAACTCGTCCGCGTCGCCGAGAACCTCATCGAGAACGCCATCAAATACGGCTCCCCGCCGCCGGGCTCGGGGGGGGCGCCGACCTGTGTCGACGTCGACGTGTCGGTGCGGCACCGGGCCGGCTGCTTTTCAGTCCGCGACTACGGCCCCGGTATCGCGCCCGAGCACCTGCCGCGGCTGACGGAACGCTTCTACCGGATCGATGCCGGCCAGAGCCGTGCCAAGGGCGGCACCGGCCTCGGCCTCGCCATCGTCAAGCATATCGTGGCCCGACATCGCGGCCGCCTGCAGATCGAGAGCGACGTCGGCCAGGGTGTCAAGATCTCGGTCACGATTCCGTTGAAGCCGTAAGTCATAACGTTTTCAAAGACATCTGATGTCGTAAATCTGTGGGCGAAACGTCGTTAAATCGTGTGCCGTTTCCGCTAGGACTCCGGCCGCCATCGCTGCGGCAGCAATGCTCGCGCGATGGGGACCCACCTGTTCGACAGAACGAGGCGACTCATGATCATGCAGTTTTTCGCGCGCACGGCGCTCGTTGCCGCCGCGCTTTCGGCCGGTTCGCTGGCCGGTGGCCTTGGCGCCCGTGCCGCCGATGTCTCGGGCGCCGGCTCGACCTTCATCTATCCAGTCTTCGCCAAATGGGCCGACACCTACAAGAAGGAATCGGGGACCGGCATCAACTATCAGTCGATCGGCTCGGGCGGCGGCATCAAGCAGATCAAGGCCAATACCGTGACGTTCGGGGCCAGCGATGCCCCGCTGACCGAGAAGGAACTGAACGAGGCTGGCCTCGTGCAATGGCCGATGATCATGGGCGGGATCGTGCCGGTCGTGAATCTCGAGGGCATGAAAGCCGGCGACCTGACCATCGACGGGCCGACACTGGCCAAAATCTTCATGGGCGCCATCAAGACATGGAACGACCCGGCCATCGCCAGCGCGAACCCCGGAGTCAAGCTGCCCTCCACCGCGATCGTCGTGGTGCACCGCTCCGACGGGTCGGGTACGACCTTCAATTTCACCGACTACCTGTCGAAGGTCTCTCCCGACTGGAAGTCCAAGGTCGGCGAGAATACCGCGGTCGAGTGGCCGGTCGGGCTCGGCGCCAAGGGCAACGAGGGCGTGTCCAACAACGTCGGCAACACCAAGGGTGCGATCGGCTACGTCGAATATGCCTATGCGAAGCAGAACAACCTCGTGTCGACCAAGATGGTGAACCACGACGGCAAGACCGTGTCGCCCACTATGGCCACGTTCTCGTCGGCTGCGGCCAACGCCGACTGGGAGCATGCGCCCGGCTTCTACCAGATCCTGACCGATCAGCCCGGGGCCGAAAGCTGGCCCATCACGGCCTCGACCTTCGTGCTGATGCACAAGGAGCCCAAAGACGCGGCCGCCGCTGCCGACGCGCTGAAGTTCTTCGACTGGGCCTTCAAGAGCGGTACGAAGGAAGCCGAAGCCCTGGACTACATCCCGATGCCGAGCAAGGTCGTGACCCTGATCGGCAAGGAGATCGACAGCAACATCAAGGCGAACGGCAAGCCCGTCTTCGAGATGAAGTGAGGCTGTCGTCTTCTTCCGCATCCGGGAGAAGATCTCGACGCCAGCGGCGAGGGAACGTAAGGACGCGGCTCCCTCGTCCGACATACGGCATGGCGGCCGAGCCGCGACGTCGGACGCCATTCACGTTCCACGGCGGAATGCGATCACCCTGCGCCGAGCCGCTGATGGACCCGAACGGGAGTTGACATGGCCGATGTCGCGATGCGGGACCAGACCGCGCGCCGAGCCGACGAGAGCACCCGCAGTGCGGTTCTGGCGCGCTTCCGCACGACCGACGCTCTCTTCGGCGGCCTGACGCTCGGCTCGGCGATCTTCGTGCTGGTGCTGCTCGGCGGCATCATTCTGTCGCTCATCATCGGCTCGATGCCGGCGTTCCGGGCTTTCGGCTTTCATTTCCTCGTCAGCGAGACCTGGAATCCCAACGACGACGTCTACGGCGCGCTCGGCGCCATCTACGGCACGGTCGTGACTTCGATCATCGCCATGACGATCGCCATACCGGTGGGGCTCGGCATCGCGATCTTCCTGAGCGAGCTCTGCCCTTTCGCGCTCCGCAGGCCGATCGGCATGGCGATCGAGCTTCTGGCCGGCATCCCGAGCATCATCTACGGCATCTGGGGCCTGTTCATCTTCGCGCCCTTCCTGCAGACCTATGTCGAGCCGCCGCTGATCGACGTCCTGGGCCCGATCCCCGGGGTCGGCAGCCTGTTCCAGGGGCCGCCCTACGGCATCGGCATGCTCACGGCCGGCATCATCCTGGGCATCATGGTGCTGCCCTTCATCTCGTCCATATCACGGGACGTCTTCGAGACCGTGCCGCCGGTCCTCAAGGAATCGGGCTACGGGCTCGGCTGCACGACCTGGGAAGTGATGCGCAACATCGTCATGCCCTTCTCCCGCACCGGCGTGATCGGCGGCATTATGCTGGCGCTCGGTCGGGCCTTGGGCGAGACGATGGCGGTGACGTTCGTGATCGGCAACGCCCACAGAATCTCGGCCTCGGTGCTGTCGCCCGGCACCACCATCTCGGCCGCCATCGCCAACGAGTTCACGGAAGCGGTCGGCGATCTCTACACGTCGTCGCTGATCGCACTGGGCCTGATCCTCTTCGTCATCACCTTCATCGTCCTGGCGATCGCGCGCTACATGCTGATGCGGATCCAGAGGCGGGGGGCGACTTGAGTTCATGGCCATTTTCTCGAAGGCGCGACGCGTCAACAATGCGATCTTCCTCGGCCTGTCGGTCGCGGCCGCGGCATTGGGGCTCTTGGCCCTGGTGTTCATCCTGGCGGCCCTGCTCTGGAACGGGCTCGCGGGCCTCCGCCCCGCCGTGTTCACCGAGATGACGCCACCTCCGGGCAGCGCCGGCGGCCTGCTCAACGCCATTTACGGCTCGGTCGTCATGACGGTGCTGGGCCTCGCGCTCGGGGCGCCGGTGGGGCTCCTGGCCGGCACCTACATGGCCGAGCACGGCCGCTATTCGAAGCTCTCGACCGTGGTACGCTTCCTCAACGACATCCTGCTCAGCGCACCCTCCATCATCATCGGGCTGTTCGTCTACGAGGTGGTGGTGACCCGCATCGGCCACTTCTCCGGGATCGCGGGTGCCCTGGCGCTCGCCATCCTGGTGATCCCCGTGGTGGCCCGCACCACCGAAGACATGCTGCTGCTGGTCCCCGACACCCTGCGCGAGGCCGCTAGCGCGATGGGCCTGCCGCGCTCCTACGTAATCCTGAAGGTGGCTTATAGCGCGGCTCGGCCCGGAATCATCACGGGCATGCTGCTGGCCTTCGCCCGCATCAGCGGCGAGACCGCGCCGCTGCTCTTCACGGCGCTGAACAACCAGTTCTGGAACGCCGACATCACCGGGCCGACCGCCAGCCTTCCGACCGTGATCTTCCAGTTCGCACTCAGCCCCTACAAGGACTGGCAGCAACTGGCCTGGACCGGTGCCCTCATCATCACCGGGACCGTCTTGGTGCTCAGCATCCTGGCTCGCTCGCTCGGCTCCGTGAGGGTCGCCAAATGATCGCGCTTCCGCAAGCCTCCCGCGACGAACCGAGCCGCCCGCTCGGCGCCACCAGGGCATCCTCATGACCGCCGACGTGCAGGCCGCGCAGCAGAGCCCGAACCGCGACACGGCGGGTCTGGAACGATCCGGTCGCGAAACGACCACCAAGGTGGCGATGCGCGACCTCAAGTTCTTCTACGGCGACGTGATGGCCCTCAAGGGCGTGTCGGTGAACCTGGAAGCCAACAAGGTGACGGCCTTCATCGGCCCGTCGGGCTGCGGCAAGTCCACGTTGCTGCGGGTCCTCAACCGCATGTACGACCTCTACCCGCACCAGCGGGCCGAGGGCGAGGTGCTGCTCGACGGGGAGAACATCCTGCGCCCCGACATGGACCTCAACCTGTTGCGTTCGCGGATCGGCATGGTGTTCCAGAAGCCGACCCCCTTCCCGATGTCGATCTACGAGAACATCGCTTTCGGCATCAAGCTTTACGAGAAGCTGTCCAAGAAGGACCTCGACCTCCGGGTCGAGCAGGCGCTGCAGAACGCGGCGCTGTGGGGCGAGGTCAAGGACAAGCTCGGCGCCAGCGGCCTCAGCCTGTCGGGCGGCCAGCAGCAGCGCCTCTGCATCGCCCGCACCGTGGCGCTGAAGCCGGACGTCATCCTGCTCGACGAGCCCTGCTCGGCGCTGGACCCGATCTCGACGGCGCGCGTCGAGGAACTCATCGACGAACTGAAGAACCGCTATACGATCGCCATCGTAACCCACAACATGCAGCAGGCGGCGCGCTGCAGCGACTATACGGCCTTCATGTATCTCGGGCAGATGATCGAATTCGGCGATACGCAGCGCATGTTCACCTCGCCCACGCAACCGCAGACGCAGCAATATATCACCGGCCGCTTCGGCTGATCACCGGACGAGCAAGGACATCGCCATGGCCGACCATATCGTCTCAGCCTACGACACGGAACTCGAAGCGCTCGGCCGCAAGATCGCCGAGATGGGCGGCATCGCCGAGAAGATGCTGTCGGACGCCATGGACGCCTTGACGGCGCTCGACGTCGACCTAGCCCAGGCGGTCGTGGCGAGCGACCCGAGGCTCGACCTCCTGCAACGCGACATCGAAGCGACCTCCATCCTGACGATCGCGCGCCGCCAGCCCATGGCGGTGGACCTGCGCGAGATCGTGGCCGCCATCCGCATCTCGGGCGACTTGGAGCGCGTCGGGGACCTCGCCAAGAACGTCGCGAAGCGGGCCGTCAGGATCGCCACCGAGCCGCGCGTGCCCCGCGCCGTGATCGGCCTGAAGCACATGAACGAACTTGCGGCCAACCAGTTGAAGGACGTGCTCGACGCCTATGCCGAGCGTGACGTCGAGCGCGCCCGGGCCGTGTGGACGCGGGACGTCGAACTCGATGCGCTGGAGGACTCGATCTTCCGGGACCTTCTCACCTACATGATGGAGGATCCGCGCAATATCTCGTTCTGTACCCATCTGCTGTTCTGTTCGAAGAACATCGAGCGCGTCGGCGACCATGCCACCAATATCGCCGAGACGGTCTTCTATCTTTGCACCGGCGATACGCTGCCGCTCGACCGCCCCAAGATGCGCGGCGCCCCGCCGATGGCGCCGATGCAACCGGAACCCGCCCTGCCGGAGGCGCAGGACGAGCCATGACGGTCACGGGACCCATGACGGTCACGGGACCCATGACGGTCACGGGACCCATGACGGTCACGGGACCCATGACGGTCACGGGACCCGTGACGGTCGCCCTGGAGCTCCGACCATGAACGTCCTGCGTACGGCCCCCACGAGAAACGTACTTGGCGGAACTGCGCCCCACATCCTCGTGGTGGAGGACGAGCAGGCGCTCGGGTTGCTCCTGTCCTACAATCTCGAGGCCGAGGGCTTCACGGTAGAGCGTGTCGAGCGCGGCGACGACGCCGAGCTTCGTTTGACCGAGTTGCCACCCGACCTCGTGATCCTCGATTGGATGCTGCCCGGTGTGTCGGGCCTGGAGATCTGCCGCCGCCTGCGGGCGCGCGAGACCACCCGGACGCTGCCCGTCATCATGCTGACGGCGCGCGGCGAGGAGGCCGAGCGCGTGCGCGGCCTGTCGGTCGGGGCCGACGATTACGTGGTCAAGCCCTTCTCGGTGCCCGAGCTGATGGCGCGGGTGCGCTCGCTGCTGCGGCGGGCGCGCCCCGAGCGCATCGCGAGCCGCCTGTCGGCCGGCGACCTCGACCTCGACCGCGAAACCCGTCGCGTGCGCCGCGCGGCCCGCGACATCCACCTCGGGCCGACCGAGTTCCGCCTGCTCGAATATCTGATGGAACGCCCGGGCCGCGTGTTCTCTCGCGCGCAGCTGCTCGACGGCGTCTGGGGGCAGTCGGTCGAGATCGACGAGCGGACCGTCGATGTGCATGTCGGACGATTGCGCAAATCGCTGTCACGCGGCCGCGAGCGCGATCCGATCCGCACCGTGCGCGGCGCCGGCTACAGCTTCGACGAGACCTTCGGCAAAAATTGACTCTGCACCGAAGCCGGCAAACCGGAATGTCCGGCGTACGTCCTCAGCGCCTCACTCCGGGCTCTGCGCACCGCGGCGCGGTACGACCAGCCGGCTGGTCAAGACCTGCACCACCTCGTCGCGCTGGTTCAGCGTCTCGCTGCGGAGCTTCACCATCCCGCGGTCGGGCCGCGAGCGCGACGGCGTGACCTCCAGCACCTCGCTCGCCACCCGCAGCACGTCGCTCGCCCGCGTCGGTCGGGGCCAGGCGATCTCGCAGCCCGCGCCGATCAGCCCGCCCGCGAAGGGCGCGCCTCCCCCGACCAGGAGTTTCATCGTGATCGACGCCGTATGCCATCCGCTGGCCGCGAGCCCGCCGAACAGGGTGCCGCGCGCAGCCTCGTCGTCGAGGTGGAAGCGCTGGGGATCGAACTGCGCCGCGAAGGCCTTGATCTGCGCTTCGTCGAGCGCGTGGGTGCCGCTCGTGAAGCGCTGACCGGCCGCGAGGTCGTCGAGCGTCAGGCCGTCGTGCTTCGCCTCGGCATCCGCCATACCGTCCCCCCCCTCACGTCGTCGCGCCGCAACGTAACCCCGACGGGATCGCGCGCGCGACCGCGCTTGCGGGCCGGCACGGATGGGGGCAAGACTCTGGCATCCGCCCCAGGCTGGCGGATTGCCCGCAAGCCGAGGAGCCACCATGACGACGCCGTCGACACGTCATTCCGATTATCCGATCGACCCCGTGTTTCTCGAGCGCTGGTCGCCGCGCGCCTTCTCGGCCGAGACGATCGCGGAACACGAACTGCTGGGTCTGTTCGAGGCGGCCCGCTGGGCGCCATCGTCCTACAATTCCCAGCCCGCGCGCTTCATCTACGGCCGCCGTGGCACCCCGGCCTTCGACAAGCTGCTCGGCATCCTCAACGAATTCAACCGGTCCTGGGCCAAGACCGCGGCCGCGATCGTCATCGCGGTGTCGAACTCGCTGATGCGCCCGCCGGGCCAGGACAAGGATGTGCCGTCCCATTCCCACTCCTTCGACGCCGGCGCCGCCTGGATGAGCTTCGCGCTACAGGCCACGCGGCAGGGCTGGTACACGCATGGCATGGTGGGGCTCGACTTCGACCGCGCCTTCGCCGAACTCGACGTGCCGCAGGGCTACCGGGTCGAAGCCGCCATCGCGGTCGGCCGCCTCGGCGACAAGGCGACCCTGCCCGACTTCCTCCAGGCCCGCGAGCAGCCGAGCGATCGCCACCCGTTGTCCGCCGTCGCCATGGAGGGCGGCTTCAAGGTTTGAACGCGGGATCACGACAACTTGCAGCAGCGAAAAGTCCGAGACGTGCCCGCCGGGCGAAATAAGATGGACGGGCAGCTTTGCCGGAGATCTTTCGTGACGATCGGTGCCCGACCTCTCCCCTTGATCGCCGCCTTTTTGCTCCTTGGGACGGCCGCCGCCTCCGCCTACGACGACAGTGCGTTGTCGCAGGATCGTGGGACGGCCTGCTCGTCATGGTGCCGCTCCTGGATGGGGGTGGGGGATGGAGTCGCGAGCGCCCCTCCCGCAGCCGAAGCGGCGCCAGCTGCCGCGGCCGCGATCGCGCCGAACCCGGTCGTCGCCGCCCGGCCTCGTCCCGCCGCGAAGCCGATGGCGTCGGCGCGCAAGCCGGGTCGGGGTCGTGCCACGGCGGCAGCGCCCGCGCGACGCCTGACGGTCGTCGCGACCCCGCTTCCCAAGGCGTATCATAGCCCGACCGAGACAAAGACCTCGAAGACCGGAGGTGCGGCGCCGATCGTGACCGCGCCGGCCGCCATTGCGGAGGCCGTGCAGACGCAGCCCGCTGTCGTTCCCGCACCGGTCCAGATATCGGCCTTGCAGGCCCCGCCGATGCCGACGCCGCCGACGACGGATGCACCGGCGAAGCGACCCCCAGAATCCCTGCTGCCCGTTGTCGTCGCTGTGGCACAACCTGCCATCGATGCTATCGTACCCCTGCCGCTGCCGACGCCGCCGATGGTGGAAGCACCGGCGGATCAACCTTCAGAATCCCTGCTGCCCGTTGTCGTTGCTGCGGCACCACTTGCCATCGATGCGATCGTACCCCCGCCGCAGAAGGCAGAGGCCGAACCGAACGGCCGTCCGAAGTCCTCGATCCAGGCGTCCGCCTCGACCGGGATCCGGCAGGTCGAAACGTCGTTCCCCATCAAATTGGCTTTCTATGCCGTCCTGGCCGGCCTGGTGCTACTGGCCTTTCGGACGGGTAGCGGCCCGGCCGTCGACGCCTGAACCGCGCCGCGTCCGTGCGGCTCTGCAGCGGTGCGGATCGGGACGCTCAGCCCGCAATCGCCCGCGCGAAATAGGCGCGGATCACGCGCCCGTAGATGCGCTGCAGCTTGGCGAGGTCGTCGAGCGCGACGCGCTCGTCCACGGCATGCATGGTTTGGCCCACGAGCCCGAACTCCACCACCGGGCAGTCGCGTGTGATGAAACGCGCGTCGGAGGTGCCGCCGGTGGTCGACAGGACCGGCACGAGGCCCGTCTCGGCCTCGACTGCCTCGGCCACCATCGTCGCGAAGGGGCCGGGTTCCGTGACGAATGCGAGCGCGTTGCAGGGCGCGAAGGCGAGGCGATGGGCGCCGATGCCGTCCCGCGACAGGCGGCGGCGGATCTCGTCTTTCAAGGCGTCGGGCGTCCAGCCATCGTTGAAGCGGATGTTGAAGCGCGCGCGGGCCGCGGCCGGAATGACATTGGCCGAAGGATTGCCCGTATCGACCGTGACGACTTCGAGGTTCGAGGGGTCGAAATGGGCGGTGCCGCGGTCGAGCGGGTCGGCTGTGAGCGCCTCGAGTGCCCGCATGAGGCGCGGGATCGGGTTGTCGGCGAGCTGCGGGTAGGCCACGTGTCCCTGTCGGCCTTGAACCGCGATCTCGCCGGTCAGCGATCCGCGCCGGCCGATCTTGATCATCTCGCCGAGCCGCCCGGGATTGGTGGGCTCGCCCAGGATGCAGTGGTCGAAACGCTCGCCCCGCTCCCGTGCCCAATCGAGCAGCTTCGGCATGCCGTTGACGGCAGGGCCTTCCTCGTCGCCCGTGATCAGGAACGAGAGCGAGCCCTTCGGACGGCCGTGACGGGCGAGATGGGCCAGCACGGCCGCGACCGCGGCCGCGATGCCGCCTTTCATGTCGCAGGCGCCGCGTCCCCACACCATGCCGTCGGCGACCTCGCCCGAGAAGGGGGGAAATCGCCACGCGGCGACGTCGCCCGGCGGCACGACGTCGGTATGGCCCGCGAAGACGAGGTGGGGCGGCTCGGTGCCGATCCGGGCATAGAGGTTGTCGACGTCGGCCTCGTCGGGTTCGGCGAAGCGAAGCCGGTGCACCGCGAAGCCGGTGGGCTCGAGCACATGGTGGAGAACATCGAGCGCGCCTCCTTCGGCCGGCGTGACTGAGGGGCAGCGCAGCAGCGCCTGGAGCAGATCGAGCGCGGTCGGCACGACCCACGCTGGCGACGTCACGGCACGATCCGTGTGGTCCCGACCGCGGTCGGCGCGAAGCCGAGATCGACGACGTTCCAGATGGCGATCGCCACCAGGGTCACGAGGGCGACCGTCCCGGCCCAGGCCGGCACCTCGCCGAAACTCTGCGGGATGAACCAGTCGAGGGCACCGGCCAGGAAGGCCGCCAGCGGCAGGACGGCGGCGAGACGGCCGGGACGGCCGCGGTCGCGGAAGCGCTTGGCCGAGACGTTGTAGTAGCAGACGGTCGCGAGGATCAGGCCGAACGCATAGGCCGCGAGATAGAGGTAGGCCAGGATGGTGGGGACGTCGATGAAGGGCTGGGTGGCGAGATCGTGCGACGCGTAGGGCCTCACGAAGACCCAGAGCGCCGTGGCGGCCGCCACCAGGACGGCCAGCGGCACCGTCCCGCCCCACCAGGCGGCGCGCGAGATGCGCCCGCGATCCTCGCGGTAGAGGAAGCGGAAGCCGGCCTCGGTCAAGGGCGTCAGTCCCGCAGCAGGTCGTTGATGGCGGTCTTGGAGCGCGTCTGCGCGTCCACCGTCTTGACGATCACGGCGCAGTAGAGCGACGGGCCGGGACTGCCGTCCGGGAACGGACGGCCAGGCAGGTTGCCCGACACCACCACCGAATAGGGCGGAACATAGCCGGCGTGGACCTGGCCGGTCGCGCGGTCGACGATCTTGGTCGAGGCCGAGAGGAAGACGCCCATGGACAGGACCGAGCCCTGGCCGACGACCACGCCCTCCACCACCTCGGAGCGCGCCCCGATGAAGCAGTCGTCCTCGATGATGGTGGGGTTGGCCTGGAGCGGCTCCAGCACGCCGCCGATGCCGACCCCGCCCGACAGATGCACGTTCTTGCCGATCTGGGCACAGGACCCGACCGTGACCCAGGTGTCCACCATGGTGCCGGCCCCCACATAGGCGCCGAGGTTGACGAAGGACGGCATCAGGATGGCACCTGGCGCCACATAGGCCGAGCGGCGCACCACGCAGTTCGGCACGGCCCGGAAGCCTGCCGCAGCCCATTGGTCGGCGCCCCAGCCCTCGAACTTCGACGGCACCTTGTCGTACCAGGACGAGCCGCCCGGGCCGCCCGGGATGGCCGCCATGTCGTTCAGGCGGAACGACAGGAGCACGGCCTTCTTGAGCCACTGGTGCACGGTCCAGCTGTCGGGGCCGGTGGCACCCGCCTGCTTCGTGGCGACGCGCAACTCGCCCGAATCGAGCAGCGACAGCGCGTGGTCGACCGCCTCACGCAACTCGCCGGTCGTGCCCGGGCCGACGGACGCCCGGTCCTCGAAGGCCCGCTCGATGACGGCCTGAAGCGCGCCGTGGTCCATGATGCTTCCGATATCTCACCAATTATTGGCGGCACGTGTCGGGCCGTGCGGAGACGATGTCAACCAGTGGAATGCCGGTGTGATCGGGTGGGCCGGCGCGAACTTCCTCACGGTCCGGAACTCGGACCAACAAGGCGCCGACCATCCCCGCCCTGGCCGGGCTTGTCCCGGCCATCTACGCCGACGTACTCGCATTCCGGATGCAGAACGGCCAGATAGACCCGTGCGGGCCGTTTCTTGAACTGATATCCACGTATCGTGATCGCGCACGCTCCGATGCGATCCGAATCGGAGCAAGAAATCCGCAGGTGATGGACGAAGCGAGTAGACAGGCCCTCGTTGCCTGTTCGAAGGGGGCCATGACGGCGATCGAACTCCGCCGCCGGCTCGGCGACGCCTCTTACGGCGACGTCTTGCGTCTGCTCAGCGAAGAGAACTTGCCCCTGCCGCGGGCGCCGGTGGAGAGGCGTGAAGCGGACTGCGCCCGCGCCCGCGCGTGGATGTTTCCGAAGTCATGTCCCTGACAAGATCGGGACGCATTATCCCCTAGGCATCTCCGTTCACGCAGGCCGCAGCGCCTCGCCCCCGATCCACACGCGCCGGACCCTGAGGTCCTCCCCCAGCAGCACGAGATCGGCGACGAACCCGGGCGCCAGCCGCCCCCGTTCGCCATCGAGCCGCAGCATCTGCGCCGGATAGAGGCTGGCCATGCGCAGGGCTTCGGCGAGCGGTTGGCCGAGGTGCTCCACCGTGAAGCGCAGGGCGGCGTCCATGGTGAGGTCCGCCCCGGCCAGCGTGCCGTCGTCGAAGGTCAGCCGGCCGGCCCTCCGTGTGACGGTGCGGCCGCTGAGCGTGAACGCGTCGCCCGGCGCGCCCGCGGGCGGCATGGCGTCGCTGACCAGGAACAGGCGCCCGGGACCCTGCTTCGAGCGCAGCGCGATCCGCAGCGCCGCAGCGTCGACGTGGTGCCCGTCCGCGATGATGCCGCCCCAGAGGCCGCCGTGGTCGAGCGCCGCCCCGACCACGCCCGGCGCCCGGTGCCCGAGCTGAGACATGGCGTTGAAGAGATGCGTGACGCCGGTGGCACCGGCCTCGGCCGCCGCCATCGCGATGTCGTAGGCCGCGTCGCTGTGGCCGATGCTGACCACCACGCCACCCTCGGTGAGCCGCCGGATCTGCGCCGGCGAGGCATTCTCGGCCGCCAGCGTCAGCAGCAGAGTCGCGATGCCGCTGTCGAGCAGGTCGTCGACGTCGCGGTCGGCCATGGGTCGGATGAGGGCCGGATCGTGGGCACCCTTGCGGGCCAGGGCGAGGAACGGGCCTTCGAGGTGGATCCCAAGTACGCCGGGCGCCCCGGCCGCGATCGCCTCGCGCACGGCCGCCACCGCCTCGCGACGGCGCTCCGGGCGGTCGGTGATGAAGGTCGGCAGGCATCCCGTGGTGCCGAAGCCCGCATGGGCGGCCGCGACCGCCGCGGCGCCCGAGGCCGTGCGCGCGTCGTTGAACAGCACGCCGCCCCCACCGTTCACCTGGGCGTCGATGAAGCCCGGCGCCAGCGTGCCGCCACCGAGATCCTCGCTCCTCATGCCCGTCGGCAGCGCGGCCTCGGGCACGAGGTCGACGATCCGCCCGCCGTCGAGCAGCAGGGCGTGGTGGCCGAGGAAGTGCTCGCCCGTGAAGATGCGGGCGCCGCGCAGAGCCAGGGGTGCCGACAGGGCCGCCGACGTCATCAGGTCGTCTCCGTGACCTTGCGCAGATGGCTCGGGCGGTCCGGGTCGTGGCCGCGGGCGCGGGCGAGCCGTTCCGCGAAGCCGTAGAAGCCGAGCAGCATGGACAGGGGGTCGAGCAGCGGATGGCCGGTCGGCGCCGCCGCGAGCCCGTCGGCGGCGCCGTCGGCCGTCACCGGGAACACGCGCCCTCCGGCGGCCCTGAGCCGCGCCACGCTGTCCCGCATGGCGTCGCGCGACGCGTCATCCTGGGCGAAGGCCATCACCGGAAACCCCGGCTCGAGCAGTTGCAGCGGGCCGTGCATCACTTCGGCGCCCGAAAACGCCTCGGCATGCAGCACAGCCGTCTCCTTGAGTTTCAGGGCGGCTTCGGCCGCGACCGGCAGCGCCGGCCCCCGCCCCACCACATAGGCCGAGGACGCGGCCGTGAAGGCGGGGAGCGCGGCGCTCCAATCACGGCCGAGCGTCCGCTCGAGCACGTCCGGCAAGCCCGCCACCGCGGCTCGCAGTCCCGCATCGTCGCGCCATTCGGCCACGAGCGCCGCCAGGGCCACGGCGGAGGCGAGACAGGTCTTGGTGGCCGCTACGCTGCGCTCGGTGCCGGCCCCGAGCGGGAGCACGGCATCGGCGCCCAGCGCCAGCGGGGAATCGTCCTGGTTGACGACCGCGATCGAGAAAGCGCCGGCCACGCGCGCTGCCGTCTGCAGGGCCAGGATGTCGGGGCTGCGGCCCGATTGTGAGACCGACACGACGACGGCGTTGCCGAGCCGCAGGGGAGCCCCGTAGAGCGACGCCACGGAGGGACCGACCGAGGCCACGGGCACGCCGAGCAGGATCTCGCAGAGATATTTGAAAGAGGCCGCGGCATTGTCGGAAGAGCCGCGCGCGCAGGTCACCACCACGGCGGGGTCGCGCTCCCGCATCCTGCGGCCGAGATCCGCGATGCGACGCCCCTGCTCGGCCATCAGCCGCCCGACCACGGCCGGCGTCTCACGGATCTCGGCCGCCATGAAGGTCTCGGCCGCGGGGCGGCTTTGGTCCGGCATCGCACCTATCCCAGGGTCAGTTCGGCGACGAAATCGTAGATATCGCCGCGGAAGAAGCTGTGGGTGAACTCGACCGGCTGGCCACCCGCTCGATAGGCGACGCGCTCGATCGACAGCGCGGCGCTGCCGGGCGCCACCGCGAGGAGGTCCGCCGCTTCGTCGTCGAGGTTGGCGGCCGCGAGCCGCTGCAGCGCCCGCACGGGCTTGGCGCCCAGCGTCTCCAGGACGGCGTAGAGCGACTCGTCGACGGTCTCGGGATCGCCGAGGATGCTGTGCGGCACCGAGGCCAGCTCGATCGCCATCGGCAGGCCGTTGGCGAGCCTGAGCCGGCGCAGATGGCACACCCGATCGGTCGGTGACAGGGCGAGATGCAGCGCCTGCCGGGCGGTCGGCAGCGAAACCTCGCGGTGGAGCCAGCGCGACGTCGTGGCGAGGCCGCGCAGCCGCATGTCGTCCGTGAAGGAGGTGAGCCGGGACAGTGCCTGCTCGACTCGCGGCGACCGGCGAGAGACGTAGGTGCCGGAGCCTTGCAGCCGATCGAGCAGGCCGGCTTCGACCAGCCCCGACAGGGCTTTGCGCACGGTCACACGCGACACCGCCATGCTCCGGGCAATATCCCGTTCCCCCGGCAGTGCATCGCGAGGCTGCAACCGACCTCGGTCGATGGCCGAAGCGATATGGGCCTGGAGGCGTCGGTAGAGCGGCAGGCTACCACCGCCGGCATTGTCAGAGCGGAGAGCCGCCGCGAAGAAGACGGCGTCGTCCAGGGTGCCGATGGAGCCCGGCCCGCCGCGCGCGCGCGCTTCCTCTCGGTCCTGCATCAACGGTTCCACCTTCGGCACCATACCATGTGATACCAATGCTGTTACGAAGTCGATCGATATTTCTTGGTCCGCGGCCTCGGGTTCCGCTCACGCCAGAGGCAGATCGTCGACACGGTGGGCAGCGCATCCAAATCTGCTCCGTGGGGTGGACGGAGGATCACGTGCAGCATATTGACGAGAGGTCCGTGATTGGTATCAACTCGCCATCTTGAGGTCTGGTCAGTGGCGTGGTGCTGCCGCGCTTGGAGGGATGAGCATGAGCAGGATGACGGTTCTCAGAGCCTGGGCTCTCGGTGGGGTCGCACTCGCCTCGGCGGCCTGTCCGGCCTTGGCGGCCGATGTCACGCTGACGATCGAGAGCTGGCGCAACGACGACCTGCCGATCTGGCAGGAGAAGATCGTTCCGGCCTTTGAGAAGAGCCATCCGGGCATCAAGCTGAACTTCCAGCCGACCGCGCCCAAGGAGTATAATGCGGCGCTGAACTCCAAACTCGATGCCGGCACGGCCGGCGACATCATCGCGTGCCGGCCCTTCGACGCTTCGCTCGAACTCTTCAAGAAGACCGAGCTTACGAGCGTCAACGACATCCCGGGGATGGCCAATTTCGGCGCGGTGGCGAAGGCCGGCTGGACCACCGACGATGGTAAGACGACCTTCTGCGTGCCGGTCGCGGCCGTGCTGCACGGCTTCATCTACAACAAGGACGCGTTCAAGAAGGCAGGCATCGCGGCGGCGCCCAAGACCTCGGACGAGTTCTTCGCCGACCTCGCCAAGATCAAGACGGATGGCACCTACGTGCCGCTCGCCATGGGCACGCCCGACCAGTGGGAGGCCGCCACCATGGCGTACCAGAACATCGGACCGAACTACTGGCATGGCGAGGAGGGCCGCAAGGCGCTGATTGCCGGCACCAAGAAACTGACCGACCCGGAATGGGTCGCGCCCTTCAAGCAGATGGCCAAGTGGGGTCCCTACATGGGCGAGGGCTACAAGGCCCAGTCCTATCCCGACAGCCAGAACCTGTTCACGCTCGGGCGCGCCGCCATCTACCCGGCCGGGTCCTGGGAGATCGCGCAATTCGAGAGCCAGGCGCAGTTCCCGATGGGCGCCTTTCCGCCGCCAGTGCCGAAGGCCGGCGACCCTTGCTACGTGTCCGACCATGTCGACATCGCGTTCGGCATGAACGCGAAGACCAGGAACCCGGAGGCCGCCAAGACCTTCCTGACGTGGGTGGCGTCGCCCGAGTTCGCGCAGCTCTATTCCAACGCCCTGCCGGGTTTCTTCAGCCTGCAGAGCCAGCCGATCGAGCAGAAGAACCCGCTGGCCAAGGAATTCGCGTCGTTCCGCGATAGCTGCAAGTCGACGATCCGTTCGACCTATCAGATCCTGTCGCGCGGCACCCCCAACCTCGAGAACGAGACCTGGGTCGAATCCGCCAACGTGATCAACGGCACCGATACGCCCGAGGCGGCCGCCGCCAAGCTGCAGAAGGGTCTCGACAGCTGGTACAAGCCGGGGAAATAGCCACCGTTCTGCCCTTCTCCCGTCTGCGGGAGAAGGCGGCGGCCCGCGGAGCGGGTGCGCGAAGCCGGGTTGAACAGGGAATTCCGCCACCGTCCCTCAATACCTCATCGGTCGTCGCTTCGCGCCGGCACCTTCTCCTGCAGAGTGGGAGAAGGCTCTCCCTCCTTGAGCCTGCCCATGGGCCACATCGAGCGACTCGCGGCCGATGCCCCCAGGCCCGCGATGGCGAGCGCCGCGGTCCTCGCCCCGGCGCGGGGCCGGCGCCTGCACATCGCGGTTTTCCTGGCCCCGGCCCTCCTCGTCTACACCGCCCTCATGATCGTGCCGCTCATCGACACCCTGCGGCTCGCGCTCTACGGCCGCACCGAGGGGATCTCGCATTTCGTCGGCGTCGCGAACTTCCGCACCCTGTTCCTCGACGACCGCTGGTCCGGGCATTTCTGGGGAGCGCTCGGCAATAACGTTTATTTCTTCGCGTTCCACATGATGCTGCAGAACCCGATCGGCATCGCTCTGGCGGCGCTGCTGTCACTACCGCGCCTGCGGGGCAGTGCCTTCTACCGGACCGCATTCTTCCTCCCCACGATGCTGTCCTTCGTGATCGTCGGCTTCACCTGGAAGCTCATCCTGAGCCCGATCTGGGGCGTCACGCCGGTTCTGCTGGGCGCCGTCGGGCTGAAGTGGCTGTTCCACCCCTGGCTCGGCCAGGACTCTTCGGCCCTCACCACGCTCGCTCTGATCTCGGTCTGGCAATATGTCGGCATTCCCATGATGCTGATCTACGCGGCCCTGCTGGGCATCCCGGACGAGGTCATCGAAGCCGCAGAACTCGACGGCATCACGGGCTTCGCGCAATTCCGCAAGATCAAACTGCCACTGATCTGGCCCACCATCGGGATCTGCTCGATCCTGACGTTCGTGGGCAATTTCAACGCCTTCGACCTCATCTATACGGTCCAGGGTGCGCTGGCAGGCCCGAACTTCTCGACCGATATCCTCGGCACGCTGCTGTTCCGCACCTTTTTCGGCAACCAGCTCCAGCTCGGCGACCCCAACATGGGCGCCACCATCGCCACCATGATGTTCCTGATCATCCTTCTCGGCGTCTCGGTCTATCTGTTCGGCATCCAGCGGCGGATGCGCCGCTACCAGTTCTGAGGCGGCCATGAACCGGGCCCGCTCGTCCCCGCTGAACCGCGCCGCGGTCCATGTCGTGTTGCTGCTCTACACGGCGCTCTGTCTCGGCCCCGTGCTCCTGGTCGTGTCGAACTCGTTCAAGACCCGCGCCACGATCTTCGGCGCGCCTCTCGCACTGCCGGGACCCGCGAGCTTCGACCTCGTCGGCTACCGGACCGTGCTGGGCCAAGGCGTGTTCCTGAACTATTTCCTGAACAGCCTGATCGTCACCGTGGGGTCGATCGCGGCCGTGCTGGTGTTCGGCGCCATGGCGGCCTTCGCGCTCAGCGAGTACCGGTTCCGCTTCAACACCGCGCTGGGTCTCTATATGGCGCTCGGCATCATGGTGCCGATCCGGCTCGGCACCGTGGCGATCCTCGACATGATGGTGGCGGCCCGCCTCGTCGACACGCACCTCGCGCTGATCCTGATCTATACGGCGCAAGGATTGCCGGTCGCGGTCTTCATCCTGTCGGAGTTCATGCAGGGCGTGTCCAAGGACCTGAAGGACGCCGGGCGCATCGACGGATTGAGCGAATATACGATCTTCCTCCGGCTCGTGCTGCCGCTGGTGCGTCCGGCCCTCGCGACCGTGGCGGTGTTCACCATGATCCCGATCTGGAACGACCTGTGGTTCCCGCTGATCGTGGCACCGGGCGAGGCCACCCGCACCGTGACGCTCGGCGCGCAGAGCTTCATCGGCCAGTTCGTGACCAACTGGAACGCCGTGCTGGCGGCCCTGACCCTGGCGATCCTGCCGGTCCTGGTGCTCTACCTCCTGTTCTCGCGCCAGCTGATCCGTGGCATCACCGCAGGAGCCGTGAAATGACCATGCCGCTGCGCGTCCTCGTCGTCGGGCTCGGACAGATGGGCCGCAGCCACGCGCTCGCCTACCACCGCGACCCCGCCTTCGCGCTGCTCGGCTTCGTCAACCGTTCGCGCGTGGACGTACCGGGCGAGCTCGACGGCTATCCGCGGCTCGACGGTTTCGAGGCCGGCCTCGCGCTCGGGCCCGACCTCGTGTGCATCGCCAGCTACACGGACAGCCACGCTGATTATGCGGTCGCCGCCATGGAGGCCGGCGCGCATGTCTTCGTCGAGAAGCCGCTCGCCGCCACCGTGGCCGAGGCGGAGCGCGTGGTGACCTGCGCGCGGCGCACCGGACGCAAGCTCGTGGTGGGCTACATCCTGCGCCATCACCCTGGTTGGGTCGCCTTCATCGCGCAGGCCCGCGGGCTCGGTCCGCCCTTCGTGATGCGCATGAACTTGAACCAGCAATCCTCCGGTTCCGCTTGGGAAATCCACCGGCGCCTGATGGAGAGCACGAGCCCCGTGGTCGACTGCGGTGTCCACTACGTCGACGTCATGCTGCAGATCACCGACAGCCGGCCCGTGCAGGTGCGCGGCATGGGGGTGCGCCTGTCGCCCGAGATCGCCGAAGATCAGGTCAACTACGGCCACCTCCAGGTGCTCTTCGCCGATGGCTCGGTCGGCTGGTACGAGGCCGGCTGGGGGCCGATGATCTCGGAGACGGCCTTTTTCGTGAAGGACGTGATGGGACCCCGGGGCTCGGTGTCGATCGTGATGGACGAGGGCGCGGCCTCGGCCGATGTCGACACCCATACCAAGACGTCGCGGATCCGCATCCATGCGGCCGCGACCGGCCCCGACGGCCGGTTCCTCGCCCCCGACACGACATTGTCGATGGCCGACGAACCCGGTCACGACGAACTCTGCGCCCGCGAACAACGCTTCGTGCGCGACGCGATTGGCGAGGATCGCGACCTCACGCGGCACATGGACGACGCGGTCCGCTCGCTGGCCATCGTGCTGGCGGCCGACCGCTCCATGCGCGAGAAACGCGCGATCGACCTCTAACCCGCGAGACTGCGAATGGGCGAAGCCGGACAGGGGGCGGCCTCTCCGCACGCGAAGCGGGATCGGGCGAACCGCGGAGGGTCGCTCCACCTCGAGCAAATCCGCAAGAGCTTCGGCATCGTCGATGTGCTGAAGGGCGTCGACCTCGAGGTCGCAACGGGCGAGTTCGTGGTCTTCGTCGGGCCGTCCGGCTGCGGCAAGTCCACGCTGCTGCGCATCATCGCGGGGCTGGAGGATGAGACCTCCGGCAATCTCAGGATCGACGGGGTGCTCATGAAGGGCGTGCCGCCCGCCAAGCGCGGCATCGCCATGGTGTTCCAGAGCTATGCGCTCTACCCGCACCTCACGGTCGAGAAAAATATGGGCCTCGCGCTGGCCCAGGCCGGCGTCCCGTCGCCCGAGATCCGGGCGCGGGTCGCGAGGGCTTCGGGCCTGCTGCGGCTCGACGCCCTGCTGGGCCGCCGCCCCGCGGAGCTCTCCGGTGGTCAGCGCCAGCGCGTCGCCATAGGACGCGCCATCGTGCGCGAGCCGAGCCTGTTCCTGTTCGACGAGCCCTTGTCGAACCTCGATGCCGCGCTCAGAGTCGGGACCCGGATCGAGATCGCCAAGCTGCATCGGCAGCTCGGCGCCACGATGGTCTACGTCACCCACGACCAGATCGAGGCCATGACGCTGGCCGACAAGATCGTGGTCATGCGGGGCGGCGCCATCGAGCAGGTCGGCCGGCCGCTGGAGCTCTATCACCAGCCCGCCAACCTGTTCGTGGCGGGCTTCATCGGTTCCCCCACCATGAACTTCGCTGACGGCGCCATCGCGGCGCGCGCCGGCGCCACGACGATCGGCGTGCGGCCCGAAAACCTCGTGGTGGCGCCGGAAGGCGCCTGGACCGGCATCGTGTCGCACGCCGAGCATCTCGGCGCCGACACGATGCTCTACGTCGAGGTGCCGGGCATGGGCCTGCTGACGGCCCGCGTGCTTGGCGACGTGAACCATGACGTCGGCGACCGCGTCGGGCTCACGCCGCAGGATGGCAAGCTTTACCGCTTCGACGGTGAAGGAAACGCGATCGGGTGACGAGACCCGCCGCGCGGACGTCCTCACACCTCCCGGCGTAGGATCCGTTCGGACCAGTGCCGCTGGCGCACCAGACGCTCGCCCTCGTAGGCCCGAAGCTCCCCCGTGATCGTGAAGGCCTCGGCGTCGCCGACCAGCGCCGTCTCGGTCTCGATGCGGATGCGCCAGCCGTCGCGCCCCATGGCATAGCGCTGCACGATCCGGGTCTCGGCCGAGAGCGGATCCCGGCCCACCGTCATGGTGCGGGTGAGGTCGTGGGCGATCTCGGTCCCGATGTCGTCCCAGCGCACCACGCCCTCGCCGAAGAGCCCGCCGATGCCCTCCGTCACTACGGTCGCGGTGTCGGTGATGAGGTCGAAGCCGACGCGGCGCGCCATGCGGCTCTCGACGAGACGCGTCGCGGGCGCCGCAGGGCCGTGGCGCGGCGCGGCGAAATGCACCTCCGGATCGCTCTTGGCGGGCCGGCGAATCGGGAGTACGAGCCGGCTGCCTTCCGTCAACACCGTCATGGTCGCGGGGTCGCGCGCCGGCCACACCAGCGGCCAACAGGCGGTCGAGACCGCGAGCCGCAACCGGTGGCCGGCCGATACGCGGTGGCCGCAGACCTTCAACGGCACGGTCACGCGCACGGCTTCGCCCGGCACCATGGGCCGGGGGGCTTCCGAGCCGTCGCGATGGCTCAGGTTCAGCACCGCGTAGGACAGGCGCAGCGAGGCGCCATCGGGCGCCACGGCGCAGAGCCGCACCGCGATCTGGGCTCGCGGATGGTCGGAGGCGAGCAGCAGGTCCACGGTCGGATTGCCCAGGATCTCCAAGGCCTGATCGAGCGGGGCGCCGTCGAAGCAGAGCGACATCCCGTCGTCGAACCGTTGGTCCGCCGGATGTTCGCCCGGCAGGCCGGTGCCCATCCACTCGCCCCCCGCCGTGCCGGTCCACGGCGGCGAGCGCAGCGACAGCCGCGCCGGCTCGGACGCGCCCTCGACGAGGCGCCCCGGCGCGAGCCCGAGGGCGAGATCGCCGATCGACGGGCTCGGCCACCGGGCCTCGCCGACGAAGCGGCCTTTGGATCGGAGCCGCGTGGTGGCGGGCCGAGCATCGTCCGCGACGAAGGCCCGCAGCATGGGCTCTTGCATGATGCCGGTGTCGCGGCCCTTGAGCCACTGGTCCCACCATCGGGTCGCCTCGCCCAGAAAGTCGATGGCCGGTCCGGGGCTGCCGTCCTGCGGGTAGATGTGGGCCCAGGGGCCGATGATCCCTTTTCTCGGCACCTTCAGGTTGGCGAGAAGCCGCGGCACCGCGTCCGTATAGGCGTCGGCCCAGCCGCCGACGGCCAGCACCGGACACGCGATGGCGCTCCAGTCCTCGCAGACGGAACCGTGCTTCCAGTAATGGTCGCGCGTCTGGTGGGCGAGCCACAACGCCGGCCAGAACGGCATGTGGTCGAGCCGCTCCAGCCAGCGCTCGCGCCAGTCGGGGCGGATCTCGGGGTCCGGCGGCCGGCCCTGATAGGCCAGCATGATGGAGCCCCACCACAGATTGTCGTTGAGCAGGCATCCGCCCATGTAGTGGATGTCGTCACCGAAGCGGTCGTCGGTGGAGCACACCGTTATGATGGCGACCAAGGCCGGAGGGCGGCGGGCCGCGACCTGGAGGGCGTTGAAGCCGCCCCAGCTCTTGCCCATCATGCCGACCCGCCCGGAGCACCAGGGCTGGGCCGCGATCCAGGCGATGACCTCGAGCGCGTCGTCCTGCTCGAGCTTCAGATATTCGTCGTCGAGCAGCCCGTCGCTGTCGCCCGAGCCTCGCATGTCGACCCGGATGGCCGCGTAGCCGGCACCCGCGAAGAAGCCGTGCATGGGGTCGTCGCGGCCGCGGGTGCCGTCGCGCTTGCGATAGGGGATGTATTCGAGCACGGCCGGGACAGGCCCGGCGTCCCGCGGCAGCCACATCCGCGCCCCGAGGCGGGTGCCATCGGCCAGCGGGATCCAGCTGTTCTCGACGATCTGCACGGCGCCGGATGGGACCTCGCCGCCCGGGGTCGCGACGCCTACCGGATCTTGATCCACGTCGCGCCTCCGCTCCGCATGCCTCAATCTCCTCGGGCGGCGCCCACCAGCGCCTCCAGCACCTCGGCCGGCACCCAGGGCTTCGACACGAACTTGATATTGGCCGGAAGGTCTCGCGTCGGGTGCACGTGGCCAGAGGTCAGTACGATCGTGATGGCGGGCCAGTTCGACGCGATATAGCTGGCGAGATCGAGCCCGTCCGTGTCGCCCGGCATCTGCACGTCCGAGAACACCGCACCGATGCACTCGGACTGTTCCAGCACGTAGGCGAGCGCGGAATCGCCTGTCTCGAGCTGCACGACGTCGAGCCCCGAGTCTTCGAGCATGGCTGCGGCGTCCATCCTGAGCACGGGATCGTCCTCGACCACCAAGACCCGCTTCCCTGGAGCCACGATCCCACTCCCGGCCGCCATCACTTCTGTAAAGCCGTGCTCGCACGAAGCGGTTCCCGTGGCACATCTGCAAGGCTCGGGTCGCGACGACGATCCGGCCGTCCGACGACCCGCGGCCTCGACCGTTCAGCCTTCCCGGCAGGGGATGTGCCGTGGGATCCCGCAACGTGCCCCATCTTACCGCTGTCGTGCTCAGGATTTGCACGACAGCCGCGCCTCCAGCCGCTTGACCCTCGGCACCGCATTCCTGCAACATACGATTCCTCGATCCGGTCCGAGCAAAGGGCCGGATCGCTGTCGTCGCGGGACGGCACGATCACAAGGGATATGTCATGCATCTCGCTTCCGGTCCGGTCACGCGACGTCTCGCCCTGGTGCTGGCGCTCGGCCTCGCGGCACCGATCACGGCGATGCCGGCGGCCCGGGCTGCCGAAAGCCTGAAGGTCGGGGCCAATATCGGCAATCTGCCCTGGGAGTTCCAGGACGCCAAGGGCGAGACCGTTGGCTTCGAAGTCGACCTGATGAAGGAGGTCGCCAAGCGCCTGGGCGACGATGTCACCTTCGTCAATATTCCGTTCACGGGTCTGTTCGCGGCCGTGCAATCGGGGCAGATCGATGCGGCGGTGTCGTCCATCACCATCACGGGCAAACGCCTCGCCAGCGTGGCCTTCGCCCAGCCCTATTACGACAGCGACCAGTCGCTCACCGTCCTGGCCAAGTCCGGCATCACGGACCTCAAGGGCATGTCGGGCAAGGTCGTGGGCGTCGACACGGGCTCCACCGGCGACATCTACGCGACCGCGCATCAGGCCGATGACAAGTTCACCGAGATCCGCCGCTACGAGGGCCTTGCGCCCGCCATGCTGGACCTCGCGGCAGCACGCATCGACGGTTATGTCAGCGACATTCCCGCGCTTCAATATTACGTGCGTGACAAGCCGGCCTACAAGGTCGTGCAGCGCATCCCGACGGGCGAGCAATATTCCGTCATGATGGCCAAAGGCTCCCCCCTGGTGGCCAAGGTCGATGCGGTGCTGACCACGCTGAAGGGCGAGGGATACCTCGCCAAGCTGCACCAGCAATGGTTCGGCGCGCCCGCCGAGGCCACGACCAGCACCGTCAAGAAAGCCGAAATCCCGAAGCTCTAAAGGTCTCGCTGGCCGACCGAGCGGCGCCCCGTGTCGGTCTTCGACACATTCCTGAACTGGGGCGTGTTCCGCGACACGCTGCCCTTGCTGCTGTCCGGCCTGTGGATCACGATCGGGCTCGGGATCTCGGCCATCCTGCTGGGCCTCGGCGGCGGACTCGTCCTGGTGCTGCTGCGGCTCTATGGCGGGGCGGCGCTGCGGCCGCTGGCGGTGGCCTATATCGATGTGTTCCGCGCCGTGCCGGTTCTGGTGCTGCTGATCGTGATCTATTACGCCCTGCCTTTCGTCGGCCTGCGCCTCTCGCCTTTCACGTCGGCCACGACGGCTCTGAGCCTCGTCTCGTCGGCCTACTCGGCCGAGATCCTGAGGGCCGGGATCGAAGCGGTGCCGCGAGGACAGTTCGAGGCCGCGGAGGCGCTCGGCTTCGGCGCCTTCCGGCGCATGAGCGATATCGTGCTGCCTCAGGCCGTGAAGCTCGTCATCCCACCCCTCACGTCCAACGCCATCAATGTCATGAAGGACACGGCGCTGGCCTCGGTCGTGGCCATGCCGGACCTCCTGAAGCAGGCCACGCAGGCCCAGGCGCTCGCCGCCAATCCCACGCCGCTGATCGGTGCGGCGTTGATCTATATCGCGCTGCTGCTGCCCTGCGTGCGCTTCGTCGGGCTCTACGAGAGCCGCCTCGCGCGTCGCGGGCGATGACGGCGGGCGGACGATGACGGTGCGCGACGGACCGCCGACGATCGCTCCTGCCGCAGGCTTCATCATTGCCATGCGGGGCGTTGCCAAGCATTTCGGCCGCTTTTGCGCGCTCGACGGCATCGATCTTTCGGTGCGCGAAGGCGAGATCGTGGTGGTGATCGGTCCCTCGGGCTCGGGCAAGTCGACCCTCATCCGCTGCATCAACGCGCTCGAACGCCATGATGCCGGCGAGGTCACGGTCGACGGGTACCGCGTCGGCGCCGGCCGGCAGCTTGCGGCCGTGCGGGCCGAGGTCGGGATGGTATTCCAGAGCTTCAACCTGTTCCCGCACCTCACGGTGCTCAGGAACGTGGCGATCGCACCCGTGCGGGTGCGCGGGCTCGGCTGGCCCGAGGCGGACCAACGTGCCCGCAAGCTCCTGGAGCGGGTGGGGCTCGCGGCACACATCGACAAATATCCGTCGCAGCTCTCCGGCGGCCAGCAGCAGCGCGTCGGCATCGCACGGGCGCTCGCCATGGAGCCGAAGATCCTGCTGTTCGACGAACCGACCTCGGCGCTCGATCCGGAGATGGTGGGCGAGGTGCTCGACGTCATGCAAGGGCTGGCCCGCACGGGCGCCACAATGATCGTCGTCACGCACGAGATGGGCTTCGCGCGCCGCGTCGCCGACCGCATCGTCTTCATGGATGCCGGCCGCATCGTCGAGGAGGGGCCGCCGGCGGCGATCTTCGATGCACCGCGGGACCCACGGCTCCGCGACTTCCTGCGCGCCGTGCTGTCGCACTGAGCGGACTTCCGCAATCCTGGCGGCGCTTCTAAACTGCGCAGCGTCCGTGCAAGGCAGCCGAACCTGCACGCTGCGCTTGCCGCGAGCACCCGCTCGACGACGCGCCGTCCTTCGACCTGTGACCGCTCCGGAGCTTCCATGCCGCTCGATCTCGACCACGTCCGCCGCCAGTTCCCGGCTCTCGCCGAAGGCTTTGCCTATTTCGACAATGCCGGCGGCTCGCTGGTGCTGGGTCGGGTCGCCGACCGGGTGCGGGACTACCTCCTGACCACGAGCGTGCAGACCGGCGCCAGCTATCCGCAGTCGCGCCGCGCCGTCGAGCGTGTTGCCGAGGCGCGGAGCCGCATCGCGCTGCTGCTCAATGCGCGCCGCGCGGAGGAGATCGTGCTGGGTTCCTCGACCACGGTCCTGTTCCAGTTCCTGGCCCGGGCGATGGCGGACGGATTGCAGCCCGGCGACGAGATCGTGGTCACGGATTTCGACCATGAATCCAATATCGGGCCGTGGCGGGCTCTCGAGCGGCAGGGCGTCGTGGTCAAGACCTGGGGAGTCGATCCGGAGACCTTCGAGATCGACCTCGACGACCTCGAGGCGCTGATGACGGAGCGTACCCGCCTGGTGGCCGTCACGCAGACGTCGAACATCCTCGGCACCATCAATCCGGTGGCCGAGATCGCGCGGCGCGTCCACGCCCGCGGCGCCGAGATCGCGGTCGATGCCGTGGCCTATGCTCCGCACCGCGCCGTCGACGTCCGGGCGTGGGATGTCGATTATTACGTGTTCAGCTTTTATAAGACCTACGGTCCGCATTTCGCGGTGATGTACGGCAAATACGACAAGCTCCTCGAGCTCGACGGCCTGTACCACTACTTCTACGGCCGTGAGAAAGTGCCGATGAAGTTGGAGCCCGGCAACACCAATTACGAACTCGCCTGGGGCTCGGCCGGCATCGTCGATTACATCGACGAGCTCGGAGGCGGAACCGGCGACCGCGCCGCCATCGAACGCGGCTATGGCGCCATCGCGGCCCAGGAAGCCGCCATCGGTGCGCGCCTGCTCGATTACCTCGGCTCGCGCAACGACGTGCGGATCATCGGCCGCCGCAGCGCCGATCCGGCCGCGCGCGTGCCGACGATCGCGTTCAAGGCGCGGGGGCGGGACGCCGCCGCGATCGTGCGCGAGACGGACCGCCACGATGTCGGCATCCGGTTCGGGGACTTCCACTCCCGCCGACTGATCGAGCGCTTGGGCCTCGCCGGGAACTCGGGCGTCGTGCGTGTCTCGATGGTGCATTACAACACCCTCGCCGAAGTCGACCGGCTGATCGGGGCTCTCGACCTCGCGCTGGCGTGAGTGAGAGGCGGGCCGGAGGTCTTGTGCCGCCGCCAGCAAACACCGGGCTCAACGCCCGGTCTTCAGCGGGTCCATTCCCGCTGGAGGATCACATCTGGGCCGTTTCGGTGATCTGCGTACCCCCGATGCACCGGTCCGCCGCGCGGGATCAAGCTGCATCTCAGCGTTCACCAAAGGCAGCCCCCGACGCCCGGCGCATCTCGGGCGGCGCGTCAGCCCCCGATCCATACCACGAGGCCCGAGACGGTCGCGACCGACACCACGGTGGACAGCAAGATGACGCGCGACGTCGTGGCGGCGGGGCGTCCGTAGAGCTTGGCCAGCATGAAGGGGCCGGTGCCGGTCGGCAGCGCCGCCAGCAGCAGGGCAGTGTCGAGCCAGGGTGCCGGCATGGTCACGAAGCGGCCGATCGCCAAGGTGAGGAGTGGCTGGGCGACGAGCTTGAGGCCGACCAACCGAGCCACCTCCGCGCCCGCACCGCGCTCACGGTGCTCGGCGAGGAACAGCCCGATGGTGACGAGCGCGCAGGGGCCGGCTGCGGCGCCAAGGAGTGTGATGAAGCGATCTGCCGGCGAGGGCAGGGGCCATCCGGTCGCGGCCCAGAGGCCGCCGAGCAACGGTGACGCCATGAGCGGGTTGCGAGCGAGCGATCCCGACGCACGCAGCAGCGTGCGGCCGAGGCTCGGCGCGCGCCCCGCGTGCGGCGTTCCTGCTACGCCCGGCGCTCGTGCGGCGCCTTGGGCCGCCGTAAGGTCGAACTCGATCAGCACGATGGCGAAGGCGAACAGGAGGCAGGCCGTCAGCAGCACCGAGATCACCAGGGCCGGTAGGATGGCGTTGCCGAACAGCGCCAGGCCGAGCGGGATTCCGAGGAAGCCCGTGTTGGCGTAGGCCGCATCCAGTCCCTCGATGGCCCGGTCGGCCAGGCGATGTCTTGGCCGACGGTCGAGCAGCATCGACAAGGCGAAGGTCCCGGCAATGCCGCCGGCCGACGCCAGCGCGAAGCCTGGGTGATCGATGTCGGCCCATGTCATTCGTGCGGTGGCCCCGAACAGGAAGGCCGGCAGCGCCAGCCGGACCACGAACAGGTTCAGGCTGTCCGTGACCGCGGCATCGAGGATGCCGCGCCGGGCCGCGAGATAGCCCGTGCCGATCAGCGCGAAGACCGGCAGCACGGCATTGATCACCGCAGTCATGAAGGGCCGGTCGTCCTGTGGATGTCGAGTCGAGGCTCGCGTCCTCTAACCTGTATGGCCCGGACGCGCCAAGGGCCTCGCTCCCGGCGTTCGCCTCCAAATGAACCGTGCCCCGCGGGGCGGGTTGAAGGGGCGAAGCGGCGCGGGCCGATGGCCTCTCAATCCGGAGAGAACGGCAGCCCGTGCCACCATGACCTGACGGAAGACGATGACGGATCTCCAGAACCGCCCCGACGCCCTGCCTGCCCGGCAGGATCTGACCGTGAGGCTCAAGGCCGGGACAGCGCGGCTGTCGGACGCGCTCGCGGCGCGTGATCTCGCGGGGCTGCAAGGTGCCCGCGACACGATCGCGCCGGCCGGCCCGCAGGGCGAAGCGCCGTCGTGGTGGGATCCGGACAGCCGCGGCCTCAAGCTCGCCGGGATCGACCTCGCGGGTGCCAACCTCGTGGGCGCGCATCTGAAAGGCGCCAATCTGCGCGGTGCCGACCTCTCGGACGCCCTCGGGCGCTCGGCCGACTTCACCGAAGCCGTGCTGGAACAGGTGCGCTTCACATCGGCCGACCTCGGCGGCGCCTGTTTCGCCGACGCCAGCGCGGGGGAAGCCGATTTCACCCACGCCATGCTGGAGGACGCGCGCTTCTCCAGGGCTCACCTACGCTATGCCACGCTGGCCAATGCGCTTCTCGACAGTGCCGACTTCACGCAGGCCGACCTGTGGGGCGTCGGATTCGTCGAAGCCGAGGCCGACGACGCCTGCTTCTGCGACGCGCGCTGCGACGAGGCGGATTTCACCGGGGCCGACCTGTCGGGCGTCGACCTGTCGGGCGCGAGCTGCAAGAAGGCCAAGTTCATCGGAGCCAGGATGCGCGGCGCCAAGCTCGACGGGGCGGCGCTGGATGGCGCGCATTTCGATGGCGCGGATCTCGCCAATGCGAGCCTGCCAAGGCTCAATCTGCAGACCTGCTCTCTGAAGCACGTCCGCTTGGCGGGCGCCTGGCTCGACAGCACGCGGCTGCACCCCGAGCAGCTCGGTGGCGCGGTCGGCGAGGAGATGGCGGGCGAATACCACGCGGCTCGCGACGCCTACGTGGTGCTGGCGCAGAATTTCCGCGGGCTCGGCAACGGCGACGGTGCGTCCTGGGCGTTCCGCAAGGGCCGGCGCATGGGCAAGCTTCACGAGCGCGAGACGGCCCGGCACGGCTGGAACCAGCGCCACTGGCGCGAGGTCGTGCGGCACGGCCTCGCCTGGCTGTCCGACGTGTTCGTCGAATGGCTGTGCGATTACGGCGAAAGCCTGTGGCGGGTGATGCGGGCCTTCGGCACGCTGGTCCTGGTGTTCGCGGCATTTTACGGCGCCACGCAATCCCTGGTCCGGGTGACGACGGGCGCCGCCGGCGAAATTACCAGGAGCGTCACCGAGAACCCCTTCGACCTCCTGGTCTACAGCTTGCTTAACATGCTCTCGACCTCGGCGCCCGACATCGGCCTCAGGCTGTCGAGCCCCATTTTCTATCTCGCCACGAGCCTGCAGGGGGCGTTCGGGATCGTGTTGATCGGCCTGTTCGGCTACGTGCTCGGCAACAGGATGCACCGCTGACGATCACGGCGCCGGGCCGCCGTGGCGGAGGCCCAGGAGCCTGGAACCCGAGGGTTGGCACCTCCGCTGCCGGATGATAGATCGGATCGGGACGGTGACGCCTCTCGGAGTGTTGCGCCAGGCGTCGCCCGGATCTCCGGGTTTCGCGTTCACGAGAGGTTGCCACGCCCGTGTCTTTCCCGTTCTTGATCTGGACCATGCAGCGGACCGGCGGCACCTCGCTGACCGAGCTCTTGATGGCCATGTCCGAGCACAAAAGCGCGGAGCACGAGCCGTTCAATTGGGCCAAGAAGCAGCCGCGGCAGTTCTGGCCCATCACCGACGCCTGGAACACCACCAAGAATAGCGACGTGCTGCGGGCCTCGCTCGAAGGGTTGTTGGCGCAACGCTACCTCATCAAGCATTGCTACGAGCTACTCAGCATGTCGTTCAACATGCACATGATGCAGGTCGCCGCTGAGACGCCTTATCGGCACATCCTGCTGCTGCGGCGGGACGAGCCCGCCCGCCTCGTGTCCAAGTTCATCGCCGAGGCTCAGGGCACCTGGTTCAAGGACTATTCCCGCAAGGTTTTCTCCCAGGTGGCGGAAGGGGAGCGCCAGCTCACACCTCTGCCGGTCGACCGCGTGGTCGGACATTACCGCCACAGCCAGGATGCGACGAAGTTCGTCGTCGACACGCTCCGCGGCCTCAAGATCGAGATGTTGCCCGTCTACTACGAGGATCTCTACATCGGAGACCGCGAGGCGCGTCTAGCGCATCTGCAGCGGCTGTTCGACTTCCTCGGCTTCACGGCCGAACAGCTCGACCAGCACCGTGGCCTGATCGAGGCGAAGATCTTCGACGGCGGCCAGAACACGCAGTCCGTGGCACCTTTGCTGCCGAACCTCGGCGCCGTGCTCGAGGCCCTGCAGTCGGCCGGCTGCGACGTCTCCACAAGCACGCTGAGCCAGGGCGTCGAACTGCCGCCGCACGTGGAGGGCCCGGCCGGTCCGCGCGAGCGGATCGCGCGGGAATGCGCCACCTTGGTCCAGACCTTCGGAGCGGTTGGTCCCTTCCTCGAGATCGGCGGCGAAGGTCCGCAGCATGCCGTCCTGCTCCACCCGGATTTCGCGAGCCAGGAGCGCGAGTTCATCGGCCGGCGCACCGGGCGGGCATCGGGCGGCATGAGGATCCTGGTCGCCGACCCCAACGACATGCGCGAGCATCATGCCGATGGGCGCTTCGGCACGGTGATGTGGATCAACGCGTTCCAGCACGACAAACAGTTCTGGCGCACGCTTGACGAGATCAAGCGCGTGCTGATGCCGGGAGGAACCCTGATCGTCGTCGCGCCCGGTTTCAGCAGGAGCGCCGGCCAGGCCGGCATCAGCATCACGGGCCAGAAAGGCAACGTCATCGCGGACGCCACCATCACGTACAAGGTTCACGACGCGCCGGATTATTGGCGCCTCAGCCCGCAGGGGCTGAGGGACGCGGCGCTCGACGGCTTCGAGGTTCGCGACGTCAAGGTCATGATGATGCCGCCGCGCATCTTCGGCATCGCGGTCAAGCCGGCTTGACGGCTGGATGCCGCGGCGTCACGGATTTGACATGGCGCCGCGCTTGATGATGCATGTGACGATATTCGGAGGCGGCCCTGATGGCGCCGCCTCGCTCAGTCGACGACGACGCAGTGGACGACAACGCCGTGGAAGACATGGGTTCAAAAGTCCATGACTGAAACCCGCCACCATCCCTATGTCGCGCAGCCGGACCGCGCCTTCTGGCGCCGCACCGTGCAGGACACCAATCCGCTCGAGATCGGCGACTGGTACCGCAAGAAGTTCTCGCTCGCGGGACAACGGCTCGCGACCGGCGGCAGCTGCTTCGCGCAGCATATCGGTCGGGAGATGAAGCGGCGCGGCAGCGCCTATCTGGATATGGAGCCGGCGCCGGGCTTTCTGCCGGCCGAGCTCCACCTCGATTATGGTTACGGCATCTACTCGGCCCGGTACGGCAACATCTATACGTCCCGGCAGCTGCTGCAACTGCTGGAGCGGGCATTCGGCGAGCGCGATCCGGTCGACACGGCCTGGGCGCGCGACGGCGGTTTCGTCGACCCGTTCCGCCCCAATATCGAGCCCGGAGCGATCGGGAGCGCCGAGGAGGTCGGTGCTTCCCGGCGTGATCATCTCGCGAGGGTGGTGCGGCTTTTCGAACAGACCGACGTCTTCGTGTTCACGCTCGGCATGACCGAGACCTGGGTGTCGAAGCAGGACGGCACGGTGTTTCCGGTCGCCCCCGGCACGGCGGGCGGCTTCTGGGACGAGAGCCGATACGGGTTCTTGAACCTCACCTATCCCGAGATCGTAGAGGACCTTGAAGCCGTGATCGCCCGGCTGCGCTCCATCAACGGTCGCATGCGCTTCATCCTCACGGTTAGCCCGGTGTCGATCATGGCGACCGGCACCGAAAATCACGTCGTCGTGGCCAATACCTATTCCAAGTCGATCCTGCGCGGAGCCGCGGGCTACCTGACCGATCGCCACGACTTCGTCGACTACTTCCCCGGTTACGAGATCACGACATCTCCGCCGATGCGGGCCATGTTCTACAATCCCGACATGAGGACGGTGTCGCCGGCCGGCGTGCGGCATGTGATGGGTCACTTCTTCGACCAGCATGTCGCGCCGACGCCGCAACGCGTGAAGGTCGGCACGACCGCGCCGACCGTGCCGGCGCAATCCGCGCGCCCCTGGCCGGCGCAGGACCCCGACCGCGTTCTCTGCGACGAGGAACTGGCGGCCGTGTTCGGGCGCTTCTGATGAGAGATGTGTTCCTCACCGGAGACTCGCATACCGCGGCGTTGCGCCGGGGCCAGACGGCCATCGAAGCCGACGGGGGCTGGCCGCGGGATCTGCGGCTCACCATCCAGCCTATGGGTGGCGGACACCTGACGCGCGAGCCCTTCTTCATAGACCGCGGCGACCATGCCGAGATCACGGCCGTCGAATATCGCAGGAGGTTCGAGCGCCTGCCTCTGGAGCATGCTGCCCGGGCCGACACCGTCTACGGATTCTCGGCGCCGCTCCACTCGGCCAGGATTTGGCGTCATCCCGACTGGCAAAACTACGCGCCTGCCGCGATGGCGCTCCCGGGGACGCCGGTTTCATCCGGCATGGTCAGCCGCCTCGTGCTGGCCGATCAGAAGCATGTTCTCGACCTCCTGGCATTGATGACCCGGATCGGCCGGCGCGTGTTCGTGATCGAGGCGCCTTACCCGTTCCACCACCATCCGGCCTTGCGCAAAACGCCTGCCGCGATCGTGCGCCATCTCGATCGCGCCTACCGTGCGATCGTGCGAAGCGAACTGGCGCGTCTCGAGGTCCCCGTCGTCGCGGTGCCGCAAGACTGCACCGAGGACGGCTTCATGCGGTCCGAGTACGGGCAGCCCGGTGATCATCACCATGGCAACGAACGCTATGGCAGGACGATGATGAGCGAAATCCTGGCGTTCCTGGACCGGGACTGGAGCGCAGCGCCCGACGTCGCGGTCCCGCCCGCGGGACTTCGCCTTCCCGCCGAAGAGGTGCGAGCATGACCATGGTCGAACAGGTCGGTCCGCCCAAGCCTGGCATGCGGGCCAAGATCATCGAGGAATACGAGACACTGGCCAGCCTGCACGGGTTGCAAGGCCCCGTGCTCGAGATCGCGCACGGAGCGCGCCACAACGCCGTCTCGCTGGCGCCCTTCCTGGCTGGCTTCGAACGTCATGTCGTGATCGAGGGTGAAAGCGGCGAAGTGGACGGAACGCATTTCCACCGCGGCGATCCGAACGACCTCGGGCAGTTATTCGACGATCATTGTTTCTCGAGCGTGATCTGGGACCGCGGCCTCGAACGGGATCCATCCTTCTGGTTGACGCTGGCCGAGATCAAGCGGGTGCTGATGCCGGGCGGCGCCTTGATGCTCTGCACACGGGGATTTGCGAAAAACAACAAGTTCGGCATCAAGGTGGTCGGAGCCAATGGCAATCCCGTGCCGTTCCTGACCGCTACGAGCGCGGTGTCGGCCAACGGCGCCGACTACCTGCGTTTCAGTCCGCAGGGGCTCCGCAAGGTCGTTCTCCGCGGATTCGAGGTGCGCGAACTGCGCTCGTCCTTCATGGTCCCGCATCTGTTCGCCGTTGCCGTCACGGCAGGGTGATGCGGCCCTCGGCCGCCGCGCGCGCGACTGCGAGGAGATCGGGTTTGTCGGACATCGTCATGGCTTCCCTCTTGCGTCGAAGCCGGTTCTTCGTGGTGGCGACAGCCTTCCTTGCCGCCGCCGGTACAGCGGCGTCGGCTGCGGACATCCCGAACCTCGCCTATGGGCCCGATCGCCAGCAGACGCTGGACCTGCACCTGCCCGACCAGTCCGGTCGCCCCGCACCGGTGGTCGTTTTCTTCCACGGTGGCGCTTTCGTCGGCGGTGACAAGCGCCCCTGCGCGCCGCGCCTAGCGGCCCTGCTGACGGAGCGCGGCATCGCTTTCGCCTGCGCCAATTACAGGCTCGCTCCGCGGGTGCATTATCCCGCTCCGATGCGCGACGGTGCGCGTGCCGTGCAGTGGCTGCGGGCCCACGCCGCGGATTACGGGCTCGATCCTCGGCGCGTCGCCGTCATGGGCATGTCGGCCGGGGCCGGGATCGCGCTCTGGATCGCATTCCGCCCAGACCTCGCGGATGCCGCCTCGCCCGATCCGATCCTGCGCGAATCGACCGGCGTGTCGGCCGTGGTGACCGGGAACGCGCAGGCCACATACGATCCAGCCGAGATCGAAGCGAGGCTGCATACGCGCCGCATACCCAAATTCCTGGCGCAGTTCTTCGGCGCGGCTTCGGTCGAGGGGCTTGGCGATCCTCGCTACCGCCAAGCCGAGCAGGACGCCTCGCCCATCGTCAACATGCACGCCGGAGAGCCGCCGTTACTGGCCTATTACGCAACCGCGGCGGCACCGCTGGCGCCCGACAGTCCGCCGCAGTCCTATATCCATCATCCCGAACAGGGGAGGGTGCTCGAGACCGTGGCGCACGAGCGCGGCGCGGATGTGGTATTGCGCAACGTGACCGACTACCCGCAAGGCTGGCAGGGTTTCCTTGGAGCAGCAACGGACTTCCTGGCGGTAAGTCTCGAACGCTGAAGCCCTGTTCCGACTTATTTCGGCCGCCGGGGCCGCATAGCGTTTTGCTCCAGATCCGGCCACGGCCAAGGGTCGGTACCGTGGCGGTGCCCTGCGCGCTGGCGCCGAGTTAAGGAATTGCCTCCTGGATGAATCCCTCGGGATGTGACGCGAAGTCTCTGGCTTTGAATGGCCGATGTGGCGGCCCAGCCCTGTCACGCCGGGCGTGCCGGCTCTCCGGGCGTCGAGCGTCATGACGGCGCCGGCCGGGTCCGTCGTACTGGAAGACCGAACGCAGGCCCCTGTGGACGTCGGGCCTCTGCGGGCCGATGGAGTGGCGGCATGGCGCCAACGGCGCTTCGAAGCTGCCGTATCGGCCTTCGCTGCCTGGACCACGGCGGAACCAACAAGCCCAGCTGCCTGGCTGTCGCTGGCCCGCGCTCAGTTCCTGGCGGGCCTCGCGGGCGGTGCCCGCCAGTCCTGCGACGAGTGCCTGAAGCTCGATGCGGCCCAATTACGGGGCCACTTGCTCCTGGCCCGCATCGCCGCGGCATCGGGCGACGGCAAGCTGCGCGTCGCCGCCATGAAAGAAGCCGTGGCTCTGCGTCCGGCCGCGGTGGCGATGCGCCTGATGCTGGTCAGGCTCATGCTGCGCCGGATCCAGCATAAGGCCGCGATGACGGTCGCCAAGGAAGCCTTGGTCCTGGCGCCAGAAAATCCGCATGCCATGCTGGCGGTGGCACGGTGTCATGTGGCGCTCGGGCACCTCGTCGATGCCGAAGCCTTACTGGACCGCGTGGGCGAGGCGACGGGCGGCACCGACGGAACTATCAAACTCGAGCGGGATCGCCTGATGCAGGATCTCGCTGTCCGTCGGATGCGGGCCGCCGACGCTGCGGACAGCCGCACGGCCGATGGGGACGCCTCCGAACGTCCGGCGCGGCCGGTTCCGCCAGGGGGCAAGCCGCCGAGGGTCGCCCTGCCCGCGGTGGCGCTTTCCGGTCCCGCTCCAGTCGTGCCCCGCACTGGTCCGCAGCCCGCCGCCGATGTGGAGGGGCTCGTCACACCGGCCATCCTGAGGTCGATCGACCGAGCGCGACGCGGCCCTGGACTGGTCGATCACCTGCTCATCGTCCGGGCGTTGATCCTGCGCGACATTCGGCTGCATCACCGCAACAACGTGTTCGGCGTGCTGATCGAACTGGTGCGGCCGGCCGTCGTGGTGTTCGTCCATTACTGGCTCTTCGTGCTGCTGCACAAACCCATGCCGGCCGAGATCCCGATCGAGATCTTCGTGCTGGCTGGCTTTACCGTGTGGTTCGCCTTCAACGCCACTTGGCTCGGCGCCTCGACGGGCGGCAGATGGCCGGCCGGGGCGACGTCCCTGCCGGGGGTCACGGAGCTGCACATGCGGGTCGCCAAGGCGGCGTGGGGACTGCTGCTCAACCTCGTGTTCTGCCTCGTGGCCGTCATCCCGCTCAGTCTCGTCGATCGCGGGCTGCCGCTCGCGAGCGTGCCCGAAACCTGCGCAGTGTTCGCGATCGCGGGTGTATCGGGTTTCGGCCTCGGGCTCATCCTGGAGCGGCTCGGACGCCTGTTCCCATTCGTCAAGACCATCGAGAAGCTGTTGACCTGGGCCATCTTCGTGACCTCGGGCCTGTATTTCTCGGTCGAGACGACGCCGCCGCAGGTGGCCTACTACTTTCTCTGGAATCCCATGCTGCATCTGGTCGAATACGAGCGCAACGCGTTCGATCCCGGCTACCCGGTCGCCTTGCTCGATCTTCGATATCCGGCGTGCGTCATGGTGTTCCTGCTGATCACCGGCCTGCTGGTCTATGGTGGCGTGCGTTGCCCAGCCCGCGATTGATTCATCTCGTGGACCTGGCCATGAGCTATCCCCAGGCCGCGGGGGTGCCGCTCGTCGTGCTGGCGCCGGGGACCATCAGCCTGCCGTCGGACCGGCGCCTCGCGATCCTGGCGGAGCGACGGCGCGGCAAGACCACGCTGCTGAACCTGCTGTCGGGCAAGCTCCGCGCGGACCAGGGCGAAGCCATCTGCGCCGACAGCCTGTCGCCGGTCCTGAACGCGGGAGCCCTCCTGCATCCGCAGCTGAGCATCACGGAGAACATCCGCTTCCTGGCCAGGGCTTACGGTTTCCACCCGGACACGATGCTCATGGCGGCCGACTGCCTGCTTGGGCAGGCCATGTTGCTGGATCGCCCGCTGAAGGACCAGGATGGCAACAAAAGGCGGCAGCTCGAGGCCGCCATTATGGTGGCGCTGCCGTTCCAGTGCTACCTGATCGATGAATTGGGGCTGCTCGAGCCTGAACTCGTCGCACGCTGCTGGGAGTCCTTCACGGATCGGCAGGCCGGCGTCGTGTTCGCGACATCCCAACCGCGGTTCGTATCGCAATATGCCGATACGGCCGTCATCATCGACGAAGGCCGCCTTCTTCTCTTCCAGGATATTAAGGAGGCCATCGCATATTACGAGGCCAAGAGGCACTCATGAGCGACGTCAAGGACCCCTCCACGGCTGTCGTGGTCAACGCCGATAGCGCGCCGAAAGCCGTGCCGCGCGTCGGCCGAGGCGGCACGTCGGTGCAAGGCCGCCAGGGGTTCGGGCCGGTGGCTGAAGACCGCGTGCAGTCTTTCGAGGGTGCGAGGCCCTCCTGGCCCGCGACGGCGCAATATGCCCAGGCCCTCATCGAAACGCGGCGGCATCGCAGCCGCCGCTTGCTGGGCTGGTTCACGCTCGTGGTCCTGCTGCCGACGTTCTTGACAGGGGGCTATTTCCTCCTGATCGCGACCCCGCGCTATAGCTCGAAGTTCGAGTTCACCTACCAGACCTATCGAGGGCCGTCATCGCTGGCCTCGGGTCTGGTCCAGAGCGTCACCGGCACGAGCCAGACAAACACGGTCGATCTCGGCTCGATCGTCTACGAATATATGCGTTCACCGGCACTGGCCGAAAAACTCGATGCCTCGCTCGACCTCCGCAAACATTTCACGTCTCCCAAGATCGACTGGTTGTCGCGTCTCGCCGGTAACGCAAGCCGCGAGTCGTTCCTCAATTATTTCAGATCCCACGTGATCGTATCGCAAGGACTGGGCGGCTATCTCGACGTGATGGTGCAGGCCTACGATCCGGGTTTTGCACAGTTTTTGGCGAAGGCGGTGGTCACGGCCAGCGACGATATGGTCGACGATCTGACGGCACGCGCCCGGCAGAACGAGGTCAAGTTCGCGGAAGCCGAACTCGGCCGCCAGGAAGACCGCGTCCGCAAGGCACGGCTGGCCTTGGCCACCTTCCAGAACCAGCATGGAGACCAGGATCCAACCCGTGCCGCCAGCCAGCTCGGGACGATCGTCGGCACGATCGAGAGCGACCTGTCCGCGGCCCGCACACAGCTCAGCAATACGGCGCCGTCACTGGCCGCGAATTCGCCCATCGTGACCCAGCTCAAGGTCAAGATCACATCGCTCGAGCAGCAGCTGAAGGAGGAGCAGCAGCGCCTCGCCAGCACGACGAGCGGCACCAACAAGCCCTATTCGGAGGTGCTCGCGGAGTATTCCTCGCTGCAGCTGGAGCAGGAGTTTGCGAAGAACGCCTATATGGCGGCCCAGCAGGGCTTGACCGTGGCGCGGGCGGACGCCGCCACGAAGCAGAACTACCTGGTCGATTTCGTTCCGCCGACCCTGCCCGAACGGATGAGCTACCTCTATCCGCTGCAAATGACCGCGACCGTGTTCCTGTCCATGCTGTTGGTCCTGACGTTCGGGAGCCTCGTCATGGGGGCGGCGCGCGATCAGATCGTCGGCTGACTCACGTCGCAGGTCCGTTCGACGGCGGGGGTCTATCGTTTCGGAGACCTGCCGGTCATCGGCCGAACCTCTTGTTCGCCGGATGAGTGACTTCCGGGTCACGATCCCACGCCTTCCGCCCTAGCAGGTAGGTCCGGTCGCCCATCGCCGTCGCCCGGGCTGGCCACGTCTGAATCTTTGCCGTACCAAAACGGATGCTGCAGATCGATTGCGATGCGGGCATCAAGTCGGCCGGCAAGCAAGGTCGGCGGTCTCTCTCGTGGCCGATGCGCCGGCAGCGCGACGCCCAACGGCATTCTGAGGTTCTGAGGGCATGCTCCTGAAACTGGCGGTCGCGGTCCTCGCCTTGACGGGTCTTTGTGGCTGCGCCCTCCTACCCGCCGGATCCCCGACCGCGCGCGAATTCGAAAACGGCGCCGTGCCGGATCGCGATCCGGGTTTCGTTCTGGTCGACCTCGATCTCGGGGTCGCCAAGGCGATCGCGAGCTACCGCCGTCCCGGGCTGGCGTCGCTCGGCCCCGACACCTATCGGCCGACCCTCGTGCTGAAGGTAGGCGACGTCATCGCCACGACGATCTACGAGGTCGCCCCGATTCCGCTGTTCGGCGGATCGAGCGAGTTGCAAAGTTCGGCCGTCAAGGGGCAGCCCGTGGGCGGACATATCTCGACGCTTCCCACGCAAGTGGTCGAACAGAACGGCACCATCCCGGTGCCGTTCGGCGGCAGCGTCAAGCTGGCGGGGCTGACGCCCGCGCAGGCCGGCACGGCGATCGCCAAAGCGCTCGAGGGAAAGGCCACCAATCCGCAAGCTGTCGTCAGCCTGGTGAGTTCCAACATTAACATCGCCACGGTCAACGGCGACGTCGACAAGCCAGGCCTCGTCCCGATCACCGTGCGGGGCGAGCGGGTGCTCGACGTCATCGCGCAGGCGGGCGGCCCCAAAGGCTCTACATACGACGAGGAGGTGCAACTGGTCCGCGCCGGACGAGTCGCCAAGATCAACATGCAGGACCTGGTCAGCGATGCCGCGCAGAACATCCGGGTCAGCCCGGGCGACAGCCTCGTGGTGGTCCGAAAGCCGAGGAGCTTCGAGGTCCTGGGATCGGCCCTCAAGGTCGCCCAATACGATTTCAACGTCGAGCAGGTGACGTTGGCCGAAGCGGTTGCCCGCTCGGGCGGCCTCAACGATGCCCTCGCCGACGTCGGCCAGCTCTATCTTCTGCGCTTCGAACCCGTGAGCCTGCTGCGCCGGATCCTTCCATCGAACGATGCCCAACTGCGCAAGTTCGAGAGCGGCCGCGGGACCGTCCCGGTCGCCTATCATTTGGACCTGCGCGGCGCATCCGGCTACTTCATCAGCCAGTCGGTGCAGATGCGCGACAAGGACCTCGTGCTGATCACCAATGCCGAGAGCGTCGGCTTTGCCAAGCTCGTTCAGATCATGCGCGGGGTCGCCGGGATCTATTACGACTTCCGCGGTCCCGTGACCTCGACCACCACTCAGGGTCGCGTCACTACGACGACATCGTCGGCCGGCAGTTCGTCCGAATGAGCCGTTCGGTCACGAGCGCAGAGAAACACGTTCCGGTGGTGGTGCGACGTCGGACGATGACCTCGCTGGCTGTCAGGATGGCACTTTGATCCCGCCGCGCAAAAGTCAGGTCAACCGCGGCCCGATGCCGGGGCAGCGCCGGACCAGGATGTTCCGCTTCCTGCGCCTCAAGGGCGCACGCTCGAAGGCGAAGCCGCCGCTGCAGTTCCTCCGCCTGCAGCTCTGGCCCTGGCTCAAGGCCAGAATGAGCCTGAAGCAGCTGGAACTCCGGGCCGGGCCAGCCGAGCGTCTGGCCGCCAAGGGCACCGTTGTCGTGGCGTCCCATTATGGGAATCACGAGATCGTCGACGCCTTCGTCGATCATCACCGGGGCCTCGGCATCCGCGAATTCGTGTTCCTGGATCTGTCGGACGACGGCGGTCTCGCGGCTCATCCCGGGAGCGCAGGGCATGCGGTGTGGCGCCCGCGGAGCATGGCCGACATCGAACCACTGACGCTGTGGCTCAACGGTCTCAGGACCCGCTACGCCGCGGGCCGCTGGTGCCTGTCGCTCGATACGTCAGACGCTTTCGTGTTCTACCGCTGCGAGAGCCGCAGGATCGGAGACTTCACGGAGTTCCTTGAATCGGAGAGCCGCGACCACGTCTACGCCCTGACCGTTGAGATGTACGGCACGGAACCCGCGGCCGACCTCGTGGCCGCGGCCGGAGGCAGGCCGCCGTTCGGGGCGCTCGACCATTTCGACCCTTTCGGCTTCGTGACGCTGGATCCCGGCCGTTTCCGCAACGTCATCGTCCGAGGCGGCTTGCAGCGCAGGACCTTGTTCCGGACGCGTCCGCGTCAGAGCCCGGCACTGAATCGTGTCCCTCTGGTCAAATGGCGCTGGTTCTACGGCTACAAGGCCGGCACGCGGCTGATCCTGCCGATGCACCTCAACAATCCTCATGCGCGCTGGCACTCGAGCCCGACAGGCTGCATCCTGCGCTTCGCGTTGCTCAACGACAGGGCCACGCTGGAAGCGGCGGGAAGGTGGGAGCAGGCCGTGGCCGTAAAGGACGGCGGCCTCGCGGCCTATCCGGGCCTGTCTCGCCTGCGCGAGATCGCGCTCATGCAGGACGTCAGCCGCCGCTACACGGGGACCCGCGACCTCGTGGATTGCGGTCTCCTGAACCCCGGGCAATGGTTCTGATCGTGCCGTTACGATCCACCCATCAGATGAGCCGCGATCTCGCAGGCCTTGGTGGTGGCCTGGCCCGCATCGTCGATCAGAGTGGGCTTCGCCTTCCAGATCACCAGGCCTTGCACGCCTCCCGCCACGGCCTGGTCGAGCCCGGGCAGGCCTTGGATCTGGCCGGCGGCCCAGCCGGCCGGGTTCTCCGAAGACCAGACCGGCTTGCCGCTCGGAACCGCGGCGACCAGATGCGACCAGTTGCCGGCGGTCGCAGTGATGTCGCGGTCTGAGTTGTGGGATGCCACGATGTCGAACAGCGATGCCAGGCCGGAGTGCTCGTCGACATCGCGGAGAGTGCCGACCACGAACTGCCTGTCGGGCCCGACCAGAAGCAACGAGAGGTTCAGCTTGGCGCGGAGCTTGGTCACGATGGACGTCATGCGCGCCTCATCCATGCCGGCCTCGTTGAAGGGCGAAAGCGCATCGGGCCGGAAGGCCGCCGCATAAGTGGCGAGCCAGGTCGCGTAGCGATCGTCGGACCACCCGGCGAAAGGCGACTTGCCGACCGCCAAGGGGCTCGCATAAATCAGCAGGCCGATGCTGCGCGCATAGGCGAAAATATCCTTGTAAAG
>JAABUL010000947.1_pt1 | contig 58914 bp, 52 predicted proteins | sample 5559151 | NCBI WGS metagenome assembly JAABUL01 (sample SAMN10711876, study PRJNA513368) | rock metagenome | isolation source: Antarctica rocks | place: Antarctica: Victoria Land, Pudding Butte sud
ACGAGTGGCTCGACAAGCTGCCATTGGGCGTCGGTCAGGTCGGTTGAGTAGGCTTTTCGGGGGCAGGGTGACTGTTCCATGCCCATATTTTCGGAAGAAAGCCAAACTTTCTATACAGTTTCTAAGGAGTATCGCCATGAAACACATTTCGTCTTATCTGGCCGCGCTTGCCCTAACTGGTGTTGCCGCGTTCGGCTCAACCGCGCTCGCGCAAACGGCTGACACCATTCCGCCCGCAACCGGCGCCCGCGTCCCGCAGGGCTACTTTGGCCCGTCGCCCTCGGAGTTTCAGAAGGAACTGATTGGCCCCTACAAACTGATGAAGTCCGGTCAGGTGGACATGAAAGCCATGACCGTGACGCTGCCGCTTTACAAAGGCAAACTCAAAGATGGGCGACTTGTCTGGTACATTATCACGGACACGGATGACCGCCTCAATGCCGAGCAGCTCGGGCTGAACTGGTCGGCGAAGATGACCTACGCCAATGTCGGTCACGCCTGCCGCATGGCCGATTTGGTAAAAGATGGCGATGGAGTGGAACTGGTTTTTGACAGCGGCGCGGTGGACTTCAAGCCTGTCATGAGCCTGACGCCCGGTGATAGCCCGCATCCCTTTCCGCCGAAGGCGGCTCAGCCCGGCTCCGTCGGCGACAAGAACTACAGCCCGCTGGTGTGCATCCGCAACGCGGGCAATCACATCTACAGCGCGCCCATCGTTGCCTTTGATGTGAGCGCACAGAAGATCAACTTCCCGAACGGCGGCGTGGATCATGCCATCATGCATGACAAAGTGATTAAGTGTGACCCTGCCGCGATGACCGTCACCATGACGCTGACCGATGGCATGAGTTTCGCCCGCCGGATTCTGTACCTGAGCACGGAAGTCAATGATGCCACAACGGCTGTGCTGGAAGAGTCCACCTACGCCCCGGCCCTGAAGGATGTGGTGGTGGGCGGCGACGACAGCGCGTTCAGCGCGGTGGAGCGCATCTTCGTTTTTACCAACGGGCCAATGGGTAAGGACAACCCGCAGCGTCAGGGACTAGACAGCGCGATTGCGGATGGGGGCGGCCCCGTCAACATCTTCGGGGGCATTCAAACCATCGGAACCGACTACAGCCCGCTGTGGGATGCTAACGTCGGCGAATGGACGGCCTCGGCTATCGCCAAAGGCTACCGCTCGCGTCTGACCGAGGAGTTTGAAATCCTGGATTTCGCACGCAAAGGTTTTATCACCGGCCCGAAGGGGGCCAAGTACGGCTCATCGGGCATTGTCATTGTCTGCCCGCCGGTCATGCGCCTGGAATAACAGGGACTTGTCAGAGAACCGTCATTTGCACCGATGCGTGCAGGCCGCCCCAGTCTTTAGCCCAGCGTTTAAGCCAGAGCGAGCACAGACTTTATCTTTGCGCCTGCCCTAAAGAAGCGGCCCCTGCCTGCCAATCATACGGGCAGGGGCCGCACCAATCTTTCTGCGCCCTGTCTGGGCTACCAAGAAAGGGCAGCGCATCAATGGCTAAGTTTACAATCATCACCGGGGACGCAGCACCGTCCACAACTCCGAAAGCCGTCGCGGTGACGGGCGGCTCGCCCAGGAAATCGCGCCAGAACCAGAACTTCGGCGGCCTGTCGTCGGCGTTCAAGGCACTCTCCATGCCGCAAAAGGCAGGCTAGCAGGCCGCCGCCAACGCGCTTAACTTCCTGCAACGGCGCAGCACCAAGAGCAAAATGACAGCGGCGAATACCTTCAGCCTGTTCAACAGCGGCAGGCTGGCCGTCGGTCTGAGCATTGAAATGGACGCTCCTACCGGCGCGACGCTGAACATGCCGCCGCAATTGCCGGACATCCTGGTCAACGCCAGCGCCACTCCCTATAGCCCCTTCAGCCTGACCCTCACGCCCCGCACAGGCATGGTCAACAACCCTGTGCAAATCCTCGCCGCGCCGCCGCAGATCGCGGGCAAGAATACCTGGCCTGAAAAGTCCTTTGTCCCCATCGGGTCTTTGTCGTTTCTGCGGGTCTTTGTCGTTTCTGGCAGTCGGCCCCAGCGACATCACCCAGTTGTTTGTCGCGAAGTACGGCGTGCCGAGCGCCGGGGCGGAAATCTGCCTGCGTCTGGTGGCAGCATCGCAAGCAGGCCTGCGTCGCGGCGCGCTGCTGGTGACGGGCTTCTGCACGGGCGTTTCTGTGGCGCAAACCGGCACCAACGACAGCGAGGCCGAGGCTCTTCTGCAAGCCGCGTAGCCTGAGCGCAGAGCGTGAAACAAGAAAAGGCCGCGCTTTCCTAAAGCGCGGCCTTTTGCAATATGATCTCTGCGGCTACAGCATCGCCAGTTCTTTGGCGAAGGGAGATGCGGGCAGAGCAGTGCCGTCCGGCGGCTCCATCCAGCGTCCGTCGCCTTTGATTAGCTCCACGAGGGCTTCCACGCCCTGCTCCTGCGGCACGTTGCGGACAGGCGTCCGGCCCCGGTACAAAGTAATCACGCCGCCGCCTTTGCCGACATAGCCGTAGTCGGCATCCGCCATCTCGCCCGGCCCGTTGACGATGCAGCCCATGACGGCAATGTCTAATCCAACCAGGTGATTAGTCGCTGCCTTGACCTGACGCAGAACGCTGGTGAGTTCAAACTTGGTGCGTCCGCACGATGGGCAGGCGATAAACTCCACTTTGGTCTTGCGCAGGCCCAGCGCCTGCAATATGTCGTAGCACGCCGGGATTTCGTTGATGGGGTCCTCGGACAGCGACACGCGGATGGTGTCGCCGATGCCCTCAGCCAGCAGTGTGCCGATACCCGCCGTGCTTTTGATGCGCGCGTATTCGCCGTCGCCCGCCTCGGTGACACCCAAATGCAGGGGATAGTCCATGCCTAGCGCTTCCATCTTATTCGCCATCAAACGATTGGCCGCCAGCATCACGGGCACGCGCGAGGCTTTGAGAGAGATTACCAAGTTATGGTAGCCGTGCTTCTCGCAAATGCGAATATATTCTAACGCCGACTCCACCATGCCTTCAGGCGTATCGCCGTGCATGACTGTCAAGCGCTCGGCCAGGCTGCCGTGATTAACACCGATGCGCATCGCAATGTCGCGTTCTTTGCAGACCGTGATAACCGGCAGAAGCGAGGCTTCAATGGCAGCCAGCTCTTCCTGCACCTCTTGCGGCGTATATTCATCGGCTCGTCCGCGCGGCTTGCGGAACACAAACAGGCCGGGATTGATGCGCACTTTGTCCACAAACCGGGCCACGGCAACCGCAATGTCGCTGCCTTGATGGTGAACGTCGGCCACCAGAGGCACGTCAAAGCCCCGGCGGCGCACTTCGGTTTGTATCTCGCCCAGGCAGTGCGCTTCCGCAAGGGTTGGCGTTGTCACGCGCACGATCTCGCACCCGGCCTGGTGCATAGCGATGATCTGTTCCACGCACGCGGCAACGCTGCGCGTCTCTTCCGTAATCATGCTCTGCACCACAACGGGATGTCCACCGCCGATCAGCACATTGCCCACCCGCACCGCGCGCGTCGCCCGTCGCGAAAATGTAGTTTCCTGGATCATAGCTGCCTCCATAGCAAGTATACCCGTTCATCCAGGCCGGCGAAAGAGAAGAAACACCCCCTGCCGTATTCCCCCAAAAGCATGATATAATAGAAATACTTGCGCTTTTGCTAGGCAGTAGAAAGATGCTCTATGTCGCCCGCCGCCTCCGATCTGGAGAACATTACCAACCCGCCCTCGCCATTCCGCGACCGGGACTTTCTGCTGCTCTGGCTCGGGCAGATGATTTCCAGTTTGGGCGATGCCGCATCTATTATTGTCGTTCCTATCGCCATCTACACGTACACGCACAGCGTCCACAATTTAGATAAAATCGCGCTCAGCATTTGGGCGCTGGCAAGCGCGCTGCCGGTCATCCTGCTCGGCCTGTTTGCCGGGGTCTTTGTGGACCGCTGGAACCGCCGCCGCACCATGCTTGTCTCCGACCTCGTTCGCGCGGGCGTTTCCTTGCTGCTGCTTTTGGTGCATTCCAAGCAGGATATCTGGCTGTTTTACATTGCCGCGTTCCTTGCCGCCGCATTTTCGTGCTTCTTTTCGCCCGCGCGGTATGCTTTGATGGCTTCTATTCTGCCGCGTCAAATGCTGATGCGCGCCAATGCCATATCTACTTCGGGCATGCAGATTGTTTCTTTTGCCGGGCCTGTGCTGACAGCCGTGCTGCTGAAACTCGTCCATGCGCGCGGCATCTTTTTGTTTGACGCCATTACATTCCTCCTATCTGCCCTGTGCATCTTTCTGGTGGCGCGGACGGAACAAGCCCCGGCCAAAAAGCGTTTGTTTGCGGGCGTGTGGCACGAAATGAAGGAAGGGCTGACCTACATCCGCCGCAGCCAAACTCTGTCCGCGATCTTAACTCTTCTGACTATCGTAATTTTGGGGGCCGGGATTTACAACACTCTGGAGGTCGCATTTGCCAAAGATATTTGGCATGTCACCGATGGGCAGTTTGCAGGCTTGATGGCCGCGTTCGGGCTGGGGATGATCGCAGCGGGCCTGCTTGTTGCCGGACCCTTACGGAATATATCTCCGCCTCGTCTCATTGCGGCGGCGCTCGCGCTGATGGCGGCGGCGGGCTTCGCCTTCGCCTTCGCAACGACTTACGTGTGGGGTGGGGCGGCTTTGTTTGCGCTGGGCCTGGGCAACATGCTGGTGAATATCCCCATTGTCACGTTGTTTCAAGACAGCGCCCCAAACGCCATGCTGGGGCGCATCTTTTCAACTTCGGCTTTGCTTCAGCGCACGGCCATGTTTGTTGCGGCGGGGCTGGCGGGCACTCTTTCCACGCTTGTCGCCTGGCGTCCACTCTTTGCGGGCCTGTCTGTGGCCTATTTATTCTGCGCTTTGCTCGCGCTCCCGCTGCTGGAGCGGCGTCCTGCGCCTGCTGCCGACCCCGCGCTTTCTCCCATTGACATTTAACCCGTGACACCTGACAATCCCCCCCCGGACACGACAGCCTTTGGCCCGGTCGCCGTTTACTATGATCATCTGATGGCGGGTGTTCCTTACCGTTTCTGGGTGGAATACTTGGAGCGGCTCTGGAAACGCCATGCTAAGACGCCCCGCGTTCTGCTGGACCTTGCCTGCGGGACAGGGACAATCACGCGCCTGCTCGCCCAGCGCGGCTATCGCATGACCGGCGTTGATTTGGCCCCTGCGATGCTGGAAGCCGCCCGTTTCAAAACCAAAGCGCAGGGATTGTCCATTCCCTTTGTGCATCAGGACGCCGCCGATTTAGACCTGCCGGACCAATTGTTTGACAGCGTCGTCTGCTTGTTTGACAGTCTTAACTATATTCTTGACCCCGCACGGCTGCGCCAGTCGTTCGCGCGCGTATTCGCTCATCTTCAGCCCGGCGGCACCTTTATCTTTGATGTAAACACCGAATATGCGCTGGCCGAAGGAATGTTTAATCAAAGCTGTTCCCGCAAAGATGAGCCGCTGCACTACCGCTGGCGTTCGCGCTACAACCCGGAAACGCAAATCTGCACCGTCAACATGCATTTCTCCTACGATGCGGGCACGGGGGAGCGGGAGCCGTTCCAGGAAATCCATAAGCAGCGCGCCTACTATAAAGAAGACCTGAGCGACTGGCTTCATGCGGCTGGCTTTGCCGAAGTCACTGTGTACGATGCTTACAGCTTGGAGCGGCCCAAGAAGCGTTCGGACCGATTGTTCTTTGTCGCAAGCAAAGCCTCCTGACGACACAAAGCGCGGCACAGAAATACTGTGCCGCGCTTTGCCATGACTGGTCGTTCGCTAGGGGGTGGCGACGCGCTGCTGGTTTTCGCCCTGCTCTTGCTGCTCGTGCCGCTGCAAAGCAAGCTCGGCACGTCGCAGTCGCTCCCTAATCTCTTCCGGCGCATCCGATGTGGACGCATACTTCAAGTGTTCATGCACTTCATGCAAGTGCTGATGCTGCTGTTCTACTGTGGACATGGTTCTCTCCTTGGAGTGTTCTGTCTGCGTCTCTATGTTACCCAATTACCCAAATTATTGCGCGTTTTTGTCCTCGCGCAAAACTTGGGCATAGGCCAACACGCCTGCCGCCAAAGCACGCGCCATCTGTTCCTGTCCCTGCGGGGTACGGATAAAGGCGTAATCGTGGGCGTTGGTCAGCACGCACATTTCCACGGTCAGCGCGGGCACGCGCGCGAAGATGGAGCCGGTCAATGCGCCCTGCTTGCCGCCGACAAATGTCGCCGAGTCGCCTTTCACGCCGCCGCTGGGCAGCTCGCCCCGCAAGCTTTGCGCCAAAGCAGGCTGGAAAACCAAAGCCGCCTGATGGCTTCTGTGGATAATGTCGGCCGATGGCCCGGTGACCCCAAAGCGCGCGCCTTGCCGGTCGGGATAATAGGTGGTGATTCCAGACGGCGCGTTGGAATCGCAGTGCAGGCGCAGCAAAAGAACGGCGTGCGCGGCATTGGCTAGTTCGGCGCGGCGCCGGTTGGTGACAATCTGCCCTTCGGTTTGCTTGGTCAGGACGACAGTTGCGCCCTCGGCGTTCAATAGCCCGCGCAAACGCTCGGCTTCAATCCAATTGACATGGCGTTCTGTGAGCTTGCCGTCGCGGCTGGCCGTGCCCGCGCTGGTTTCCGACGTGTGGCCGGGGTCGATGCAGATGGTCAGGCCGGAAAGCGGCTGACTTTGCGCACGGCTCCTCGTTCCCATGAAACCTAGCAAAGCGCAAAGGCCAAGCACGAACCAGCCCGTGCGTTTCCTAAAAGTGTGCATAGAAAGTAAGAACCTCCCTCCCCGCTGCAAGGTACTTTGCTGTTTACACAACACTCTTACCATTTCAATGTTTCCAGAGCAGATAGACGCCAAACGCAAACACGCAGCCCGCCAGAAGCCCAAACAAAAGGGCGCGCTGCCGGGTTTTCCAGGCTCCGGCAATGGGAAACAGCGTGCAAAACCCGACGCACAAGGCCAAACGTATTCCCTGCCACCGAAACAGCAGGGAGACCATTAGTCCGAATAGGACGCACAGCGGCAGCACGCACAGGCCTTGCAGGAAGTTGGCGACGCTTTGACGCTTCAAGGCTTGAGGTTGTAGAATGACTTCAGGCCGTCAAACGTCGCCGTGTCGCCCAGCGCTTCTTCAATGCGCAGCAGTTGATTGTATTTGGCGACCCGGTCGGTGCGGGCGGGAGCACCGGTCTTGATCTGCCCGGCATTGGTGGCGACCACAATATCGGCAATGGTGGAGTCTTCGGTTTCGCCGGAGCGATGCGAAACGACGGCGGTATACCCGGCGCGTTTTGCCAGTTCAATGGCAGCCAATGTCTCGGTCAATGTCCCAATCTGGTTGACTTTGACCAAAATGGAGTTCGCCGTGTGCGAGTCGATGCCGCGCTGCAAAAACTTGGTGTTGGTGACAAATAAGTCGTCGCCGACAAGCTGGACTTTGCTCCCGATGCGCTCGGTCAGCTTGCGCCATGTCACCCAGTCGTCTTCCGCCAGCCCGTCTTCCAGGGAAATGATGGGGTATTTCTCAACTAGATTGGCGTAATAATCCACCATTTCATCGCCGGAGAGCGTGCGCCCTTCGCCTTTGAGCACATACTGGCCGTTGTCGTAAAACTCGGAGGCGGCGGGGTCCATGGCAATCATAATCTGCTCGCCCGGCTTGTAGCCTGCTTTGTCAATGGCTTCCAAAATGACCCGGATGGCGTCTTCGTTAGACGGCAGGTTGGGCGCAAAGCCGCCTTCATCGCCAACGGCCGTCGCGAGGCCCCGTGCCTTGAGCACGCCTTTAAGAGCATGGTATACGTCGGTGCCCATGGCTAATGCTTCGCTGAACGATTTGGCGCCGACCGGCATTGCCATGAACTCCTGCATGTCCACATTGGAGTCGGCATGCTTGCCGCCGTTCATGATGTTCATCATGGGCACGGGCAACTGGTGGGCGGACGTGCCGCCGATGTAGCGATACAGCGGCAGGCCGACCGATTTTGCCGCCGCTTTGGCAACGGCCAGCGACACGCCGAGGATCGCGTTCGCGCCCAGTTTGGCTTTGTTGTCCGTGCCGTCCAGATGGATCATGAGTTCGTCGATGGCGACTTGTTCGGTGGCATCCAGGTCAATCAACTCGGGGGCGATTCTTTCATTGACATTTTCCACGGCTTTGAGAACGCCCTTGCCGCCGTAGACTTTTTTGTCGTTGTCGCGCAGTTCCACGGCTTCATTGGCCCCAGTGGAAGCGCCCGACGGGACGCTTGCCCGCCCCAGAGTTCCGTCTTCCAGGTAAACGTCCACTTCAATAGTCGGGTTGCCGCGCGAGTCGAGTATCTGCCGCGCCTGAATGTTTGTGATTGCCGTTGACATACGTGTTCTCTCCATGAGCAGACCGAGCCGCTCTTCTTGATGATACTTTTGCCCCGGAGGGCAGGCCCGATTATACCCGATGTACTTTGGCTTAGAAAGTGTTGTACACTTTTGAGCGTTGTTTAGGCTTCGAGGCCGCCGCCGACGCAAGAAATAGTTCTGGTGACAAAAGTCTTTTTAGAGAAAGCGGCCCAGTTCTGCGGCGATTGTTTCCGCGCTGTTGATGGCAAAGACATGGGGATCGGGCCGTGCGGCTTGCGCACTGTCCAGCGCGTTTGCCCAGTTCCCGGCGAGGAAGTCCTGCGTGGCGATCGGCACCCCGCCGCCCCAGCGTGTCAGGCCATCTGCCAGGACCGCATGCTCGGCAAATCCGTCTCGCGGCGGGTAGATCAGCGGGACACCGGCGGCGATGCAGCCGGTGACGGTGCCGTAGCCGGTCTTGGCAAGTACCGTGTCTACAGAGGCGGCCACGTCGGCATAGCGCCACTCAGAGGCGTGAAGAGGGTAAACATTCGCGGCGGGCGGCAACGTGAGTTCCAAAGTGATAAAGGCCCAATCAGTGTGTTTTTCTACCTGGAGCCAGCCGATGTTTAGGCCCCAGACACCCACATAGAGCAAGCCAATCTTTTTTTGCGGCGGCAGGCCCAGCGCTTTCACAAGCCGCTCTCTGATGTTTGCCCCCGGCCGAGCCACCAGAGGCACATGCTTGACATGGGGAAACGGAGCTGCCGTCTCGGGCAGGGAAAGATCGGTAATCAAGGCAAGTGATGCCTGTCCATACTCACGCGCCATGCCATCGAGAAGCCGGGCATCGCCCGCGTCCTGCACATACTCCCGGTAAATATCCAGCCAGGTAAAGTTTGCGACCGCGACACCTGGAATACCGGCCTCTCGCGCGGCCCGCAGCGGAAAAGAGGGGATGTCGCTCACGACACATTGCACCTTCTCGCGCCGCAGAAAGGCGACTTCCTCTGAAAGCACTGCTTCGTTTTGGCGCGCAATTGCCTGGTAACGAGCGAGCGTTTCCTGCTGCAGCACGGTCACGCTGTCCGACTGGACGCAGCCGCAGTCATACTCTGCCGAAAGCACGGCGACATCACGCCCAGCCAGTTCTTGAGCAAAGAACTGCGCAGGGTGAGTGGTTTTGACGAGAACACGAACGTCTGCAGGAAGAGCTTGGAGGACTTGCACGGTGCGAACAGCATGTCCGTAGCCGTGTCCGGTGACGTAGCAGCAAAGGGTTGATGGGAAGGACATGCTTATGCGTGCTGTAAAGATACCCCAGCCCTAAAAGCGGGGCTTCTGCCGGCGTCACGGCGCGACGGCCAACTCTCGGTCACTCTTGCTGCTTGCTGCCGAGTGTGTGAAAGAGGGTTTCGGCGGCCTCGCGGAACGGCGAGTGCAGGGCAAGCGCAATCTGCGTTTCTATCAAGCCTTCGGGAACGCCCATGTCGTAGCGGGTGCCCTGCACTTCGCCCGCGAGGTAACGCTCTTCTTGAAACAGCAATTCCTGGGCGGAGGTGAGCTGTATCTCGCCTTTCTGGCGGATGTTGTGGGTAATCAAGTGCTCTAAATAGCCGAAAATGGACGGGGGAAAGACGTGGATGCCAAAGAAGCACAGGTATTCGCCCAAAGGCAGGCCCTGCGACCGCAGATGTTCGCGGGCAAAGTCCACGGTAGGCTTTTCCGCCATCGCCGTAATTTCATAAATAGGCGGATTGCTGCCGGGCAGCAGCGTTCCGCCAATCGTGCCATAGCGAAACAGCAGATGTTCGGGCGTGCGCGCAACAGAAGACACCGCGCAGTCTTCCTCTTCATAAGCGGCAATCACCTGCCGGGCGCAGCGCAGGCGCTGTTCCGACAAATACACATGGTCGCCCAGCAAAAGCGCGAACGGGTCGTCGCCCACCCATGCTTTCGCCTGATAAACCGCATGTCCGTAGCCTTCCTGCTCGGCCTGCACGACAAACGTGGTGCGCTGCGCAAGGTCTGCCAGGGTGTCCCCCAACGCCAGCGCCCACTCTTTGCCTGCGAATGCTCCTTGCTTCTGGCTTTCGGTGAGGCCGCGAAAGTGCCGCCGCAGGGCGTCCACGTTGGAGGCGTTGGCGATAATGCAAATCTCATCCACGCCTGAGGCGAGCGCTTCTTCGGCGATAATCTGCAAGGTCGGCTTTGCGTAGCCGTCGGTGTCCACGAGGGGAAACAGTTCTTTTTGCACCGTGCTTGAGGCCGGGTACATCCGCGTCCCGCGCCCCGCCGCTGTGATTACCGCTTTGCGTACTTTTGTCATTTAATCATTCTCCCATTGCCGGTGCCCAAAGGCAAGAGCGCCCGGCGATTTACCCGCTTCTACAATCTGTGGAACGAGGCCTGTTTGCTGCTGGTACGCGGCGGCGATTTCCCGAACAGCCTGCTCGGCATCCGGCCCATCAGTGAGAAACGCCACCGTGCCGCCCGACCCGCCCCCGGTGATCTTCGCCCCGTAAATGCCCCGGCTCGAGCCTGCCTGACGCGCCAATGCGACCAGCAAATCGGTTTCCGGGCTGCCCAAGCCGATGCGTGAATAACTTTCGTGGGACTGAGCCATCAAATCGCCCGCCGCCCGAAGACTTTTATCTGCATTCCCCTGCGACAGATGCTCCAAGAACAGGACAACGCGCTGATGCTCACGAATGCCGTGTTCCGCCGCCGCCCGCACCGGGTAGTCCCCCGTGGGGTCAATGCGCGTCGCGCTGTCCCCCGTCTCGCCGTAAGCTTGGAGAAAGTCTGCGCCTTGAATCGTTTCCGGCAGCAGTTGACAGAGTTCATTGGGGGCGGAGGGCAGGACCGCATTTGCCAGATAGTCTACGCCCAGAATGCGCCGGGCCATGAATGCCGCCACGCGCGCCCGTGCATAAGCTCCCCCGCCGACCGAATGCACCACATGGGAGTTGACCCCAAAGAAGCGCACGCCCTTGGGCCAGGCTTGTGTTCCCTGAACTTCATGCGGTCGACACAAAATCGCGAGCAGGCTGTTTTCCACTCCCAGCGCGCTCGCCATCTGATCCATAATGCCGCAGGGAGCGCCGACGACTTTGTTTTCCGCAAGCTGGGCCAGCCGCGCCACCGTCACGCCATCCAACGCAAGCCCCAGCGAAACATTCAAGGCCTGCATCATCGCCACTTCCATCGCCGCCGACGACGACACGCCCGCGCCCAGCGGCACGGAGCTGCGCAGAAGGATATTGGCCCCGGTGGACAGCGCGGGCGCGAAGCCTTCCGCCATCAGCACAAACACGCAGCCCGCGAGGTAAGCCGCCCAGCGCGTTTCGGGATTGTGCGCAAGTTCGGCCTGCACATCGGCGTAATCACGCAAACCTTGTGCCTCAAAGAACGCATCCAAAGACAGTTGTGCCAGCAAACCTGGGTTTTCAGCGTCTGTGTCCAGGCTCCAAAAGCGCCACTGCCGATCCGTGCGCCATTGCAAAGCAATCAGCGCGGCCTCGGCTATGGTCGCTTCCGCCACCAAGGCCCCGGAATAGTCGGCCACGCCGCCCATCACGTCCAGCCGCCCCGGCGCGCGCGTAACAATGGCGTGCCGGTCGTCCGAGGCATCGGACAGGAAGTCGCGCAGCGGCCTTTGCGTTCCAATATCGGAGATAAATTGTTCTGCGTCGCGCACGTCCGGTCCTTTGCCTTGAAGCCATGAGGATGCTCAAAGGGAAATCTGCTGTCAGTATAACGTCTTTGGCTTCCGCTTGTCAAATCCGCAAAGGCGTCTTTTAGGCGTTTCTTCGGTGTTTCTACGGCATACCAACGACGGAACAGTTTCTTCCGTCGTTGGTACGCCTATAAAAAGCCGGGGGAGCGAGTGTGCAACGCCGAGGCAGCACCCAGCGAACTATGCTGTGTCAAACAAAAACGCCGCTGCCAAAACAGCGGCGCTTCCGTGTCGGTGCGGGACGGCTCCCCGGTGGCAGCGCGAACTACTGCGGGCCGGGTGGATTGCCGCTTCCGGCAAGGCTGGGGTCAAGCTGGCTGAACGACTGAGTGCGCTCGCCGGCAGGGGGAGGGGGCGCGGGCTGGCCCTGATACCGATTGTAATCGGGGGCGTACTGCTGCACCTCCGAGGCGGGCACCTGCATCTGCTGGGCGGGAGCGGTGACCCACACGGCGCGGTGCTGAGCATCGCGGTAGTAAACGCCGCCATTGCTGGAACGATACAATTGCGGGCTGCCGTTGGCACCTGCGCCGCCTGCCGCCTTCTGCTGGGCTTGATGCTTTTTATAGAGATAGTACAGCAAAGCGGCCCCAGCCAGAACAATCACGGTCTTTTCGGTGCGGGACATGCCGGGCTTCGCGGCGGGGGTGGCTGTCATGGGAGGAGGCGTCGTGCTCATAGCGCCGGGGGGCGGCTCTGTGGTGCCGGAGGGGGCCGAGGCGGTTTGATCGCCTTTGCTGCCGCAGCCGGCGATGAGCGGCATCACAAATAAGAATACCAGCCCAAGTGCGACGATGCGTGTCCAGAGGGCTTGTGTTTGCCGGATTGTCATTGAAAGGTCTCCTTTTGAGAAGTCGGGGCAAGAGCGAGAAACATATGCCGCTGTCCGGCAAGATGAAACGCTATACCCGTTCGCTTGGATTGTCAATCTTGGGGGACGGTGGATGTTAGCAAATGGCAAAAGAAACAAGCAGAGTACCCGCCGGGTTTAGAGTTTGGCAGACTGCGGTAAACAAACACCAAAATCCGCAAGCGGAAGCGTTGTGCTTCTAAGATGGCGCGGGAATGTAGAAACGAGAACACAGAATGAACAAAGCACAAGGCAAAACTTTGGCGACGGCAGCCGCGCTGCTCGGCATGACCGGCACAGCAGTATTGACCGCCTCCCTGCCTGCACGGGCGACCGGCAACTTGATGACATCCACCGACAAGATGTTTGTGGTCAAAGCCGCGCAGGGCGGTCTCGCGGAAGTGATGGCCAGCAAGCTGGCCCTTTCCCATACGTCCAACAAAAACGTGCTGATGGTCGCCCATCGCATGATTAAAGAGCATGGGGTTGCCAATGCCGACCTGAAGCAGACCACGATGAAGATTGGCGTGATGGCCCCCAATCATACGGACCCGATGCACATGGCGATGTACGCAAAGCTGTCCCGCCTGCACGGGGCGGCGTTTGACAAGGCGTATATGCGAGGGCAGGTCAAAGACCACGACATGACCGTGGCCCTGTTCAAGACGGAAATCGAAAAAGGACAGGAGTCGCCCATTCGCGGTTTTGCCGCCAAGTACCTGCCGACTATTCAGGATCACACTATTATGATCCACAACGTCGCAGCCAATCTCGGAGCCGACCCGTCCGCCCACAAAAGCAAAAAGATGAACATGCACATGAAAGGCATGTAGCCCTTGCGCAAATGAGGGCCGGAACTCTGGCCCTCATTTTTGTTTGCAGACTTTAGGAAGAACAGCGGCAATGGCGGAAGAACTCAAAAAAGGCGACCCTGTTTCGTGGAACACGCCGCAGGGCAAGACCGAAGGCACGGTTGAAAAGAAGCTGACCGAAGCCACCCAAATCAAAGGACACACAGTGGCCGCATCAAAAGACAATCCCGAGTACCTGGTGAAGTCGGATAAAAGCGGCAAGGAAGCCGCCCACAAGCCCGATGAGCTGAAGAAAGGCGCGCCCAAGAAATGACGGACGATCAGAAAGAAATCGTATCTCATTTCAAGCAGGCCGTGAACATGACCTCAAGCCAGATGGAGAAATGGCTGGACACGGACGAATCCAACAGCGTCGGGCAGAAGACGAGCGAGGGAGCCGAGTCTACGGGCCATCATTCGGGCAAGCGGATTGCCCAGATTCTGGAAAAGAAGCCAACCGACTACACAGAAGGCGACTTCGCGCAAATGCAGCGGGTCAACAGCGATGTGGCACGTCACCTGGCGCAGCGACCGGGCGGCGATATTGAGCGCGCGCCCTGGCGGTATTCGCTGATGAACTGGGGGCATGATCCTCAAAAGACGTAAACAATTATGGAAAGCAAAAGCAAAATCTTTGGGCACCCCGCGCACACAATCTTGATCGTGTTCCCTTTGGGCCTGCTGTCTACCTCCGTGGCGTTTGATAGCATTTGGAGCGCGAAGCATCAGCCGAAAGTTGCCGAGGCATCATTCTTGATGCTGGTGGCCGGGCTGATAGGAGGCGCGGTCGCGGCCCCCTTCGGCTGGTGGGACTGGGCGTTTATCCCGCACAAGACGCGGGCAAAGCGCATCGGCCTGCTGCACGGCGTGGGCAATGTGATTGTGCTTGGCTTGTTTGGCGCGAGCGGGCTGCTGCGCCGCGCCGACCAGAGCAACCCCAGCAGGGCGGCGCGCGGATTGTCGCTCGTTGGAGGCGGACTGGCAGTTCTCACCGGCTGGCTGGGCGGCGAGCTGGTAGACCGGCTGAGTGTCGGGGTGGACGATGGTGCCAATTTAGACGCGCCCAACTCTCTGACGGGACTGCCTGCCGATGCAGGCGGCGAACGTTCCTAATCAAAACAAAGGGGATATGAAAAAGCGCGCGGGCATAACTTTCCCCAAAACGGGGTAAACAAAAATCAGCACAGCAGGCGCACAGCAAACTTTTTTACGCTTGTTAACGAGGAAGAGAAAAACAACTATGGCAGAGCATACAGCATCCACAACCGTGAACGCGCCGGTCGCGCAGGTATACGCGCTTTTCACGCACTTCAATGACTTTCCAAAGTTTATGTCGTATATCAAAGAAGTGACCTACAAAGACGGCCAAACAAGCCACTGGGTCGCCAATGTCGTCGGCGACCATGCCTGGAACGCCGTTAATGAAGGCTGGGTGGATAACAAACGGATCGGCTGGCGCTCCACCGACGGCCTGGAAAACTCCGGTCATGTAGATTTCGAGTCGCTTGGCCTTAATGAAACAAAGGTGTCCGTGACAATCAACTACACCCCGCCCGCCGGAGTATTGGGGCAGATTGGCGAAACACTCGGGGCCGGAAAGCACTTTGAGCATCGCCTTCAGGAAGACCTGAACCACTTTGCCAAGATGGTCGCCGAAGCGCCCGCCGGTTCGCTTGACCCGACCTCTTCCACCTACTTGTTCCGCGAGGGCAGCATGGTGGACAAAGGCAAAACAACCGAAGCGCAGAATGCGACGATGGGCAGCACCGGCAATTAGTTCAGTGGAGTAACACTCAGCAAAAGTTCTGTGATCTATTCGCAGGACTTTTGCTGCGTGTTTAGCTTATCAGGTCAGACACATCATGTTTTCACATCTTGGCCTTGTCGCCCTTCTGTCGGTGTTTGCCATCGCTGCCGCAGTTGTCTGGTTTGCGGGCATTCAACTGTCCCAAACAACCAGTGTGTTGGACGACCGCTTTCATCTGGGACAAGCGCTCGGCGGGCTGATTATTTTAGCGATCACCACCAATCTGCCGGAAATCGCGATTACGTTCAATGCCGCGCGGCATCATGCCTTGGGCATCGCCATCGGGAATATCCTGGGTGGTATCGCCGTGCAGACGGTCGTACTGGTGCTGCTGGACATCTGGGGATTGGGCAAAAAAGATGCGCTCACTTACCGGGCGGCTTCGCTGGAATTGGTGCTGGAAGGAGTTCTGGTCGGCGCGGTGCTGGTCGTTGTGGTGATGGGCAGCCAGCTTCCGGCATCGGTCTATTTCGCGCGCATGACCCCGGCAAGCATCGCCATTACTTTGATTTGGGTGGCCGGACTGGCGCTGCTCAGCAAAGCGCGCAAGGGTTTGCCCTGGCAAGAGCAAGGAGAGGCCCCAGACAACCAGAAAACCGGGCAGAGCGCCAAATCACAACAGCAAAAGGAAAAAGACAACAAAAAAAGCACGGGCGCAACTCTCGCCGTCTTTTCCGTGGCCGCCCTCGCTACTCTCGCCGCCGGCACGGTCTTGGAGCAAATAGGAGCGCAGATCGCCGGGCACATTCACATGACCGGGGTGTTGTTCGGCGCGACGGTGCTGGCGGCGGCGACTTCCCTGCCGGAACTCTCTACCGGACTGGCCTCAGTCAAAGCCGGAGATTATCAACTCGCGTTCAGCGACATCTTTGGCGGCAATGCATTCCTGCCGGTCTTGTTTCTCATGGCTGACTTGGTGTCGGGACAGGCGGTGCTGCCGCAGGCGCAGAAAAGCGATCTTTATTTGACGGGACTTGGCGTACTGCTGACGGCGATTTATCTCTATGGCCTCATATTTAGGCCGAAGCGGCAAATCGCCCGCATGGGCCTGGACTCGCTTGCCGTGCTGCTGGTCTATGGAGTGGGAATAATCGGGCTGTTCGCTTTGTCCCACGGCCATTAACGCACGCTATGCGCCGTGCCGCGTGTGACGCCGCAGCAAAGACAGAAAAAACGGGGCGCCGAGAAACGCCGTTACCAAGCCGACCGGAAGCTCACGGCCATCGGGAAAGGCGGTGCGGGCGACGGTGTCCGCCCAGACCATCAGAACGGCCCCGGCCAAAGCGGCGAGGGGTAGAACACGGCGGTGATCGGGCGTTCCGCTCAGGCGGCGCGCGATGTGGGGCACCATCAGCCCGACAAACCCGATAATCCCGGCGACGGCGACAGTCACAGCCGCGAGCAAAGAGCCGGTCAGGATCAACCCAGTCTTGAAACGTTCGGCTTCCAGACCGAGATGCTGCGCGGCTTCTTCGCCCAGGGCATACAAGTTCATGGCGCGGGCTTGCAGGAGCAGCAAAGCAAAGCCAAAAATAAAGAAGACGAGCGTGATCACGCACTGTCCGTAGGTGGCGTCTGCCAGAGAGCCGTTCAAGCGATACTGGATGCGCTGTAAATCGTTGGGATGGGCCAAAGTCAGCAGCAGGACGGATACGCTGCCCAGAAACGCGCTGACAACAACCCCGCCGAGCAGCAGGCTGGTCACGAGAATGCGCCCGCCGCGACGCGCAATCGCATAAACGAGAGTCATTGCGGCGGCGGCGGCGGCAAAGGCAGAAAAAGGCACGGCAAATCCGTGCAGCGTGTCTTCCCGGTGGCGCAGAAGCACCGCTTCCGCGCCGACCGATGCGCCCGCAGAGACGCCGACCAAGAACGGGTCCGCCAGGTCATTGCGCAAAAGAGATTGGAATGCGGTGCCGGATGCGGCCAAAGACGCGCCGACCAGGGCAGCCAGCAGAATACGGGGCAGGCGAATCTGCCATACAATCACGGCATCCGGCGATTCGCTGCCGACACCCGCTCGGAGGGCGGATACCGTCCGCGCGAATGTCAAATGGCCGTCTCCCAGAGATGCCGCTAGGATCATGGACACGACAAGCGCTGCCAAAAGCAGGGCAAAACTAACAACAGTCCGCTTCACTTTGGCCCCGGATGCAGGGCGCGGGCCAGCAGCTCTAGGGCATCGGCCAGGCGCGGGCCGGGCCGATTGAGAATATTCGGGTCTATGGCAATGAAATGATGACTGCGCACGGCAGGCAGGCGGCTGAGCACAGGATCGGCAGTCAATGCGGCCTGCAAGGTGGTGTCGGCAAGAATAAAATCGGGCGGATGCACCAGGGCAAGCTCTTTGCTGTAGGGCGCGTAACCGGAAATGGCGACGGTGCTTTGCCCGCCGGCTTGCGCGATCAAGTCGTTGATAAACGTTCCGCTTCCGGCGACATAAAGAGGATTAGTGCCGATCACGGGGAGGACAGCGGGATGCCGCGCGCTGCGGCGGGCGAGCTGCGCGGCATAGGCGCGGGCGGCTTCCATGCGGGCCACAACGACTTGGGCGCGCGGCAGTGTTCCCGTAAGGCGGCCAAGCTGACGCAGGCTTTGCTCCACGGAAGCGTAGGATGTGGGGGCGATGGCAAAGACGGGAACGCGCAATTGGCGCAGGCGAGCGGCGGCAGTGCGGCTCGCATCGGAAGCCACAACCAGATCGGGACGCAGCGAGACGACTTTCTCGTAGTTGACGGTGACATCCCCGATCTTCGCGATCTTGCGCGCAGCGGGAGGGTAGTCACAATAGGTTGTATCGCCCACAACATACTTGCCCAGCCCTAAGGCAAACAGCATCTCCGTAGTGCCGGGAGCGAGGGAAATGATGCGATGGGGTGGGGCGGTCAGGGCTAGAGAATGAGTCTGCGCATTGCGAACTGTCTGCGGGGCGGCGAGGCAGCACGCGCCGCACAGCAGCAAAAGAGAAATAGACAGCAGAAGAAGAAAAACAAAGACAGGTAGTTTTATCGCCCTCGTGTGGTTCATAGCGCTATCATGGGCAATTCAGAGGGAGAATGTCAAGCGGGCGTTTGACAAGGCGGCCTCCAATCGGTTACAATGAGCGCACCCTTGCCCGAGGGTATTCCGTGCGTTCAAGAAAACCGAAAGCGTTTTATGCTGGACATTAAACAACTGCGCGACAACCCCGACTTTGTCAAAGAGCGTCTTGCCCTGCGCAATATAGAACCCAGTGCTGTGGATGCCGTGCTTGCTTTGGACACGCGCCTGCGGGCTGTGACCGGCGAAGTGGAAGAATTGCGCGCCCAGCGCAAGCGCGACTCGGAGAGCATCGGCCTTCTCATGCGCGAGGGCAGGAAAAGCGATGCGGACGCGGCCCGCGCCCATGCCCGCCACCTCGGCGACCGGATTGCCGGGCTTGACGATGCCGAACGACAGGTGCAAGCCGAGCGCGATGACCTGCTCTTTTATCTGCCCAATCTCCCCCATGCCGACACGCCTGCGGGCGGCGAAGAAAACAACGTTGTCGTCAAAACAGCAGGGGACATGCCCGCGTTTGACTTTGCCCCGAAGCCGCACTGGGACATCGCCACCGATCTGGGCTTGATTGACTTTGTGCGCGGCGCGAAGCTTTCCGGCAGTGGTTTCGTGCTTTACAAAGGGCAGGGGGCTGTCTTAGAGCGCGGATTGATCCGCATGATGCTGGATTTGCACACCAAGCGTCACGGCTACACGGAATGGTCCACGCCCTTCTTTCTTTCGCGCGAGAGCATGAAGGCCAGCGCGCATCTGGCGAAGTTCACGCCCGAAATGTACTACGATGCCGAAGATGATTTGTTTGCACTGCCCACTGCCGAGCCTGCCCTGGTCAACATTCACCGCGACGAGATATTGGACGGGCGCGACTTCCCCCTGAAGTATGCCGCGTATTCGCCTTGCTGGCGCCGCGAGGCCGGGGCGGCGGGCAAAGACACGCGCGGCCTCTTGCGCGTGCATCAGTTTGACAAAGTGGAGATGGTCAAATACGCGCTGCCCGAAGCGTCCGATGCCGAACTTAATGCGATGCTGGCCGACGCCACCGATGTCCTGGAGGCGCTCGGCCTGACGTATCGCGTCAAGCTGCTGGCGGCGGGCGATCTCTCGTTTGCGGCTGCAAAGTGTTATGACATTGAAACCTATGCGCCCGGTGTTGGGGCATGGCTTGAGGTGTCGTCATGCTCCAACTGCGAAGACTTCCAAAGCCGTCAGGGGAATATCCGCTTTCGCCGCGAGCCGGGAAGCAAGCCTGAGTTTGCGCACCTGCTGAACGGCAGTGGTTTGGCCCTTCCGCGCATTGTCGCGACGCTTTTGGAGACCTATCAGCAGCCGGACGGCACGGTCACTGTCCCGGATGCCCTTCAGCCTTACCTGGATGGGCGCACAACGCTGGGAAAAGAAGATTAACTCTTGCCGCCGCAGGCTGACGTTAACGTTTGTGCCACTGACGTTACCAAACACGACGCGAACGTTACCAAACATGACGCGAACGTTACCAAACATGACGCGAACGTTACCAAACATGACGCGAACGTTACCAAACATGACGCGAACGTTACCAAACATGACGCGAACGTTAAATAACTTGGCGCTGATGTTAAATAACTTGGCGTCTGCAATGAATTATGCGGCGTCTGCAATGGGTAACTTGGCAGCAGATGCGGGAAATAGGCAGTGGGCATTGGCCGTGCCGCGCTCTTTATTAAAACTCAGAAACAAAAAGGGAAATGGCTATGCAGTTTACGCATGAAGCCCAAATCAGCGTGGATGCGCCATGCGAAGATGTTTGGGAGGATTGGAGCAGCGTTCACCACCTGCCGCAGTTTTTATCGCACCTGCGCGGCACGGCAGCAGGAACGGAAGCGGATTTGGCCCGCCTCGTGATTGCATTGGATGGGCGTCACCTGGAGTTTGCCGCGCAGCGCACCATGTGTGAACGCGAAACCCTGTGCTGGCAAAGCCTGGGGCCAAGTTTCCTTTATGTGCTGACGGTTTGCGTTTCTCCCTGCCGGGACAACAAAACATCCATTACCGTGATGGTAGCCTATGATCCTCCGGGCTTCCTGCCCGACATCGCCGAGTCACTCGGACGCAGCAAAGTGTTCCGAGCCACCCTGGAAGATGATTTGCGCAGGTACGCACGGGCCAACAGCATGCTGGGAAAACAGGCGGAACTGGCGACGGCGGGTTAAGATTTTGGCGTCGGCGCATTAAAGAGTGAGCGCGATGTTCGCCAAGCGCCCAAACTCTTGATGCAGCCAGGCAAGGTCGGCATCGGTGCCGCGCACAGCCTGTTCAACGGCCTGCTCGTAAGTCACGTAATCAAGATCGGACACATCGCTTTCGTAGTCGGCGCGCAGGGCCTGGGCCGCGGCGTACAAAACAACCTCAAAGCCCACACGCCCCGTCGTGGCATCGTGCCGTGCTTGCCCAATATAGGCCCCAAGCGGGCGCACATCGGGGATAGGCTCCAGAAAAGGATAATGCCAGCCGGCGGGCTTGCTGAACGGGGTCGCGTAAAAGTGCAGCTCCTCGGCGGGAGCATCAACGCGGACATACGCGCCATCTTCCAGGGCATCGTTTGTGGTAGCGCAGCGGTCTGCAAGGCGTTGCCACTCGCCTAAAGTCAGGTTCCAAGCGGGGTTTGTGTCGGTCATGGCGCAATTGTACCCGGCAGTCCGGCGATGGGATTGTCAACCGACCGCTGATGTGATATAATAAACCCCGTGTATGATGCCGCACAGACGGATTTGCGAAACAAAACAACGCGCATAGAAGCCCAAATGACCGCGTTCTACGGGGAGCGCGTCTGGCAAAGCGAGCAATACGCCGAAGATGTTCTCGGCGCGCTTGTCGCCACCATTCTTTCGCAGAATACGAGTGACATCAACTCAGGCCGGGCCTATCAATCGCTCAAAAAAGCCTTTCCCGGCGGCTGGGAGTCGGTGCGCCGAGCGTCCGTGACAGCCGTTGCCGACGCTATTCGTCCCGGCGGGCTGGCGGACATGAAAGCACCGCGCATACAAAACATTCTGCACGAACTCTACGAGCGGAACGGGCAGACGGATTTAGACCATATCGCCGCATGGACCGACGGCGAGATCAATGATTATCTGCGTTCGTTCCCCGGCGTCGGCCCGAAGACGGCGGCCTGCGTGCTGATGTTCCATTTAGGGCGTGCCGTGCTGCCGGTGGATACGCATGTGCATCGGGTTTCGCAAAGGCTAGGCCTCATTGGGCCGAAGGTTTCTCCCGACCAGGCGCACGACGTGCTACCTCGTTTATTGGAACCCGCTCACGTGTATTCTTTCCATGTGCATCTGATAGAACATGGCCGCCGGGTCTGCCATTCGCGCCGTCCTGAGTGCGGGATTTGCCCCGTGCAGCCTGAATGCGACTTCTACCAAGAGCGCGCGCAGGCGCAAGCCTGGGCATTGGACGCCAAGTATTGTCCTTCTCTCAAGAAGGAAACCAAAGAGAGCCAGACGTTTATTCCGTGAAAGGAAATGCAGCCAATGCCGGAGGATATGGATCGCAGAGAGCACGCCGCGACTGAAGAAACACGGGCCGAGCGGGAAGCCGACGCAGTTGTCGCCGATGTTGACGATTATGTGGCCCGCACCAACCCGGCCTCTCTTGCGCAGGCGGAGCAAGCATTGGAAGAATGGCAAATCCCCGTCACGCCCTTCGACGGCGTGTCTGAAACTGCCTTGACGGGCGATGAGGCGACGGTGCCTTTGGTGTCCGTGCTGTCCGTGGGGACAGAGTCCGAGGCGAACATTGTCCGTGGCTTGCTGGAATCGGAAGGCATCGCCGTTATTTTCCGTGAAGTGGCGACGCCTGCCTATGGGTCAGCGTTCAGCGTATCCGAAGCCCGGTGGGCCGACTTGCTGGTTTCCGCCGCAGACGCAGACCATGCACGGCAAGTCATTGAAGCTGCCATGCAGCAGAATGAGGGAGCGTAAGACGTGCCTATCAAAGCCGTGAGTAAAAACATTTTTGTTCGGGCCATCGCGCTGGCGGTGGTCGTTTGGCCTATGGCGCAGGCACACGCGCAGACGCTTCATGTCCTGCGGCCCATCAACAATGCCATTGTGCGTGAAACCGTTCCGGTGCGCATTGCCCCCGGCGACCTTCCCGCCGATGGGTATGTCGGCATTTCCATTGACGGCGAGTTTCGCACGGCCCGCGTGCTCCCGGCAAACAAGCACGATTCGGTTTATGACTGGGATACCAAAGCATCTTATGTTAATCCCACGGAACCGAACACGCAAAAGTTTGTTGCAGACGGCCCGCACACGATAACCGTCAAGCTTTACAACACCTCGGGCAAGAGTCTCGGTTCGCAGTCGATTACGGTCAAGGTGGCGAATAAGATCAGTGTCCCGACCCAGGGCATCAAGCTGACTTATCAGTGGCGCCCCGACCTTCAGCAGCGCTACACGCGCCACACCGAGGCAGGCACAGTGGCCGATGCCACGGCGGGCACAAACCAAACACTGCAATCTTCCATTATTCGCTTCACCCGCACTGTGGAAGATACCACGGGCGGCAATTTTCTGATCCGTGACCGCATCCTGCCCGGTGGCGTTTTGATCAATCATGGTCAGGCGCAGGCGGTAGACGCGCTTTACAACATCAAGTCTAAGTACCGCACCGTAGACACGCGGGGCGACATCCTGGGGAGCATGGCTCCGCTGAGCATGGGCGACCATTTTGGGTTTTCCATTCCTGTCCTGTCCGCCCGGCGCGTTTCTGTGGGTGACACCTGGCAAGCACCTGTCCAAGTTTCCCTGGATTGGGCTTCCACCAGACCTGCCACGGTGAATGCGGAAAGTCGTTTGGAAGGATTTGAATGGCAAAGCGGCTACCCTGCCGCCAAAATCCGCGAAACATACACAGGCCCGGTGACATTCCCTCAAATGAACGGAACTGGGGCAGCGATGTCTTTACCGACTCCTGGGCTGGGGGCCGGTTCATTAGGCGCAAGCACCGGGGAAGTGACACTGCCGACAGTCAACTACGAGCGGATCGTGTACTTTGCATACAACTCAGGGCGCTTAGTCAGGACAGAAACGACAATTACGCTGACAGCGGACAACTCCCAATTGGCAGGACTAGGCTTTGCGGGCGCTTCCATAGGCCCCGGTCCTTCTTTGGGGTCGCCCGGCATGAACTATCCCCCGCCTGACGGCGCGGAGAATGCACTGCCTCCAATGCCCGGAGGAATGCCTCCGCCCGGCGCCTATCCGGGGAGTAATAATTCGCCTGGCAACCTAACTTATCCGGGCGGACAGCCGGGAGGCTATCAAAACCAGCCGGCACCGCAAGTTCAAAGCACAACCACAAACTTGAAAGTGACCGACATCACTTCGCAGGGTTAAGAATATGGATGAGACAATGGATACGAGTGAGATAATGGATACGAGCATATGGCGCTGCGCCTAAAAGCGATGGATGATTTGGGACCGGAGGAAAGAACAGCGGAGCTGACCGAGCATCTTGCTGAGCTGCGCACGCGTATTATCCGCGCCTGTATCTACTGCGTCATCGGCATGGGCGTGATGTACTTTCTGTACAACCCGGTTTATGCCGCATTGGCAGCGCCCATCAACGAGGCCGTGAAGCGTCTCGGCTCTCATGCTTCTTCCGCGACGGGTCTGCCCGCGAGTGGCTTTGTCTACAACCACTTCACGGACGGTTTCTTCCAAATGCTCCAGATCGTAACGATTGGCGGCCTGGTGCTTGCCATCCCGTTTATTATGTTGGAGCTTTGGGGGTTTGTCGCTCCTGCGCTGACGCCATCGGAGAAGCGCGGCGTTTATTTCGTGGCTCCCATGTCTGTGCTGCTGTTCTTTCTGGGAGTGTCCTGTGCTTATCTCGTGCTGCCAATGGCAGTACGCTGGTTCCTGAGCTATGTCCCTCCCGGTGTTTCCCTTCTGCAAAATCCACTCACCTATATTGTCTTTGCCGTCAAGATGCTGCTGGCCTTTGGACTTGTGTTTCAACTGCCCGTAGTACTGATGTTTCTCGGCAAGATTGGCATTCTCACGTCTGCGCTGATGGTGCAATACTGGCGACAGATTGCCGTGGGGCTATTCACAGTCGCCATGGTTGTCGCTCCTTCCAATGATCCCGGCACGATGCTGGCCCTTGCTATTCCCCTGACCTTGCTGTTTTTTGGCAGCATTGGTTTGGTGAAGATGGTCGAGCCGAAAGCGTAATTTCCTATGTTTGTTGACCAAGTGACGATTGAAGTAAAAGCCGGTAGCGGCGGCAATGGCTCTGTTGCTTTCCGGCGCGAAAAATATGTGCCGTTTGGCGGGCCAAACGGCGGGGATGGGGGGCGCGGCGGAGATATTATTCTTGAAGCCGACTCCAATCTTTCTACGCTGCTCGATTTCCGTTACCAGCGCCTGTATGAAGCCCCCGACGGAGGCATGGGAACCAGCCGGGACATGCACGGCAAGAACGCTGAAGATATTGTGATGAAAGTGCCTCTGGGTACCACAGTTACGGATGTTGAAACAGGGCTTGTCGCGTGTGACTTGTTGGAGCACGGGCAGCGTGCGGTGATTGCGCATGGCGGGATCGGCGGACGCGGCAATGCGCATTTCTCTTCTTCCACGCATCAGGCTCCCAAGTATGCCGAGAACGGCGAACCGGGCGAAGAGCGGAACCTGACCCTGGAACTCAAGCTGCTTGCGGACATTGGCTTGATTGGCTACCCTAATGTCGGCAAAAGTACGCTAATTGCCGCGCTGTCGGCAGCGCGGCCCAAGATTGCTGATTATCCCTTCACAACATTGGTGCCGAACCTGGGCGTCGTGCGCGTAGATGATGAGCACACCTTTGTCGTTGCCGATATTCCCGGCCTGATTGAAGGCGCGAGCGAAGGGGTGGGGCTGGGACATCAGTTTCTCCGGCATGTGGAGCGCACCCGTCTCCTCGCTCACTTGATTGATATGTCGCCAATGACAGGGCGTGAGCCACTGGACGACTATGCCGTGATCAACCGCGAGCTGGAAAAGTACGATGCGCGGCTTGCCGACCTGCCTCAAATTGTCGTTCTCAACAAGATTGATGTGGCGGAGGCGGAGATGGTGGAACTCGTGACACAGGAACTTGTCGCTCAGGGCCGAACCGTGTTTGCGGTCTCTGCGGCGACACGGCAAGGACTGGAGCCGCTTGTTTTTGCCCTGGCTGACCGCCTCAGTACGCTTCCCCTGCCTGTGCCTGCCGTAGACGAAGAGACTTTGCGTATCACGGTCGATACGATGACGCGCCGACGACAAGACCGCCGCTGGCTGGCATCGCGCAACAGCGAAGGCGTTTATGTCGTGGAAGGCAAAGGCATTGAGCGGCTGATTTCCATGACAAACCTGGACAATGACGCCGCAGTCACCCGCCTCCAAAGAACGCTGGAAAAGACTGGGATCATTGCCAAACTGCGCACTCTCGGGGCGGGGCAGGGCGATACCGTGCGCATTGGCAAGACTGAGTTCGACTTCTTTGATGAAGACGCCGAAGACCCGAAGCCGGTGGAAGCGCAGGAGGCGACACCATAGCGCGCATCGTGGTCAAAGTCGGCACTAGCACCCTGAACCGGCAGGGCGGGCCTCCCGATGCCGATTATATTCTCGATCTGGCCGGGCAGATTGCGTCTCTGTCAGACGCTGGGCACTCGGTCATTCTCGTTTCCTCCGGCGCTATTCGGGCGGGCATGGCGCGCTTGGGATTAACCGGACGGCCTCGCTCCATTCCTCAAAAGCAGGCGGCAGCCGCTGTCGGGCAAGGCCTGCTCATGCAGTCTTATGCAGACGCTTTCGCGTCTCACGGGCTGACGGTTGGACAAGTCTTATTGACCCGTGATGACCTGCGAGATCGCTCTCGTTACCTGAATGCACGCAACACGCTGGCAGCGTTGCTGCGGGCACACGTTATCCCCATCATCAATGAAAACGACACGGTCGCTGTTGAAGAAATCAAGTTTGGCGACAACGATACCCTCGCTGCCCTCGTTTCTTCTCTGGCTGAGGCCGATGCTCTTCTGCTGCTTTCAGACGTTGCCGGGCTTTTCAGCAGTGATCCAACCCAATCAGACACCGCGCAGTTTATTCCTGTTGTTTATACCATTGATGAGCTGATTGAGGGGCTGGCCGGTGGCGCGCGCAGCACCCTGGGAACCGGCGGTATGACAACAAAAATCCAGGCCGCGCGCATCTGCGTGCGCACGGGCACTCGGATGGTGATTGCCGATGGCCGGCGGCCCAATGTCCTGCGGGAGGCGTTTGCGGGAGAATGCGGCACGCAGTTTATGCCGGTTCCACTGCCATTGCGTTCGCGCCAGCGCTGGATCGCTTACGGCCTCGCCCCGCAGGGAGCCATTGGCGTAAACGACGGCGCAAAGGCCCGTCTGGTGGAAGAAGGGAAAAGCCTGCTGCCGGCAGGCGTGGTCACCGTCACCGGCCATTTCAGGCCGGGGGACTTGGTCGCTCTCGCGGATACGCAGGGGCAGCCGTTTGCGCAAGGGTTCGTCAACTACAGCCATGATGACCTTGCCAAGATCATGGGGCGGCGCAGCGCCGACATTGCCGCTCTGCTAGGCAGCAAGCCGCACGACGAAGTCATCCATCGCGACAATCTTGTGCTGCATATTTAGGGACAGAGAGGTCAGCCCCCTGCCACGCTTGCAGTGGCAGGGTGGGGGACAAGCCAGGCAGGGACGGGCGCGGCGGCCACGCCGGGATAGCATTGACGCGTGAGCGCCTGCAAATAACGGGTCGTCTGGCCGTCTTTTGTCATCCCCCCGTAGCTGAACAGCACGGCCCCCTGTGCTCCCAATGCCCGCGCGGCTTCAATCTTGGTCACCGTGGAATGTACTGGGATATGCCAGGAGCCAAGCCCGGCATAGGCATAACGACCCGCTGCACGCGCGGCGGCGACTGCCTGCCGTATCTGCCCGGCAACTATCGGCGTGCTTGCCCCATATGCCATCGGCACCACGGCATCCAGGTATCCATTTTTCAGCCATGTTTTCCAGTCCTGTCCGCGCGCGGAAAAGGCGTCTTTGCTGTCGGCAAAGACCGCCGCGCTGACGATCACCCAGGGTTTTGCGGCCTTCACATCATGCGAAATGGCCGCGACCATGTCCGTCACCTGCCGCCTGCGGAATGCCTGCCATTCCTGTGGAAACATATGCGGGTAACTCAGCCGATCCGTGGCAAGCCGCGCCTCGCAAAGATTGACGCTGATCACGCGGGCGCTGCCGCGCGTTTCCTCCCGAAAACGTCCCAATGCGGCATCGCTGTAATCATAAGCAGCCCCGGCATAACGCACATAGTCAAAATGGATGCCATCCACGTCGTAGCGAGTCGCTACGTCCAGAAACACATCGTGGATGTGACGGCGCGCGGCTAAGTTCGCCGGGCTGAGAAAAGCGCCCTCGCATCCCGGCCCCGAGGAAAGCTGATAATGCCCCTTGCCGTCGCGTGCGAGCCAGTCCGGGTGCTGATTGACCACATGCGAAGCCGCCAGCGGACGTTTGTTTGCTCCCCACACGTAGAAAGTATTAAGCCAGGCATGGATTTGAAGCCCGGCGGCGTGTCCCTGCCGGATAACCTCTGCCAATGGGTCAAAGCCTGCGGGCGCGGTTTTTAATTCTTCCGCACGCGGCTCCAGGGCAGATTGGTAAAACGCATCTCCGCGTCCACGCACCTGTACAAACAAGGCATTGAAGTGATGCGACTTCGCCGCGCCTACCACTTTGGCGATAGCAGACGGCGAAAGAATGCTGGTGCGCACCACCCACAAGCCGCGCATTTCGGGGCGCTGCACAGGCAGAGCTGCCCAGGCTTGAGGCACGAAAAGGCTCAGCATCAGCAGCCCGAACAACACAACACGCAGGCTGTGTTTCATCGCTCTCGCCTCCCATGCTGGGGGATGGCATGGTACAGCGAATTCACGCAGCGCGGCAGAAAGTGGAGCTGGATTGAAGTGGGTGAGACGCGCATAGCCCCAATCGTTATCTTTTGCTCTGGAACAAACGCTCCAGCGGAGACAGCTCAGGAGAATTGGGGTCGGCTTCGCCGGGTGCAGAGGCCGCAGGAGCTTTTGCAATCTCTTGACGCAGCGTTTCCGCTTCCTTTTGTGCTTGCAGCATATTCTGCACCATCGCGTCTTCCGACTGCTGAAGCCGGGCAATCTCCTCCTGGTTAAGCGCAATGACTCGCTCGGAGTGCGCGACCTGGGCAATGAGAAAGTCCGTATATCTTTCAATCTGCAGAAAAGCCTGACGCACCTGCGCGGGGTCATAGCCCTCCGTCGGCACTGTCTTAAACACAAGAGAGCGCAGAAACTGTTTGACGCTTTGCGGCGATGTGCCCAGCACCATGCCGCCGGAAGCCCCACTCTCGCTTTGCGCAGAGAGGCGCTGAAGCAGCATGCGCGCCTCAATATGCCCAGGCGCAAATTGCAGGGTCTGCTGCAAAAGCCGCACGGCATCTTCCCGCCGTCCCGCCGCAAGGTAGGCATTGGCGAGGTTGACAGTCAGATCGGGTGGCGCAGATTTGAGGGGGCTGAGGCGCAGGGCCGTTTCAAACGCCGCCACGGCGTCGGCGGCCTGACCCAAGGAATACAAGGCCGCGCCCAAAAACGCATACGTCTGAAAGCGCGCGGCCTGCGAGACTGCGCTGTCTGTTTCGCGGACAGCGTTCTGCAGACGGTCGACCGCTTCCCGCATTCGTCCTTCCCGGAACGCCTGGAGGCCGGATTGCCATTCGGTCATCATAGTGTGTCTTGAGGCGCGGTGGCCACGTCCTGTTGGCTGACCAGGCGGCGGGTCGTTGCCTTGATTCGCTTCAGCCGTGTCGGGTCAGCGCTGGCCGAGCCGAGCGAGGCAATTTGCTGTTCCATATCGGCGGCCAGGGCGCTTTCTCCAATTTTATGCAGCTCGCGTGTTGCCGCGCCAAGCTTCTCGCGCGCCCGGTCCATGTCGCCACGCTCCTGCGCACGCTGGGCTTCCCGCTCATATTTGTAAATCGTGAAGCGGTCTACGATGTCCGCCACCTGCGCATTGGCCTGCGCGGCTCCGGGAGCGACATGCACCATAATAGTGGCTTTCTCGTTTCCACTTGGCGCGCTCTCGGCGTGCCCGGCGGTGCTCCACGTGAACAGCGCCTCGCCCAACGGCTGATCACCGGCAGGAAGGGCGGAGGGCGCAATCTGCACCAAAATCCCCGTCGGGGCCACTGTGGAAACACTGCCAATCCGCGTCCGCGTCCATTCGTCTTCGGTATATACTTCGTCAAACAAGCTCATGGCAGGCCGTACCAGCGACAATTCCTGGATGACAGCCCCATTCAAGCCGCGCAAAGCGACATACAAATCGGTGATTGTCGTGTTTTGCAGCATGGAGACTTCCTGCTTCAAACACTCGTTAATTTCGGCAATGTCAGGCGCGTACCGGTACTCCCCACGAGAATTGTCGGCAACCTGGGTCAAAAACTCCTCATCAAATTCGTCGCCCACGCCGATTGTCGTGATAGAATAGCCCCCGTCTTGAATATTGCTGATTGTAGCCAGGCTTTCTTCCGCATCCTGCACGATGCCGTCGGAGATGATAATCAGCCGGTTGACGCCGCCGCCGACAATTCCGTCGCGCAGGGCCGCCCCTGCCGTCCGCAGCCCTTCGGCCATATACGTGCCCGTGCCGATGTCCACCGGCAGGCGCTGCTCCCGCAGATGCTCCAGCTGTACGCGGCACTGGTCGGGGAATGCCGCCCAGTCGTTTGCGCCGAACACGGGATGCACCCGGTCGGCAAACGCCACCACAGACACGCGGTCGCTTGCGCCGAGGGTGTCCAGCAGATTGCCGATGCCATCCACGACCAGCGCCATCGGGGTGCGGGCCACGCTTTGCATCTCCGCCAGCGTTTGTCCGGCCCAATAAACGGCTTCCCGTTCATCGGCCTCCCCGCGCTCCATTTCATCGCGCGAAATCGCCACACCCATCCAGTATTCGCGCTCTTCATCGCTGAGCTGGAAATGATGCATCGTCGCCGATGAATCCACCAAAATAACAATGTTCAGCGGCGCTTTGGACGCGTCGGGGTCAGGTAAAGCCAATGGCTGAATATCCAGCACCGCGTACAGCGGCTCCTCCAAATACGAGTTTGGCGGGATAGATAGACAGCTCAGGGTAATGTTGACGTTGAGGCCGCTACTCACAGCGATCTGCTCCTTTATCTTGAGAAAAACCAAATGGAAACCGGCATCGGTTGTATGTGCTACAATCCTGACGTTCTTTAATTCGCCATCGGATTAGAGATTCCTTCTTTTCTCCTGTTTTCGCGAAAGGAACCCGATTATGCCTCGTGCCGCCCGCGCTCTTATCAGCGTTTCCGACAAAACCCACCTTGCCGAGTTTGCCCATGGCCTTGCCGACCTGAACATTGAAATCGTCTCCACCGGCGGCACAGCAGCGTTTCTGGCGGCGCAAAACATCCCGGTGATCAGCGTTTCCGATGTCACCGGCTTCCCTGAAATGCTCGACGGACGCGTGAAAACCCTGCATCCGCACATCCACGGCGGCCTGCTGGCCGTGCGCGCCAACCCGCAGCACATGGAAACTTTGCGTCGGCACGGCATTCAGCCGATTGACCTGGTTGTCATCAATCTTTATCCCTTTGTCGCCACCATCAGCAAACCCGGCGTCACCTGGGAAGAGGCTATCGAGAACATAGACATCGGCGGCCCCGCTATGATCCGTTCATCGGCCAAAAACCATGCTTCGGTCGGCATCGTCACCGATCCGAGCGATTACGAAGCCGTTCTCCGGGAACTGCGTACCTCAGGCCAAAGCTTGCAGCCCGCCACGCTCAAGGCGCTGGCAGCAAAAGCCTTTCGCCATACCTCCGAATACGATGCCCAGATTGCAAAATATCTAAGCGCCCACGCTTAAAAAGTGCGCAGGCTTTTTATAAAGATAAGCAACATTAAAGCAACTGAGCGTGATAATATTTGTTAATATAAAATACATATTTGACTGAGCATTGCTCAGTTGTCGGCGCAGACGAATACTCGTTTTGCATAGGCTTCGCCAGCGTATCGCTTCGGCGTTTCTTAATCGTTGTAAGCGCGTACCAACGACGGAAGGATTTGTTCCGTCGTTGGTACGCGCTGGCAACGCCTATAAAATGCCGAAGCAGCGCCGGGGCATCACGGTTGTAAGTCCAGGGGTGCCAAAACGCTTCTACTTGACATAATGTGCATTATCGGACGCAAAATATACCATTTATGAAAAGGCCATACCCGGTTGACAGCGCCTGCATCCTATGCCATAATAATGACTGGAATACCAAAATGGTCATTAGTAACAATTCACGCAATACGAATAAAGACACCCACACCGATGTGCGTGCCAAAATTGTCCGGGCCGCCCAGGAGCGCTTGTGGCATTATGGCTTCAAGAAAACCACCATTGATGAGATCGCCGCCGATGCGGGGATCGGCAAAGGCACCATCTATCTGCATTTCAGCAGCAAAGAAGACATTGCGCTGGAAATTATGGCGCAGTTTAAGAAGCAGAGCCTTGCCGAAGTCCGCATCCTCGCGGGCAATCGCGAACTGCCGATTTTAACCCGCATCAAGGAGATGCTGCTGCTGCCGATATTGATGTCCCATGCGCGGTGCAGCCAGTCTCCCGCCGCGATTGAGATGGTGACCTCAATTCGCCCCAACATTCATGCGCACCTGAAGCCGTTTTTGCAAGAGGAATTGGAAATGTTAGCCCAAGTGCTTGAAGAAGGGAACTCACAGGGCATATTCGCTATTGACGACACAGAAGAGGCGGCCCAAACCCTCAAAAATATGTGTGCCGGTTTTTGGCCGCCGTTTCCCTGCATCACCGGGGAAAAGGCAATTCGCGAAGCTGTATCCAGCATTGTAGAGATGGCTTACAGTGGTTTCAGAGCGGGAAACCGAGCCGCCGAATAGAATTATGAACAACACTCACAAAGAAAAATCAGCCGTATCGCTGCTGGCGCTGATGCTGCTGGGCGGCCTGGCATCCCCGCAAGCCGGGGCGCAAGCCGGCGCAGGCGCGTCTGCTGCGGGAACCGGAGCGTCGTCCACGGGAACGGCAGCCGGAGCGGCAGGGACTGCGGGCGGCACAGGAGCCGGGCAATCCGGGGGCATCGGAATTAACGGCGGCCAGGCCAGCCCCGGCGGCCTAGGGACAGACAATGGAGGCATCAGCACGGCGGGGACTGCGGGCAGCGCTTCGCAGGGCATTGGAACGGGCGTTTCTTCGGGCAACAACGGACTGAGTTCGCCGGGGTTCAGCCCGAACGGGCAAGGGCAAACCGGGGCGGGAGCCGCCGGGCAGCCGGGAGCCGGGACAGGCACGACGCAGGGCATAGGCAGCGGGAGACAATCGCCTGCCGCAAACGCAGCGGGCAACCTCCTGCCGCGCAAGGGCGCCGTGCCTATGCGCTATGATCTGGCTCGCACAGTCGCTGCTGCTCTGCAAAGCAGCAGCGACCTGCAAGTCGCCGCCCGCACTGTGCAGATTGATAAAAAGCGAGCCGACGAAGCTCTGGCCGCAGGCCGCCCTACCCTGGGCACTTCGGCATCGGCGACGCGATTTGACCAAGCGACCAAAGTCTCCATCGGAAACAGCCCGCCGGTGGAAGTTTTGGGCAGCCACACGGAGCAGCTCAGCCTTCTTTTGGGCGAACGCCTGGACATTACGGGCCAGATCAGGGCATCCGCCAACCAGTTTTTTCTGCAAAGCGCCGCCGATCAGTACAGCTACGAAAGCATCCGCAATGCGCGCATTCTGCGGGCCAAAAGCATTTATTTCAATCTCCTGCGCGCGCAGCATCAGGTGCAGGTGGCGCAGGCGGCCCTGACCACGGCCCGCCGTCAACTGCTGGACGCCCAAAACCTGAATATTGGGCAGGTCGGCCAAAAGATTGACGTTTACCGCGCGGCAACGCAGGTCGCCATAGATCAGCAGCAGGTCACTGCGGCCATCAACAACGAGCAGATTTCCGAGCAGAACTTCAACGATCTGGTCGGGCGGCCACTTGCCACCCCAACCCAGGTGGAAGACGTTCCGGGCGTGACGGTAGGCACGCCAGTCGTGAATACATCCGCCGTGGGCGCAAACACGCAGTTGTCGTTTACTCCGTTTACCGTATCGCAAGCCGCGCTGAGCGCCATTGACCTGGACCAAAGCTTGAATACGGCATTTGCCGTGCGCCCGGAGCTGCTGGTTGACCAAGTCAATATTCGCGTTGCCCAAACCGGGATCACGCTGGCGCGCGCGGGGCTGCAGCCGACCCTGGCGCTGAATGCCAGCGGCAATTACTTCCCCACCCTGTCGTTTCAAGACCCGCGCCGCCGCACAGCCGCGATTACGGCAACCCTGAATATCCCGCTCTACGATGGCGGCGCGACACGCGACCGCGTGGATGAAGCCCGGCTGCGCACAAGCAATGCCCAGACAATACTCGACTCGGATAAATCCAGCGTCGCCTTAGATGTTCGTCAGTCTTACCTTAACCTGCTGACCAGCGCACGCCAGATTGATGCCGCCAACAGCGCTTTGCAGCAGGCAATCGCCGCGCGCCAGCTTGCGCAAATCCGCTATGAAGGACAAGTCGGCCTGTATTTGGAAGTCACGGATGCCCAGGCCGCCCTGGTGCAGGCGGAAACCAGCCAGGTCAACGCCGTCTACGATTATCTTGTGGCGCGCGCTCAGTTTGAAAACGCAATCGGCAGGCCGCAAACCCGCTGACAGTATCCCGCCGGTTTTTGCACGTATTTAGTTTGCACGTATTTAGAAAGATGGTGTGACACAATGCCCGAAACGCAAAGCCCCTCTCCGCAGGGCGCCAGTCAAACCGAACAGCCCCAGCCAAAGTTTGCCCCAACCGGCAATGGGCATGCCAAAACGAATGCCGAAGAAGGACACGGCGCGACAAAATACGCGCCGCCTAAGCCTAATGACACCGAAGACAAGTCAAATGAAGTCGAAGAGCAACAAAAGAACGCCGAGAAGCCGCGCCGCACGCTGGTTATCAGCTTAATCGTCGCTGTTCTTTTAGTCCTCGGGATCATCTGGGGTGTTCACTATTACAAATACAGCACCACCCATGTAGGCACCGACGATGCGTATATCACCGGCAACCTTGTCAATGTCAGCCCGATTATCAGCGGCACCCTCAGTCAGCTGACGGTGGAAGAAGGCGATACCGTCCATAAAGGCCAGTTGATTGCTCGGTTGGAGGATACAGGACAACTTGCCGCCTTGCGTCAGGCACAGGCTGCTTACGCCGCCGCGCTCAGCCAAATACCACAAGCGCAGGCAAACCTCGCCTATGAAAAGCAGGCGACCGCTGCCGCCATCCAGCGGGCGCAGGCGGGGATTGCGGCCCAGCAGGCAAAAACTCTGTCCGCCCAGCAGCAAGCGACTCTCAGCGGCGCCACCGTCAGAAACCAAATATCGCAAGCGCAAAGCCAGGTTCGCGTCGCGTCGGCGCAGACAGCTGCTGCCGAGGCGCAAGTCAAAACCGCCCAGGCCACGGTTGACAGTCAGCGTCAGGCCGTGCAGACCGCACAGCGCGCCGCCGATGCCGCAACCGCGCAGATCGCTTCCGCTGCCGCCAATGCGACAAAGACCGCCAATGACGAACGTCGCTACTTCCGGCTGGTCAACCAGAGCGCAGTCACAGTGCAGCAATATGATGCGGCCCAGGCAGCCGCCATCAGCGCCGCCGCTCAGCTTCAGGCCACGCAGCAGCAGGCCGCGCAGGCAAAGTCACAAGTGGCTTATGCCAGGGCAGGCGTGCAGCAAGCATTGCAGCAGCTCAAAGCCACGCAAAAGCAGGCGGAAGCGGTCGCCCAGCAAGGCAATGTCGCCGGAACAGCGCTGCAGCTTGCACAGGCAAATCTTGGGCAGATACCAATCCAGCAGTCCAATGTCGCCAACGCCGTCGGCCAGGGTTCTCAGGCGCAGGCGGACCTTGCCACCGCCACCGCCAACCGCCAGCAAATTCTTCTGCGCCAGCGTCAAATCCAGACGTATGTTGCCCAGGCAAACCAGGCGAAAGCCGCCCTCGCCAACGCGCAGGTGACTGAAAACGACACCTACCTTTATGCCCCCACCGACGGTCAGGTGGTCAAAAAGGCAGTGAATGTCGGGGCGGCTTTGTCGGCGGGCCAGACGGTCGCGACAATCACGCAGGCAAATTACGTGTGGGTCTCCGCCAACTTCAAGGAAACCCAGCTGCAGAAAGTCCTGGTCGGACAGCCTGCCGAAGTGGAAGTGGACTCGTTCCCCGGCCTTATCTTCAACGGCAAGGTGCAGGCAATCAACGAGGCGACGGGCGCTTCCATTGCCCTGCTGCCGCCGGATAACTCCACCGGCAACTTCACCAAAGTAGTGCAGCGCGTGCCGGTTCGCATCCAACTGATCCCTACATCCAACAATGCCGACAAGAAATATGCGCGGCAGCAGGACATCAACCGACTGGGCCAGGGCCGGTCGGTGACAGCGACCATTGATACCAGCGACTATGACCACCAGCGCGGGCATTCGTAACGCAAGCAAGAGCTGTATAAAACAACAACGCCCACGGCAGCTTGCCGTGGGCGTTGTTGTTGGTTCTGCTCGGTAAACACTCAATGGGGGGTGGGCGGCAGAGCGCGGTCGGACAAGCGAATAACAACCTGCGAGAGGATATTTGTCAGTTCCTGCGCTGTGACGACTTTGTTGCTTTGCAGCAAAGGAGAACCGGGAGCGATAAAGCCTTCCTGAGCCAAATGCGCCAGAGCCTGCCGCGTCTTCGCAGAGGCAGGGATTTTCACTGGGCTTTGGGCTGGGCTTTGAGTGAGAGGCTTTCGTCCGGCTTCTAGGTAGCGCACCAGGCGATCCAGCGTCAGCGCCAATTCATAGCGGGTGACGGGCTTATCTCCCTGAAACTTGCCGGAAGCGGTGCCGCCCATGATCTTTTCAGAAGCGAGGCGTCGCACCGCGCCTGCGGCCCAGTGGCCGGAAGGCACATCGGAGGCTGGACTTGCCAAGGCCAAAGGCGCGGCATTGACCACGCCCAGCAGAACGGTGAGTGTCAGCAGGGTTTTCATGGGAAACAATATCTTTCAAGCGGCGACAGCGATTTCGTGACCCAGAACACGCCGCTGTTCCAGTGCTTTGCCTGTCCCCAGCGCAACGCATGACAGCGGGTCTTTCGCGACCATGGCAGGCACTTGCGTGGCTTCCGCAATCAACTCATCCAAGCCGCGCAGCAGCGCTGTGCCACCAGTGAGCACAATGCCCCGCTCGACAATATCGGAGGCCAGCTCAGGCGGCGTTTTTTCCAGAACGTTCTTGACCCGGTTGACGATTTGGCTGATCGGCTCGATCATGCACTCGCGCACTTCTTCAGAGGTGACGGCGATTGTCTGGGGAAGGCCGCTCAGCAGGTCTCGCCCTCGCACTTCCATTGTCATTTCTTCCACCTGGGCCGTTGCGCTGCCGATCATAATCTTGATTTCCTCGGCAGTCCGGTCTCCAATCATCAAGTTGTATGTCGTGCGAATGTGCCGCGTAATCACTTCGTCCAGCTTCATGCCGCCGACACGCAGGCTGCGGGCAAGAACAATGCCGTCCAGCGACAGCACGGCGATGTCCGTAGTTCCTCCCCCGATGTCCACGACCAGGTTCCCGCCCGGTGCGCTGATCGGCATGCCTGCCCCAATCGCCGCCGCCTTGGCTTCCTCAATTGTCCAGGCTTCCCCTGCCCCCGCGGCCAGCGCGGCTTGCTTCACAGCGCGCTGTTCTACGCTGGTCACGCCGGAGGGAACCGCCAGCAGAACGCGCGGCTTGAAGACGCGCTTCGCCCCGCAGACCTTGCGAAAGATGTATTCCAGCAGACGCTGGGTGGTCGTGTAATCCGCGATTACGCCTTCCGTCATAGGACGCACGGCCATGATATTGGTCGGAGTTTTGCCCAGCATTTCGCGGGCTTTCTCGCCGACAGCCCGCACCCTGCGCGTCGATGTATCCATTGCGACCACGCTCGGCTCTCGCATAATAATGCCGCGCCCGCGCACATAAACCAAGACGTTCGCCGTCCCTAAATCAATGCCGATCTCCTGGCTTAGACGGAACACGCTTCCGCCTTTCCTGTATCCGGCGTCATCACCGCTTCCGGGGCCTTGTCTGTGCGCCAGATACGCGCTCCCACGCTGCTCAGCTTGCCTACAAAGTCTTCGTAGCCCCTATCCAAGTAATTGATGCCGCTGATCTCCGTCTGCCCTTCGGCGGCAAGGCCGGCCAGCACAAGAGCCGCGGTGGCGCGCAGATCAGAACCGGCGACCGGAGCGCCTGTCAGCCTGGGAACGCCAATAATGATGGCAGCATTCGCTTTGGTTTTAATATCCGCACCCATTCGGGCCAGTTCATCAATATATTTGAAGCGACGCTCATAAACGGTTTCGGTGATGACTGAGGTTCCTGCGGACAGCGTCAGCAGAGCCGCGAACGGCGGCTGCATATCGGTCGGAAAGCCGGGATGCGGACTCGCTTCAATCGTGGTCGCCATCAAAGTGCGGCCTTTGGCAAGGCGCACCCGGACGCCGTCATCATCAAACCGGACATCTGCGCCCACTTCCACTAATTTGCGCGTGACCGGCTGAACTTGCTCTTCCACGGCACCCCGAATATACAGGTCGCCCCCGGTGATTGCTGCGGCCACGGCGAAAGTGCCTGCCTCAATCCGGTCTGCATCGATATGGAAGTCGGCGCCGTGCAGAGCATCCACGCCTTCCACAACAATCTCTTTGGTGCCTGCCCCACGGACTTTGCCGCCCATTGCATTGATCAGGTTGGCTGTCGCAACCACGTCCGGCTCTTCTGCGGCATTGGAGATCGTGGTGATACCGTCGGCAAGCGATGCGGCGGTAATCAAGTGCGTGGTCGCGCCGACGCTCGGGAAGTCCAGGTAGATGTGCGTGCCACAAAGGCCGTTTGGCGCTTCCGCCTGAACAAACCCGTGCTCAACGGTGGTTTGCACGCCCATCTTTTCCAGGCCCTTGAGGTGATAATCCACAGGGCGCGCGCCAATATCGCAGCCGCCCGGCAAGGCAACACTGGCCCTGCCGAAACGTGCGACTAGCGGTCCGAGCACGGAAAAAGAGGCCCGCATCTTCTTGATAAGTTCATAGGGGGCAATGTGCGAGGTAAGAGAGGTAGCATCGAGGATAACGGTGCTATGCCCGCTCCATTCGGCATTGACACCAAGATGGCGAAGCATCTCAAGCATTGTCAGCACATCGCTGATTTGGGGAACATTACGCAGAACAGTTTGTCCTGACTGGGGAAGAAGGGTGGCGGCGAGAATGGCAAGCGTGGCATTCTTGCTGCCGCTCAGACGAACTTCGCCTTCAAGTCGCTGCCCGCCGACCGTGTATATCTTATGCAAATGCCAGTCCTCCTGCAGAATTACGGCTTCTGTGGGCGCTTCCTGATGCTGCGCAGGGCATCAGCATTTTTTCGTTATTCAGAGTATACAGGAGATACGGCAATCTGTCAACCAATGGGAGACTTTCCGATGACGATCCATCTAGATGCTGTAGTTTAATAGGCATCAGGCCCCTACCCGTAGCCAATAATCTCCGGCCAACGATCTTGAGGCTGATTAATTCTCAAGGCAATGGCAGCGGTGGGGCCGGAAGATGAAACGCGCTCGCCAGGACTGCCCATACTCCTGCGCTCGAGAACTCGCCCACAATCAGCCCCAGAAAGAACGGCATTGCCTTGCGGTATATAGTCTGCCCGCCATACCGCAGCATCAGGGACTTCACCAGCCAGATCACGAGAATAGGAAACCACAGCACGTACATTGTCCAGGTCGGCGCCAAGGCATACGCAATCGGCTGAAGCAGAAAACCCGCAAACATGGCCCGCATCTTGGTCAAAAACAACACCACCCCAAAGCCAACTCCAAACCAGGCGGGCGCGGAATGGAAGGCGTTCCCGACTCCCCGTTCATTCACAATGGCATCGTCATACGCCCAGCTTGCATTGGCCGTCAGGCTGCTGTACAAGTTGATGGCTCCGTGCCTGTAACCGAGATGTACATGCGTCGCCACGCCCACCACAAACGCGATTAGAACTCCGATGCCGAGGGGAGCCAGCAAAGAGCGCCGCTTCAGTCCCACCCCGCCATCTGCTGCGCGTCCATGAATAACGCTAAAAAGAGGCCGCGCGTATCCCGAAAGAACACGGCGTTGAGCATGGAAAGAGCCGCCAGGTTGCCGTCCCCCAAGGAGTGTTTCGCCACCACCAGGCCGACAACATCGCCGGGCCGAAACGATGTTTCCGTAATCAGCAGGCCGCCCTGCGAGACGCCCCGTGTCAGCACCACGCATGTGATCAGCAGATAGATCAGCCACACCGCCGCCGCCAGCCACAGGCTCATGCCCGCCCAAAGGCACCAGGTCATGATGCCGACAAAACCCAGCAGCAGCTCCTGCACATGCGCCGCATCGTGCATTCCGCTCAGACTGAAGCTGCCTGTGTATGCGCCCGGCTTGTCGGCTGTCAAGCGCCCGACAATCACTTGATCCGGGTGCCCGGCAAAGAACTCTCGCTGATAGGCAATGCCGTTTGCCCGGTAAGAAACCCCGGCAACGGCTCTGCTGATGTCCAGGGCGCGGTAATACTGTGTCGCTTCGGCGTGGCCCGGAAAGCTAAGATGCACGTCGCCGAATGCCTGGTAAGACCCAAGTTCGCGGCTGTCTTCCGTGTTGACTTCTTTGCCTGTCCAGAGGCTGTTCTCGTTGAACTAGAGGCGTTCGGCTTCTGTGCCGCCGAAAACCATCGCGCCCAATCGGCCATTGCCGATTGGCAGGGCTTCGGTCATCCAGGAGGTTGCCGGGCGGTCGTACCGGAGCGTGAAGTGAGTCTCGTGGTTTTTATTGTTTAAATCGTTCATATCTACTCTTGACCCGGCAAGGCTGCGATCCATGAGACGCCCGGCGCCTTTGGTCAGCGTGAAGGAGACGCCGAGGCAGCAGCCGACGAGGGCGCCACAGGGTCGTTATCATTCATGTTGGTGCGGAACGGAGTCGCGGGCAGGCCCGCCGCGTTGTACAGATTGGCTCCTTCGGGGTTGTCCGCCCAGGCATAGCGGACAGCCACCGGATGCGGCACCTGCGGGCTGCTGACCACCACTTTGTCACCGACAATTTGGGCATCGGCCCAAACGAACTTCATATCCTCACCGGCAATTGCGAAATATTTGAGCGGCCCGCCTTTCGCGACCAGCCCGCCGCCGACATGCGCGAAGCTGAGCTGGACTTTGTCGCCGGTCACAGTCATGGATGAGTATACCGGCCCGGAATACTGGACAGCACGGCCATAAGTCTTGGCGAGGGCGATTATCGCCAATCGTTTGCCCACATCCTGTTTGTCCAGCGGGTGGATATTGTCGCCTTCGCCCACGTCAACCGTGACGGCGAGACCCGTATTCGGGACGTTCTTGGCGGTCAGCAGTTGGGCTTCTCGCAGCTCTGCCCAGGGGCTGCGGAGCGGCGGCTGAGGCGAGACCCTGCCGTAGTTGGCAAGCTGGACAATATAAAACGGGAAGTTTCCCTCGCCCCAGCGCGTGCGCCAGTCGCCAATCAGAGTGGGCAGGATTTTGCGGTACTGCATGGCCCGCTGCGAGTTGTTTTCTCCCTGGTACCAAATCACGCCCTTGATGGCAAACGGTATGAGCGGCGCGATTTGCGCATTGTAGATGTAGGTCGCCGTGTTCTGCGGCGTGGCGGGGGGAAGCTTGGGCATGTCGGCGATGGCAGTGGCAGAAAGCAGCGCGTTTTCATGCTCCACTTGGTAGCGCCATTCGGCGGCGTCCGGCCCGTAGGTTGTGAGGGGCAGGCTCATCTTGGCGGTTGTCGGCGCAACAAACCCGCCGGGCGTCGGGGAAAAGACGCGCAGCGCGAATGTGTTCCTGCCCGCGTGAACAAGTTCGGCGGGGACAAGGTAAGAGCGCGGGCTGTTGACGAACTTCTGCTGCTCCTCGCCTTTGGGCGCGCTGAGCTTGACGCCGTTGAAGTAGCCGACCTGATCGTCGGACGACCAGGCGAGGTTCCAGACAAAAGCTTTGCCGGCGGCTTCGGCGGGAAAGTCCAGCGTCTTGCGGAACCAGACACTGCCGCCGCTTTTCATGCCAAGCTGCGAGAAGTTCAGCGGCACCGTGGCTGTTTTCCAGCCCGCATCACTGAAGCCGGGCTTGGCCCACCCCTGCGCTTCTCCCACATTGCCGCTGTCTGTCGCGCCATACTTCTGCTGCCAGGCAGCAAAAAGCGGCGGGAACTTTTCTGTGTCGCTTGGATACGTCTCCATCGCGTGAATTTGCGTATCTGCCAACGTCTTGAGTTCCGGGTCGGCGCTCAGAGCCTTGCGGCTGACCCACGACTCGCCGTTTGTGCCACCCCACGACGAGTGGATGATGCCGATGGGGATTTTCAGGTTCTTGCGCAGCTCGCGGGCGAAGAAGTAGCCGACAGCGGTAAAGCCCGGTACGGTGTCAGGCGAGGCCTCCTGCCATATCTGCTGCGTCGGATTGGTCGGCATCAAGTCGTGGATGGGCGTGGGCGATGTCTTGTTGGCGACCGTAAAGCTGCGCAGCTTGGGATCGCTCGAGGCGGCGATGTCCGATGCGTAGTAGTCTTTGTGCCAGGCCATCGCGTACTGCATGTTGGATTGCCCGGAACACAGCCAGACATCGCCCATCAGCACGTTCTTGGCCGTAACCGTGTTTTTGCCCTTGATCGTCAATGTGTACGGGCCGCCCACGGGCAGCGCGGCCAGTTTGACTAGCCAGCGCCCATCTGAGCCTGCGACAGCCGAAGCGGTCTTTCCCGCCAATGTCACGACCACTTTCTCGCCCGGATCGGCGCTGCCGAAGATAGGAATGGCAGTGTCCCGCTGGAGCACCATGTTGTCGGCAAACAAGGCTTCTGGATGCACATCCGCGCGGGCAGGCTGGAGCATCAAGGCGACAACGGCGCAGAGCGCCAGGTTTCTCGCGATTGTCATTCTAGTTGTCTTCATAATCTTTTCCTTTGTCAGCGCTTGATTGCAATACCGTCGGCAGCGCCCTGCACATTCGTGGCGCTGGGGGCGACTGTAATCAGCGCTTTGCCGAACTTTCCTAATCCATCCGCCGCGTTGCCAGCGATTTTGACATTGCGGCTGCTGCTGAGCGAAATAAACGAATGGGGATCAATCGCCGCCCGTGAGCCATTGTCCGTGTCGGTTTGGTGCGCCTTCGCAAAATGGTTATTGGTGATGACCACCCCATCTGCGTCCTGCACTTCAATGTTCGCGCCCGCGACATTTTCAAATGTGTTGCTTGCGATGGTGATATTGCGGTTGCCGATGCTGCCGTTGCCCGTGATTGTCAGTGCGCCGGCCTGATTGCTGCCCGCCCACGTTTCGGCATACCCCGTGTGGCGAATGATGTTCCCGATAATGGAAACAGTGTGAGCGTACCCGGCCTCCCCGGCCCCGGCTTCCGGGGAGACGACAATTCCCGCAATGGTGTTGTCTTCCACCAGGCAGTGCTTGACCAGGCCGTCGTCGGCTTTAAGCAGCATGCCCCGCGCCCGGTTGCGCCGCACAATCGTATTCACAATCTTGTAGCCGTGACCGCACTTCTTAGGGTTCGCCACATAGCAGCCGGGAACCACTCCCGCTGCATCCGCAAGCGTGTACTGCCAGCCGTCAGCGATCTTTTGCGCGGCGGTCACATGAGTGTCCGCATAAAAACCGGACTTGTCTTCCTGGATGCGCATAGGATCGCCCGCAGCAAATCGCTGGTCGCCCTTGATAGTCACACTCCCGCCGGGAAGCGCCTGGTCTATGGTGTCATAACGTCCATGAATGGCGATGCAGTCGTCGGGAGTCCCTTCAATCACGCAGTTAATGATGGTCGGGCCAGGGTCGCCGTACAGCGAATGCAGGCCGTCGGCGGACGTGGCAACGATTGGCGGCTCGGTTGCGCCCGGCGGGGACGGGCCGTAGGTAATCTGCACATGGTCGTAGACGCTGCCGCTGCACCCAAACTCCACAATGCCGTACAGCCCGTTGTTGCCCAGTTTCAGGTTTTGGAACGTCACATTCTTGCAGTCTTTGACTATAAAGCTGAACGGGGCGGGGCCGCGAAAGACAATTCTGTCCCCCGCCACCAGCGTTGCGGGCACCGCGCTGCCCCCAAGAACCAGATGATACTTGCTGGGGCTGCCTGCAATCGCCGTCACCGTGTCCGGGTGCTGGTAGCCGACATTGGTCTTCCACGCAGGCCTGCCGTTTTTGTCTTTCAAAACGCCGTCAAAGATGTGGACAGTCGGTTTGTCGCGGATGTCCTCGCGCTTGTAAACATACCCTGTGTCCAATTGAACGTCCATGTACCAGTGCGCCGTATCCTCCACGCCGACAGCGGTCACTGTCCCTTGCGTAAACGACGGCGTTTCCTCGTAGATGGTTGCGCCCTTGAAAGTGGCATTGGCGCATCCGTTGAACTGCACATTCCCCCGGCTCCAGTCCTGTGTTACCAGCGTGACGCCAGTCAGGTCAACGGTGCAGTCACGCAGCGCGTTTGGCCCGCTAAAGTTCCAAAAGACGCCGCCATCGGTGGGGGCGCTCTTGGGAATAACATACGTGCCCGGCCTGACCTTGACAATGTTGGCCGATGCCGGGTGCAGGGCATTCTGTTTGTACGCCGCCATAATCTCCGCGAACAGTGCCGTGGGGTTATCCACGCTGCCGACGAAAGCCGCGCTTGATGCCGCCTGCTTTGCGGCGACACGCTTTGCGGTCGCGGCACTGCCCGGCCCGGCGCAGGCAAGCGCACTCAGCGCCACGGCCGCGCCAAGAATAGTCACGTTGAGTTTCATAGTGTACACCCTACAAGTCTGGGGTCGTTTGCCCCATGTCCGAAACAGCGCCGCTGCGCGAGCGCCCATTCCGGCGACGCCTTCCTGCCGTGCTGCGACGGCGTCTTTTAGGCAGTTCTTCTGCATTTCCACGGGATACCAACGACGGAACAGTTTCTTCCGTCGTTGGTACGCGCTTACCCAGCCGAAGCAGCGCCGAAAGGACGCCGTCGGGACGAGTTTAGGCACGGCAAGCCTGTGCGTGTTTGCCCGCAGAGTGCAATTACCGGCGCAGCAAGGGAGACAGCGCGTTCGCCAGATGCCAGGCGGCTTTGAGATTGCCGGGCGCGTTGGGATGGATGCCGTCGCGAAAGTCCTCCGGCTTTGTCAGCCACCCGGTCGTGTCCACGAAGGAAACATGGCTGTCGCCGGCGGTGTTCAGCATTCCCACGGCCGTGCGGATCGCGTCCTCATAGGGGCCGCCGAACGGACGCAGGGCGACAATCTGCGCCTGGGGAAATTTGGCGCGCAGTTTCCCCACAAAGCTGGCGTAGCTGGCAGCCATGGTGGCGCTTGGCTCGCTGCCGCACTGGTCGTTCTGCCCCAGGTTGATGACAATAATGCGCGGCGTGTACGAAAAGTCCCAAGCGGCCTGCGGGGTGTCGCCCAGGTGATTGAAGTTCTTGAGGCGAAAGTACTGCGTGTCCTGCCCGGTCTTGTCATCCGCGCAGCCGTAGCCGCTCGTTAGGGCGCGGGCGCTGAAAGCGATCTGGACATGGTCGCAGCCGAGCATCTCCCCAGCCAGCCAGCCGTAGCCATCCCCCACCCCGATAGAAATAGAATCGCCGACAATCTCAATCAAGGGACGCGCGGCCACAGGCTGTGTCACCGCACCGGCATCCAAAACCAGGCCCTGAAAGAGGACTTCGTAGTTTTGGGCCGCGTTGCCCACCATCTAGCGTATGGCTGTCCGGCTTCAGCGGCGCAGTGTTCAGGGGCGTCACTCCCAGCCCGCCGCTGAGCATCCGCAGCGGCTCACCGTCAATACTGACCGCAAGGCCAGTGCGTTCGGCCAGCTTAATGCCGATGGACGTGCCCGTGAACCCGGTGCGCAGATAAACGCCGCTCCAGTAGCCGTGGTACACAGCGGGGTCAGAGCGATCCCAGCGACCGATATAGCGAATATTGGGGTCTGTGAGCGTGCCGTCATGCTTCGCGGCAACAGCGGCACGGGATGGCGGCGACATGCAGGCACCGGGCAAAACCAGCAAGATAACAAAAAGAAAAAGTAAAGGCTTCATCAGTGATATAAAAGTCCTTTAGAAATGCCTCGCCTGCATTTTAAGGGTCGTTTCCAGGCATAGGACGGACGCGATAGGGCCCGGTGCGTGCGCGGGCGGGCGTACCACAAGAGTGTCCCGGCTCTGCTTCAGCGGCAGAGGCGTATGCTTTGGGTCGGCCAGCAGAAAGGCGCGCGTCACTGTTCCCTTCAGGCCATGCAAAGTAAAAACGCCATTGGGCCACTCAAAAAAGTGGATGTACAGCTTGCCGGGTTTCGTGGTGCAGCGCCATTCGCGGCGAGCGACAAACACGGCCTTGCCGCTTTTGTCGTGTTCGGTCGGGCTGTACGCGCCGAGTTCCGGGCCGAACGGCGTTGGCCCCGCGCCGTGGATGGATTGTCCGTTCACGCGCATCCATTGGCCGATCTGCGCCAGGCGATCCAGGCTTTGGGCCGGAAAGACGCCGTCCGCCGTCGGGCCGATGTTGAGCAGAAAATTGCCGCCTTTGCTGGTAATGTCAACAAGGTCGCGGATGAGTGTCTCGGAAGACTTCCAGTCCTGGTCGTTTTTGTTATAGCCCCAATGCGTGTTCATCGTCATGCAGGTTTCCCAGGGGGTTTGTATCACCTCGCTGGGGATTTCCTGCTCTGGCGTGCCGTAGTCGCCCGGCACTCCGGCCCGATTGTTGACTAAGCAGTTCGGCTGCAATTGGTGAACAAGATCAACCAGTTCTTATGGAGCCAATCCCAAATCTCCACATGGTCGTCTGGGGGGTAGTTGTCGTCTCGGGATTGCACAGTCAGAGTCCGCTTGTCCGCCTGCCCGACAATCCGCGTCCATGTGGAGAGAATATCAATGCCGTCATCGTCTATCTTGGACAAGTCCACCGGGAAGTTAATTTTGGCAATAGGAATGCCATCGTAGGTGCCAGTGGCTGTGACATAAGTACTCAGTTTGATATTCATTCCATAGGAATCCCTGTCACCATAGAGGCCTGGAACATTGTTGGTACCAGTATCATCGGGGCAACGATACACGTCGTAGCTCTTAACATATTGGTAAACCAATTTCGTCCAGTGTTCAAAAGCCCTCGCGGTAATGGGGACAAGTTTCTCATCGAAATCAGCTGAGTACTGCAGAACTGCTAACCCAAGTTGTTTCTCGTTACTTAAGCAGGTGGTCTGCCGTGCCTTCTCTCGCGCTTTGGCAAAGACGGGGAACAGGATGGCTGCGAGAATCGCGATTATGGCAATCACCACTAGCAACTCGACCAGCGTGAAGCCGTTTGCCCCTTTGCCGCCGCTTCTGTTGGTAAACCTTTTCATGGCGTCTCTCCTAACATCAAAATAGACCTTCTAATGCGGCGCATGCCCCGACTTACATGCCCCCATTAGAAGTGCGCCTGAGGCGGGGTGGATGGCTCGCACTTTGCCGTGCGGCGGGCCGCTGGCGGCGCATCGGCGGGAGGGGTCTTCAGCACTGGCCCCGTGCTTTCCCGCGCCATTAGGAGCGGAACCAGCAGCTCGTGGTAGGGCTGAGACTTCGGTGGCCCCCACAGCAAGTCCAGCGCCCGCTGCGCCAAACGCTTGATCGGATGCGCCACGCTGCTGAGGGAAGGATACATAAACTGGCTTGAGTACGCATCCTCAAACCCCAGCACAGACACCGCGCCGGGAATACTCACCCCACGCTCCGCCAGCCACTTCATCGCAGCCCAGGCGCCGGGGTCAGACACGGTGAAGATCGCCGTCGGACGCCTGCCTTCCGGCACATCCCAAACTTCCGCCATGTGAGAGTAGGCCGCCGTATACGAGTTCTCAAACAAATGCGTGCCGCAGATCACGACCTGCGCGGCGTCTGTCAGACCCTGGCTCTGCATCCGGCTGCGGTACTCTTCCACCTTGGCGATAACGCTGTATTCGCTCAGCGGCTCGTTGACCAAAAGCGTAATGCGTTCATGTCCCAATTCCCGCAGGTGCTCCAAACCGATCCGCATGGCGGCGGCGGCATCCGTACGCACCGCGAGGCCCGGATGGTTCGGCCCCGCCCCTTCAAAGGCGACCGTGCGGTAGCCCTGTTCGCTCAGGCCCTGGAACGTGGCGAGCGAGGCATCGCTGGTCGTCATAAGCATAAAGGCCGTCTCTGCCGGACTGAGCGCGATTTCATTGATGACTTGCAACGCTCTCTCCCCCGGCGGCGTGCGGTAGGTCTGCACGTTCATGCTGCGCTCGCTGCACAGTGTGCTGATCTCGTTCATGAGCGCGTTGACATACTCGGATGTCCAATCCGGCGCGAGAATGCTCGTGGTCTGCCGCGTCGTGGCGGCGGTGACCTGGCGAGAGGGCCGAGGTGTTTCCGGCTGGGTCACGAGCGTCCCAATGCCCCGGCGGCGCAGCAGCAGGCCTTCGCTGCTGAGGTCTTTGAGTGCCCTGCGGATGGTGATCTGCGAGACAGGCAGGCGCTCAACGAGCTGCTTTTCGGTGTAGAACACGTCTCCGGCTTGGAAGCGCTGCTGGATCAGGTCACGCAGAGTGTCTTTGACCTGCGCGTACATGGGCTTTGAGCGGTTGGGGGAGAACGTGAGCGTGTCTAAAAGATCAGCGGTTTCCATAGTTTTGCTGTTTCATTCAGCAACGGTTCGCTAAATGAGTGTGTCGGAGTGAATAACGTATATCAGAATTACTAAACAGTATACTCTATTATCGAAAGTATTGTGCTGTTTTTAGGTTTGCTTTTTTGAGAGACGTTTGCCTTCTGCACCCCTGGCCGTCCGCTTGCGTGGCACTGCCGGGCTTTCCGCTTCGACTTGGGTTTAGCCGCTGGCTTTATGCTGCCTTGCAGGGCCTGCTGTCGGGACGATGCCGGCCGTGGTTCCACTTTTCCCGCTCCTGCTCGGTGCGTCCCCTCTCATGCACCCGGTAGCGAGTCGGCAGCTAGGCGGCCTGCGCCGCTTCTTTGCGCTTCTTGGCCCGCAGTGCCAGCCCGCCCAGCCCGAGCAGGCCAATGGCAAAGGATGCATACTCCGAAGGCGCCGGGGCCGCCGCAAGCTGACCATTCGATAACTGCGTCGTCCCCGACATTCCCGCAAAGGTGATTCGGCTCAACTCGCTCTGCGTCAAGTTTTTCGTGGTGCTGATGTACAGTGCGTCCGTGCCGCCGGTGTAGTTAATAACGTTGAGCGTCCCGTTTCCCGTGCTTAACGAAGACAGGCTGTCGGCAAAGGCAAAGATGCTATTGGTGCTGCCCACCCCGAAGTCCAGCGTGGACGCTTCACTTGCCAGCGACAGCGTCCCCATGTTGGAAGTGACGGCAGAGGTCGTAGGGTCGGAGGACGGCGTGCCGCTTACCGTTCCGTCGCTGTGTCCATTGGCATTGAGCGTGCCGCCGTTGAGGGCGACGGTAGCTGGGTTAGCGGTTCCGGGTGCTGTGGTGGCAATTTGCGTGTCGGACCCCAGCGTTACGTTGGCATTGGTGGCAATGGTGACGGGGCCTGTCAGTGCGCTTCCGCCGGTGCGGTTCAGGGTCACTGTGCCGGACTGCACATTGGTTTGGGTCGTGCTGTCCTGCCCCGTGTAGTTGATCGTGCCTCCCGTGCCATTGGCGTTGTTTGCCGTGACGCCGCCGAAGGTGGCGGTGCCTGACCCGCTGATCTTGTTGGCTGCCGTTCCCGTGGTCGCACTTTGCGTGTAGTCAACCGTCGCTCCGCTCGCCACGGTGACGGCTCTTGTTCCGTAGCTAGCGGTGTTGCCGCTGAGGGTGCCGGTGGTGACTGTCGTGCTGCCTGTGTAAGTGTTTGTGCCCAGCAGGATGAGCGTTCCCGCTCCGTTTTTAGTGAGGCCGCCGTCGGTGGCAGCAGCCCCGCTAGTCATGTCATGCACCAGCGTCTGTCCGATTGTGTCGGTGAAGCCGTTGGTGTTGATGACTGCTCCGCCCGCCTGCACGTTGGCCATCGTCAAGCCCTGCATGAAGGTCGTTTTGCTAGCCGAGGATTGCAGCGTGCCGCCGTTGAAGTTAAAGGTCTGCGTGCCGGTGCTGCCGCCAGTTCCTTTAATGACAGTGCCGGTGACCAGTGTGCCGCCGCCGTTGAGGCTGTAGGTGCTTTTCGCTGCGCTGGTCGCGCCGCCGTTGATCTGGCTGGTGGTCATATTCAGAGTTGGCGTCGTGAAGGTGCCGCCGGTCTGAGTGTAGGTATTGGTGCCGTTAAGAACAAGGCCCTGACTGCTTGTGACTGCCAGCGCACCGGCGTTCATGTTCAGGTTGCCGCTGATGACAAACACGCCGACATTGCTGCCTGCGCTCCCGGTGATGTTCAGTGTTGGGGTGTCGGTCGCACTGCCGAAGTTAAGCGTGCCGCCATTGACCGTGATGTTGCCCTTAACCAGTGTGGACGTACCGTTGCCGCCAAACGTCCAAGACCCCACGCCGCTCTTGTTGAGCACCAGGCCACCCGTACCGGTGTCGCTCACTGTGCCGCTCAGGGTGTTGGCACCGGTGTTGGTGCCCCCAACGTTGAGAGTGTCTGCGGCACTTGTGGCTCCCAGTGTCAGTGCGCCGCCGATATTTAACACGTTTCCGATGGCAGTGGCATTGCTGGAAAAGGTGTACGTGCCTGCCGTCGTGGCAGTTGCCGGTGCCAGCACCAGCGGCGCGTTGACGGTTTCCGTATTCGCGATGGTGGCGGTTGTCTGGATAGTGCCGCCATTAGTCAGCAACAGCGTGCTGCCGCCCGTAGTGCCGATGACATACGCGCTGGCCGTCGCCCCGCTGAACGTGAGGTTCTGGGGGGTGCGATTTGGGTCAACAATCACTGCGGCGTTCGCCGAAGCCTGGTTGAACGTCGCCGTATCAGTATTTATCGTACCCGTGGTCGCGCCTGGTGCGGTGCCCGACGTCCAGTTTGTGCCTATGGCCCAGTTGCCATCCGTTCCACCGGTCCATGTCGTAGTAGCCGCATGCACAGACCCTACCGCTGTCGCGCCCACAATCGCGATGCCCGCAAGGCACCGCGCCGCCGCGCCCCCCCGCCAGTAAAACTTACGCGCACGGCGACACAACTTGCCGGTAGAAACTGAATAAAGTTATTCATAATTGATTTTCTGGGTTCCAAAGAACAGGAGGTACAGATGAGAGACAGGACTAGGGCCGCTTGCAATCACCACGCAAACGCGCCCAGGAGCAAAACGCATAGGTAGCACCACGCGGAAACGAGCAATCTGCTTTCCAGGCAAAACGCCTTAGGCCTGCCTCGCTGCCTGGGTTCAGCCCAGGGAACCTCTTGCCCGCGCGTTTCACCATCCCCTGGAAACGGTTGCCGCAAAAACAGCAGGCCGCGTGTATGTGACATAAAAGGCAGACTCGGCGGCACGGCGGCATCTTGACCGTGATTGTTCGCGCTTTGGATCAAAGACAGCGCATGAAAACCGAACAAGCCGGTGCATCAGGGAGCCTGGATACTCTCTGCACCAAAAAGTATACTCTATATTAACCCACTGTTCGGGTTCTGTCAACACCGGTTTTGGGAAATAATTGGGTTTTATTCGGGTTGGGGGCGCCGGTGTGCGGCTGGACGGCGGCGGGCTACAAGGTTTGCCGCCGTGTCACGCGTGAGTTATGGCTCCCGGCAACAGGTTCTGTCGGGAGCCAGCTAGGGATCACGACGGAAATGCAATGGTCAGGTTGCAGGAATTGCTACATCGTAGACATGCTTCAGGGGGCGCCTACCCTTCTGTGTCTTCCTCTACAAAGACGCGCTTGCGGGCCTCGTCAAACGTGGTAATACCCTGCCGGATTTTGACGCCCGCATCTTCGCGCATCGGTGCCATGCCACGCGCAATCGCCGCCTGTCGAATCTTGCCAGATGTCGCCCCGGCGAGGGTCAGGGCACGCACTTCTTCGTCCATCGCCATCAATTCCTGCACGCCGCAGCGTCCTTTGTAGCCTGTCCCGCCGCAGGCATCGCAGCCCGCGCCCTGGCGGAAGCGCGGGTGCCCGACACCCGGCACGCTCAGGTCAATGCCGAACGCGGACAGCTCCAGCGCGCTGGGCTCGACAGGCTGCACGCAGTACGGGCAGACTTTGCGCACCAGACGCTGGGCCATGATGCCGATGACCGACGAGGCGATCAAAAACGGGTCTACGTTCATATTGAGCAGCCGCGTGACCGCGCCTGCGGCATCGTTGCAGTGCAGCGACGAAAAGACCAAGTGCCCGGTCAGGGCTGCCCGGAAGGCGATTTCCGCCGTTTCCGCATCCCGTATCTCGCCCACATAAATAATGTCCGGGTCCTGGCGCAGAATGGCCCGGAGCTGGCGCGCGAAAGTCAGGCCTGCCTTTTCATTGACATTGGACTGGCGAATACCGTCCAGCTCATACTCAATCGGGTCTTCAACCGTGATGATATTGACATCCGGGGCATGAACCGCCTGAAGAGCGCTGTAAAGGGTCGTTGTTTTCCCGGAGCCGGTCGGGCCGGTGGCAAGAAAGATGCCGTGTGGCTTGCGGATCAGCGTCTCCAGCAACCCCAGGTTGCGCGTGGAAAAGCCGAGCTGGTCCAGGCTCAGCCGCACGCCGGACTTGTCCAGAATGCGCAGCACGACCGCTTCGCCGTGCTGGGTGGGCAGCGACGACACCCGCATGTCTATATCGCGCCCGTCTACGGTGACTGAAATGCGCCCGTCCTGGGGCAGTCGCCGCTCGGCGATATTCATCTCCGCCATAATCTTGATGCGCGAGGAGCAGGCTGCCTGCACCTCCCGGCGCACGCTGTCTACCCGGCGCAGGGTGCCGTCAATTCGGTAGCGCACTTCCAGCGCATCCCGGCGAGGCTCAAAGTGAATGTCGCTCGCGCCCTGCTTGACGGCATCCACCAAAATCTTGTTGATGAACTGAATGACAAGCGGCTGGTCGCCCCCTGCCCCATCAATCTCGTCTTTGCGATTGCCGTCAGTGCGCACCAGAGCAAGGGCAGTCCCTTCGGTGAAAAGGTCGGAAGCGCGTTTGGCGGGGATGTTTGGCTCGGCGGGCGAGGCTTCCACGGGAGCGGGCAGCGCGTTTGGCTCCGCGAGGGCTGCATAATGCATCTCAATGGCGGCGACGACATGGGATTCCGTGGCGAGGGCGGGGGCGACACGCAGGCGATGGCGGGCGGCGGCTTTGGTGGCGATCTCCAGCACATGCGCGTTCCAGGACGACACGATGATTTTCAGCACCCCCTCCGGCGTGCGTTTGACGGGCAGAATGCGGCAGCGCCGGGCGGTTTGGAAGTCAATCAGCGCGAGGGCGTCTTTGTCTACGGCCAGGTCCTGCATGCAGACATACGGCAGCGACACTTGCTTGGCCCGCGCCTTGGTCACGTCTTCTTCAGTTACCATATCCAAATCGCGCAGGGCCTGGCCGAGCGGCTTGCCGGTCTGACGCTGATGGGCCAGAGCGCGCGTAATCTGTTCCGGGCTGAGCAAGCCTTCCTGGGCCAGCAATTGCCCCAGCTCTTTTTTTGCCCCCATAGTCGCAGACATAATAATTCATTCCTCCAAGCAGGGTTGGGCGGCTATGCGATCTGCATAAAACCCTGCTGATGTTATCGGCAGAACCTGGCGTTTACGCGAGGGCAAAGGCGCAAAAAAAGGCCGCAGGAGACTAATCTCCTGCGGCCTTGCTGCAATCACGCGTTATCGTTCCCGGCGGTGCCTGGGGCCATCATCATCGTCGTCATCTTCGGGGTCAAAGCCGTCTTCATCTTCCAAATCGTCCAGTGCCCCCGCCGAGTCGTTGTAGGTGGAGATTTCTTCGCCGCGAAACACCGTGACCAGAAAGTCTTCCCGCTCAAACGATGGCAGGTAAGACGACACAATGTCGTCGTCAATCTGCGACAGCAGCTCTTCTTCGGCGTTGACGGGCAGGTCTGCTTCCAAGACCAGAGTGGCATGGATCGTCGTATGCGCGTAGTGCAGGTCCAATTGGCCGACGCGCCGGTCTTCTTCCCAAATCAGAAATATTTCCGAGCTTTGCGTGCGCACAAGCCGTGAAAGCCGATACTTGTAGGTGTTGTTTTCCATGACACAAAATCAAGGGCACGGTTTCCCGTGCCCTTTTCGTCCTTTCGTCACTGCGGGGCTGTCATTAGGCCGGCTCAGGCCGCAGTGTCGGCAGGCGGCGCGGCTTGTTGTCGGGACTGCTGACAGGCGCGTTGTTATCGCCATCCTGTGTGGGTGTAGAGGGGCTGACCGGCGGGGTGAAAGACTCCGGGGCTTTCGCACCTTCCATGAGGGCAATAAAGTCCTCGCGCTCCAGTGACTCTTTTTCCAGCAAAACCCGCACGATCTCGTCCACTTTAGTGCGGTTCTCGGTCAGGATTTGGCGCGACTTTTCGTAGCATTCGTCAATAATCGCGCGCACTTCCTGATCAATCTCCACAGCAATCTCTTCCGAGTAGTTGCGCTCTTCATTCCAGTCTCTGCCCAGGAATGGGTTGCCGTGCCGGGTGCCGCGCACCACGGGGCCGAGCCGATCACTCATGCCATATTCGCAGACCATAGACCGGGCAATTGCCGTCGCCCGCTCAAAGTCATTGGAGGCGCCGGTCGTGACTTCACTGTAAACAATCTCTTCCGCCACGCGGCCCGCCAGCAGAGATGAGATTTCATCCAGGAACTCCTGGCGCGTCACCAGGTATTTGTCTTCGGTCGGCAGGCGCATGGTCATGCCCAGGGCGGCACGGCCTCGCGGCAGAATGGTCACTTTGTGCACCGGGTCGGCGTGGGGCAGAAGCTCGCCCACGACCGCATGGCCGACTTCATGATAAGCCACGCGCTCACGCACCTGCTCGTTCATGATGCGCGATTTGCGCTCCGGCCCCGCGATCACGCGGTCGACCGAGGCATTGAAGTCCAGCATGTCAATCTTTGTCTTGTCGCGGCGGGCGGCCAGCAAAGCGGCTTCATTCACCAAATTGGCTAAATCGGCCCCGCTGAAGCCCGGCGTGCGGCGCGCGAGAAGCGAAGCATTGACTTCCTCGGTCAATGGCTTGCCGCGCAGGTGAACGTTAAGGATCGCTTCGCGGCCCTTAGCATCCGGCGTGTCTACCGTAACGTGCCGATCAAAACGGCCCGGACGCAAAAGCGCAGGGTCAAGAACGTCAGGCCGGTTGGTGGCCGCGATCATAATCACGCCTGCATTGGCGTCAAAGCCGTCCATTTCAACAAGCAGTTGGTTCAGGGTCTGCTCGCGCTCGTCATGCCCGCCGCCCATGCCCGCGCCGCGCTGGCGTCCGACGGCGTCAATCTCGTCAATAAAGATCAGGGCCGGACGGTTGGCTTTGGCTGTGTCAAACAAATCACGGACACGGGACGCGCCGACGCCCACGAACATTTCCACAAAGTCCGAGCCGGAGATATGGAAGAACGGCACGCCGGCTTCCCCCGCAATGGCGCGGGCCAGCATGGTCTTGCCGCATCCGGGAGGGCCGAGCAGCAGAACGCCTTTGGGTATCTTCGCGCCCAGGGCCTGGAACTTCTTGGCGTTCTTCAGGAACTCGACAATCTCTTCCAGCTCCTGCTTGGCTTCGTCCACGCCCGCCACGTCGTCAAAGGTCACTTTGGGCACGTTGTCGGTCAAACGCTTGGCGCGGGAGCGGCCAAACGACATGGCCTGGTTGCCGCCGTTCTGCGCCTGACGCACAAAGAAGATGTAAAAGAAGAATATCAGCCCAATCGGCAGCAGGAATGTGCTGATTAAGAAACTGATGGAGTCTGAGATAAACGGCTTTTTGATCTGAACCGACGTGCCGGCAGCCGTCGCCAGCGCGAGAAAGCGGCTTTGCTCCTGCGGATTGTCCGGCGGCAAATCCACGGTGATCTGCTGCTTGCGCCCGCCGGTCTGCGTCCGGTATCCCTGGAACGTGTTCTTGTCGATGGAACCGTCCGTAATTTCATGGTTGGTGACGCTCTGCAGCAATTCGCTGTACTTGATGGTGACCGGCTCGACACCGCTGCGGAACATGCCCGCCTTGCCGGGCATGAAAAACCACAGCAGGCTGAATACGACGACCAATGGAATAAGCACTCGTGCTATCTTGTTTACGTTCAACAATTCCTCCTTCCGCACAGCATCTGTGGGAAGAGTTTTCTATATCAGATACCGAAAGCGCGCGCTTGCAGTAATGCCTCAGTATACCACACAATTGCGCGTGGTCATAAAACAACTTTCGCTTGATAAAGTTGTTATTTCTTCTTTCTACGCAAAATGGGGGCTGCATGTTTCATCGGAGTAGCGCTGCCGACTTTCCTACTTTGTCAACAATTGGGCTGACGCTTGCGTTCCAGGGCTGAGCATGCCGGAAGCGGCCCACAATAAAAAACCCGGCAAGCGCAATGCTGCCGGGCCACTGAGAAACAAAGTTGACTGCTGTTTACTCTAACAATGAAAGCGGGTTTTGCAGGGCGCGCTTAAGCTCCAGCAAAAAGCGCGCGCCCGTAGCACCGTCCAGCACGCGGTGGTCGCCGCTAAATGTCACGTTCATGCGGGAGCGGACGGCGATGGTATCATCCGCCAAAACAACAGGCTTTTTGACGATGCTGGACACGGCCAAAATAGCCCCCTGAGCCGGGTCAATAATGGCGACAAAGCTTTCCACGTCAAAGCTGCCCAAATTGGACACAGTGAACGTGCCGCCGCTGTACTCGCTAGGCTGGAGCTTTTTGTCGCGGGCTTTCTTAATCAAATCGCGGCTTGCCTGGGCGACTTTGCGCAGGGGAAGCGTGTCCGCATCGCGCACGACCGGCACGATCAGGCCATCGTCGAGGGCGACAGCGATGCCGACATGGATGCCCGCGCCGGGATACACTTTGTCGTCCCGAAAGGCGGCATTGACGGCGGGCACGCGCGCCAGCGCTTTGGCGGACGCTTTCACCACCATATCGTTGAGCGAGATTTTGACGAGCGTGTCGTCGTAGGCGTTGAGCGTCTCGCGCAGGGCCAGGGCTTCGCCCATGTCGATCTCGCTGGTGATATAGAAATGCGGGATCGTGGTCTTGCTTTCCACCATGCGGCGCGCGATCACCTTGCGCATCGCGGACAGCTCGGTCGGAGCAGTCACTGGAGCAGGCGTGATAGTAGCCCGCTGCTGCGGCTGCTCTCTATTTGGCTGGGCGGTCGGCAGGCCGGGCTGCACGGCGGTGGACGGCGCGGCGGCAGGCACAGCCACCGGACGCGGCGCCCCCTGGCCGCTCTGCGCAAAGGCCAGAACGTCGGCTTCCACGATGCGCCCCAAAGGACCGGTGCCGCTGAGCTGAGCAATGTCAATGCCCTGTTCGCGGGCGATGCGGCGCGCGAGCGGAGAGGCTTTGAGCCGCTCCTGCCCACTGCCGTTGGCCTGTCCGTTAGCGTAAATGGGAGGCGGCGCGGGCATGGCGGCTTCTTTCTGTGCTGTGCTGGTAAGAGGCGCGGACGCGGCGGTTTGCGGCGCGGCAGGCGTGGGTTTGGCCTGGGCGGGCGCGTCCCCGATAGTGGCGATAACAGTGCCGACAGGCACGACAGCGCCTTCTTTGGCCTGCACGTGCAGAACGCCCGCGTCTTCGGCTTCCACTTCCACGTTGCTCTTGTCCGTCTCTATCTCCGCGATCACGTCCCCAACTTTGACGCTCTCCCCATCCTGCTTCTTCCAGGACAGCAGCGTTCCTTCTTCCATCGCATCGCCCATCTTGGGCATGATTACTTCAGGCATTAGTGGGCGCTCCGCGCGAGGGTCTTCTTAACAGCGGCCATGATGTCGGGTTCATGCGGAGTTGCCATCAGCTCCAGGGCGCGGGCATAAGGCATCGGCACGAATGCGCCCGCGACACGCTCGACAGGAGCGTCCAGGTCGTCAAAGGCATGCTCGGCAATTTGGGCGGCGAACTCGGCGGCGACCCCGTAATACAGCCCTTGCTCCTGCACGACCACGGCATGATGGGTCTTGCGGACGCTTTGCAAGACGGTTTCCATGTCAATCGGCTGGAGCGAACGCAGGTCAACCACTTCGGCATCAATGCCCTCGGCAGCCAATTGCTCGGCGGCGGCCAGCGACAGCATGGTTCCGCGCGAGTAGGAAACAATGGTCACGTCTTTGCCCGTGCGCTTGACATCGGCTTTGCCGATGGGTACGACAAAGTCTTTGGAGACAGGCACTTCGCCTTTGGTCTGGTACAATCCGGCGTGTTCGGTGAAGACGACAGGGTTGTTGTCGCGGATGGCGGCTTTGAGCAGGCCTTTGGCATCGGCGGGCGTCGCGGGAACCACCACTTTCAGGCCCGGCGTGTTGGCATACCACTGCGCCAAATCCTGCGAGTGCTGGGCTGAGAGCTGCACCCCCACCCCGCCTGGCCCGCGTAGGACACACGGAATGTTGTACTGCCCGCCGCTCATGTACAAAATCTTGGCCGTGTGGTTGATAATCTGATCCCACGCCACCAGGGCGAAGTTCAGGGTCATAAACTCAATCACGGGACGCATGCCGAGCATCGCCGCCCCGGTCGTCATCCCGACCATGCCCGCTTCCGAGATCGGCGTATCCACAATGCGGTCTGCCCCGTAGCGCTGCAAAAAGTTCTCGGTAATCTTGAATGTTCCCTGGTATTGGCCGATCTCTTCGCCCAATAGAAAGACATTTTCGTCCCTGTCCAGCTCTTCTTCCAGAGCCATGCGGATGGCTTCGCGGTAGGTGAGCGTGACTGTCTCGCCCCTGTCTTCTTTTTCTTCTGCTGCGTGAACAGACGGGGCGAGAGTGGCAATATCTTTGTCGTCGGGTGCATCGGTTTTATACTGCGCGCCTTCGCCGCCCATCACCGTGCCGCTGCTGTCACCGGGTTTGGAAACATTTGCAGGCGTGGCGGATACGGCGCTCGTGCCATTCTTGGCCACGCCGCTGCCTGCCGGTGCGGGCGCAGGCGTGGCAGCCGCTGATGCAGTGACTGCGGCGTCCCCGATAGTGGCGATAACAGTGCCGACAGGCACGACAGCGCCTTCTTTGGCCTGCACGTGCAGAACGCCCGCGTCTTCGGCTTCCACTTCCACGTTGCTCTTGTCCGTC
>JAABUL010000949.1_pt1 | contig 58752 bp, 107 predicted proteins | sample 5559151 | NCBI WGS metagenome assembly JAABUL01 (sample SAMN10711876, study PRJNA513368) | rock metagenome | isolation source: Antarctica rocks | place: Antarctica: Victoria Land, Pudding Butte sud
CCTCCCTCGCCGCCCCCCCTGCCCCCGCCGAGCCCTCCACCCTCTCCGCCGCCATCCCCGCCGCCCAGCCCGCCGCCATCTCCTCCTCCCAGCCCGCCCCCAAGCCCGCCGCCTCACCCGCCGCCGTCCCCTCCTCCGAGCCCGCCTCCACACCCACCTCCTTCGCCACCACTCAGGTGCGCCGTTATTGCGCAAATCGCTTGATGCCGAGCATTAGGACACGATTGCAGCAGTGACGAATGTCCTGCATGTTCCAACATCTTCACCTTCTCGATCGTGATCACTGCGGAAATTTGGTTGAACTCCCCTCTCTGTCCCCACCAAACACTAGGTCAAATGGTCACCTAATGCAAGCTGCTTTATGCTGCCACAGCCCACCGCCGTCGCCTCCTCCCCACCCGGCGCCGCCGCCCCCAAGCCCGCCGCCCCGTCCGCCACCCAGGCCACCACGGCCGCCTCCTCCCAGCCCGCCCTCGCCTCCACCGAGCCCTCCCCCCAGCCCGCCGCCCCACCCGCCTCCCCCGAGCCCGCCTCCCAGCCCCCCACCTCGCCCGCCGCCGCCTTCGCCTCCGCCGCCAGGTGCCATCTGCACCGGCAAGTCTTATGATGGGTACCTGGACCACTGCAAGGTGCGCCATCACAATTTCATCATTGGATATCAGTTCGCAAATGCCATTGGCAGGACTCCGGCTGCCAATGTCGGAGCTTCCTGTGCGCTGTCTTGCAGCGCTTCTGCGCTGCCACCGCCGCCACATGTGAAACGAATGAGCTGCATGATTCAGTTGGTGGCCATCAGCAGAGTCTGAGAGCTGGTCTGACCGGCGAGCGTGCAGGTGGAATTCGGTCTTGCGGGTGGCTCGACATCTCCCGACATCAGCACGCTGACGATCAATGGCGCCTTCAGCCTGTACCAGCTGGCCACCGTCGCAGCGGAGGTCGACGTCTTCTTCCTGACGCCCGCCGACCGCGACGGCACCCCCGACAACGTGCGCCCGTAACAAGCACAATCCTGACGAACGGAGGCCTCCACTTGCATTAAAAATCGCCACACCTTGCTCGTTTGATGGTATGCTGCTGCGTGCTGTGCCGCTCTTCCAGCGTGCAGGTATACAAGATGCCGTCTGCCACTTGTTTACTTTGAACATTCCGCTTCCTGCTACACGCTGTGCGCACATGTGCTGAGCTGCCTGTCCTGGACATTTGTATAACAAGCTCAAACCCAAATCATCCTCGCAGGTGTTCACGACCGCCAACGGCACCGTCAACGCCTGCCACGACATCAACACGGGGCTGAAGCAGTACCTGCCTATGGCGGCGTCCGCGCGCAACTGCGCCACCGACGCTGGCCCCGTCATCATCAGCCCCCTGTCCACCCTCCAGGTACAAACTGTGCCCCTGACCGCGTGGGCAGAAGTGATGGTCCCCAGCGGAATCACCCTGACGGTTGTGACCCTTTGTGACCTAAGCACCCTCCTGGTGCCCGCCGCGGCCAGCCCTGCAGAGGGTTCATAGTCTGCCGGGTCCCACATATGTGCAAGAAGTTCTTCGCAACTCATCCTTTGTGCATCCAGCTTCCGTTTGACGCCTCGCTGCACGCTGCCAGGTGGTGGCCGGCATGGTCGGCGACGGCTCGGCTCCCGCCCGTCGCCTGCTGGCTGGTCCCGCCCCGCTCACGCAGCAGGTCAGCACCGCTCCTGCTCACCCGCTCAAGTCTGCCACTGTCCCTGCATGATCCTGCAGCCGCTGTGCGCACGCCGCTGTGCGCACTCAGCCGTCCCATGCCCTTGATGTGAGGCGTGTGACTCTGCCAACCAGCGCTTGACGACCCAAGCCGCTCGGACGCCTGCTGCAGCATGTTTGAGCTGCCGGAACACCCGCTTGGTTAACGGCGCCAGTATTTTAAGGGGACTCGCGAGTGCATCATAGTCCATAGGCGACCCTGCAGGGCTGCAAACCGCTGAGCATCTGCAGCTCTTCCCCACTCATGCAACATGGCAAGGCCTCATTCAGCGAGGCCATACTGAGAAGAATGCGTTGCCTTTTCTTGACTGCAGGAGATCCTGGTGGCACTGGGCATCGGCAACACCAACATCACGATCGGCCGCTACGACTCCCTGGCGGCTGCGCGCGCTGAGAGCGCCGCGGTGAGTTGACCTTGACGCTCTCCTCCGAGTTGCAACCGCGAATTGAGACCCCACACATCCATGTGCTTCTGCGTGTCCATGGCGACGCAAGCCACGTAACTACGCCAGATGTCCCAGCAACGGACGCGCAAGTAGTTTGCGGAACGAAACAGGATGGAGCCTGCTCTTGAGGCGGCGCTCCTGCCATCTGGGACCAATGCAGGGCATCACCAGCAGCACCGGCTCCGGCATCGCGCTCCCTGCCCCCTTACATAGGACTCATGCAGTTTGGGGGGGCAAAAACAGAGCAGGACCGATTTTGATACTGCTGCCGCCACCCCTGCAGGGCGTTACCAACGGCACCGGGCTGGCAGTGTACACCGCCGAGGCGCTTTTAGAAGACACACGACACCGTCTCGAAGCTGATCCTGACGCGGTGCTTCTCCTGTTATCATTACAGGGAATCACCGACGGCACCGGGCTGATGGTGCACACCGAGGCGCTTGATGTAGAACGAATTACTAGGATCAAAGCTGGTCCTGATGCAGTGCGCATGTTATCACTACAGGGCATCACCAATGGCACTGGGCTGGCGGTGTACACCGCCGAGGCGCTGCTGCGCAACTTCCTGCTGACCGCCAACTCGCTGTTTGCGCCCGCCGGCGCCGACGCCGCCGCCTACCGCACCACCGCCACCTTCGTCATGTTTGTGCGCATCTTCCCCCAGCTTCCTGTTCTCTCTCCCGACATGTTTTCTAAAGCATCCTTGTGTTGATACGATTGATGCAATGCATGTGACTTGCGGACACCGCATTCGCCACTCATGATGACGAGCCACACAGCACAGCCGCGAGGACATGTGCCCTCCCCCAGCGGCTCTGTCTGCTCCCATTCCGACAAGCTGTCCAAGCAGACGCCGCTTCTCACGATTACTTGCATGTCATGACGACGGTCTGCGCCTGGCTCCTGCAGGCGGTGGTCCAGGAGATCATGGGCATGCGCAGCAGCAACCGGCGGCTGCTGGCCACCGCCGCCCCCCTGGACTTCACCAGCTCCTCCACCGTCTCCTCGCTCCTCACGGTGCGGCAGATTGCCGCAGAAATGCTCTTTCAGCCTGCACGTGGATGGATTCCAGGCCTGTGTGTCGCGTTCAATCTAACACACAGCGGCAGGCAGATCCTGTGTGTCAGGCCGCGCCGTGTCAGCCACAATATCTGAAGCTTGAATACCGCTTGTGCTTTTACAGATCTGTGGGCACCCGTTCGTTGATGTTTGCGGTCTAAATATCACCTGGAAACTCCCGCAGGCGGCTTCCACATTGACCTCGGCGTCCAGCAACAGCACCGACGCCATCGCCGCGACCGCGACCGCCATCTCAAATGTCAACACCTTTGCAGCTTCTGCGACCAACGTCACGGTAAATTTTGCAGCCCCTTTGTCACTGCGACTCGACTTGATGTGTCTCAGTGGATTTTGACAAGGTTCACTTGTAAAGCCTGCAGCCTGAGCTGATTGACAAAAGGCAGCGGCGGCCCTGAACGGCTTTCCTTGGTGTATCAATACAGGCCGTGCAGCAGTCGTCCGTCGTGGCGCAGCGGCAGTCCTTCTCGATCGACGACCTCGTTGCTGGCCGCCTGGACTCGGGCACCTTCCAGAATCAGACGTCCTCCTCCGCCGTCCAGGTACCCTTTTCCCTGAGTTAGGGTTGCTATGCGCATCCCCTGTCATCTGTGCCTGCTCTCCTTCTTAGCACACCCCTACGGATGATCTGCAGCCCTACCAGGTACATATGGTTTTGTTGTGCCGCATGTCTAACTTGAACACGTCGGACGGAAACCTGACCTTGCGCTGTGCTGTGCAGGCTGCCGCCTTCGCCGCGACCGTGATCCCCGACCCCCCGAGCCCGCCGCCGCCCAGCCCGCCGCCTCCCAGCCCGCCGCCCAACCCGCCGCCGCCTTCCCCACCCCCCTCGCCGCCGCCCAGCCCGCCGCCGTTGCCGCCGCCAAGCCCCTCGCCGCCACCGTCGCCGCCGCCGCCGTCCCGCTGCATCACCGGCTGCGGCAACGTGACCACCGAGTGCGCAAACAACCCCGACGCCGCGCTGACGTGGCCGACGGCCGGCTCCACCATCGCGCCCACCCTGTTCTGCGGCGGCTACGATGGCTGGACGGCGCTGCCCGGCGTCGACGCCGACCAGGACCAGCCGTGCTGGGTCGGCGACTTCCAGTGGCCCAACACCGGCTGCGCGGTGCCCGCCACCTGCACGGCCAACGGCGTGCTGCAGCCCGAGGACCGCGCCGCCTCTGGCTTCTCCCACCCCGGCTGGTCGTGCGTGCTGCCGCCCAGCCCGCCGCCGTCGCCGCCGAGCCCGCCGCCCAGCCCGCCGCCGCCGCCCTCACCGCCCAGCCCGCCGCCCAGCCCGCCAATGCCAGCCCGCCCGCCGGTGCTGATCACGTCGCCGCCGCCGGCCAAGGCGCCGACCGCGATGCCGCCCCCGTCCTCCGCTAGCCCTCCATCCACGATGCGTTCCCAACCGCCGGCCAAGATGCCCACTGGCGCCCCAACTCCTACGGCGCCGACTGCGCCAACTGGTGCACCCTCGGCACCGACTGCGCCGACGCCCGCGCCAACAGCCGTGCCGTTGGTGACCTACCACGGCATCGCCTACGACGGCTACCTGGCCAACTGCTTCGTGTTCCCCTCCAACCTGAACCCGGAAGCGGGTGCGCACCCTTTCTGTCATTCGTTACCACCCAAGCCGATGGCTGCCTCCTCCAACCTGAAGTCAGAGGCAGGCATCCTGCCGTGCCTGCTGTCCTGCATGCCATGACATCCTGCCGTGCATTCTCATCTCCGGTGGATGGACTGAGAAACTTTCCAGAGCATGTCCACCAAGGATTTGTTCACATGTGCAAATCTTCTTTGAACATCTATGCGCAGATCTTCGCGACTCCATCGCCGGTATCTGTGCAAGGCCTGGGACCCGCTTTTGTCATATTAGATCACACGACACACCCAACATGCTGCAGGCGAGCAGACCGGCGGCAACATCACGACTGGCGGCACCTTCACCCTGTCGTACCCTGCCGCCACAAACGGCCAGGGCAACACCGATTCCCCCAGCCTGGCCATCTCGCCTGCGCCGAAGACGGCCAACCCTAAGGTGCGCAAACGGCCAGACTCGAGTGCCAGTGCCAGCTCGAGTGCCAGTGACCGAACTGGTCAGATTGCAGATGTCGTGCTGTTCTGTGTGGTAATGTGAAACCTAACGGCCCATGTGTGCTCACATCCTCACCTCACCCGCCATGTACATTCTCGCCGGACCAGTGTCACAGCGGAGCCCTCTCCGGCTGCCTCCCCAGCGCATGGCAATCACCCTTCATTATGCTGACTGTCCGTTGCTGACGGTACATGTCACTTGTGGCGCGCGCAGATCACCTTCGGCCCCGATGGCACGCCCGCCGACACCGACTGCTACGACGGGACCACCGGCCTGAAGCTGTTTGTGGGTCTCGCGGCGCTGCTGCCGTCCAACCCTGCCACGCGCGTCGTGCTCAGCCCGCTGTCCACGCTCGCCGGCGTCGCCTCCATCGTCGGCGTTTCCGAGGCGGTGAGATTATGGCCTCAAGATGCCTTTTTATTGGTCAAAGCCGGTTGCTTGGTGGCCCATGCAGGTTGCGGTCGTCAGTCTGCGATGCTGCGGCAAGCCTTCCCACGGTGCACTGGTGGCTCGTTTTTTGGCGTGCCGCCGGATGCGCACAAGTACACCGTGCTTGACATCCCTTGGTCAAAATCCACAGGCTGTGAAGACCTCGCTGGGCCTACCTTCCAGCATCAAGCTGGGGCAGTACGATGCGCTTGCCGCCTTCAGCGCCAATCCTACCGGCTCAGGCCGCAAGGTCTACACCACCGAGGTGCGCATATGTACCCAAGCACTCAGGCTGCAGAGAAGGAGGCCATCGGCTGTCGGACGACTTGCGACTGACAGGCGGCGACGCAGAATTTACAAACTGCATGCTGATCGCTTGCATGCACGGCATTTTGTGTGATGCTGCTGTTGCACACGTCACTTGCAGTCCCTGGGACACGTGCTGACGCCCTAGACAATGTGGTTTCAGGTGGCGCTGCTGAATTCGGTCAACCTGGGCGCGGCGCTGCTGACAAGCGTTCAAATCCTTTTTTTGAACAATGTGTGCCTATTCGCCAATCAGTCATGTTTGCTCTTAGACAGGTGGCGCTGCTGAACCTGGTCAACCTGGGCGGCGTTGCTGACCAAGCCCTGACAAAGTTGCACACTCGTGTATGTGCAGTCGACAATCATTGAAGTGTGTTCAAACAGGTGGCGCTGCTGAACCTGGTTAACCTGGGCGCGGCGCTGCTGTATAAGCCCACCAACGACTCCGCCAAGCTGGACTTCAACTCGCTCGGCATCAATGTCTACATTGTGCGTCTCCATTCCCGCTTTTTTGCATCACGCCTGCTGCTGACGTTCTGGCATCTGGCTAGCCCTGACATGCACCACCAGAGATTATGTTTACTCACCTCTCATGATATCTGCTTGTGACACTGCGCAGGCGCTGGCGAGCCGCATGACCGACGCCCCCGGCGGCCGCCGCCGGTTGTCGGCCGTCACGCCCGTTGACCTCACGGACACGGCCACCATCAAGGCATGCTCACTGTATGCGTGGCCCCTCCACGGAGTTTCTTCACGTTCCTTGTCAATCTAACAAAAGGGAGCTCGTTCGACGAGTGCATTCAACTCTGGTATGTTTTTTGACCTCAGGCGGTGATCACGGACGTGGCCGCCATCTTCAACGACCCCTCGGCGTATGGCCCCGGCGCCACCTTCACCATCCCGGCGGAAAAGCTGAACGCCGCGGCGGCCGGCATCTCCGCCATCAACACCATGGCCGCCGCCGCCACCTCCGCCACAGTGTGTGCACTTGCCTACTGCAAGTGCCCTCGTTCGTTCGAGATTCTGTTTTTGTATTCGTTTAGATCTTGCAGCCCTGCATGTTTTCCATGCGCCAAGCTCTTCGGCTGCTGCAGCAGCGATTGACAGTTCCTGTTCACTGACCCGACGCATCTGCCGGGTGATCAAATTTTCTTTCCGTTCGGCGTGCAGGGCGCGCAGAAGGTGGGGGTGGTGGCACAGACCGAGCTGTCCAAGAACGTCGCAGGCCTCGGCTCCGGCACCGTCTCCAAGGCGACGTTCTCGCAGAACACCAGCCCCGACAAGCTGAACGTGCGTATGCAGCCATGCGCCTGACCTCATCACGATGAGCAGCGCTGCGAATTGTGCTTCCGCTGCCAGAGCGCCTCTTCCTAATTTCTTGCGACCACACAAGATTGTCTTGCAGCCGCTGCAAGACGACAATTGCCAATGTATCCGCTTCCCAGGCCCAGCTGCAGGCGGCGGTGCTGCCGGGCCTGTCAGCGCCTCCGCCGCCGGCGGCCGCGCCCAGCAGCGGCGGCGGCGGCCTCTCCGGCGGCGCCATCGCTGGCATCGTCATCGGCTCTCTCGTCGGCGCCGTGCTGCTCGCCGCCCTTGCGTGAGCACCTTCACCATTGCTGCGATGTCACTGCCGTGCTCGTTCACAAGGGTCGAAGTATCAGGATCAGATGGGGTTTTATTGCTGTACTGTACCAAATCACAACCCGGCGTGCAATGTCTGTCAGAGGAATGCCTCCTGTCCTGTTGAGGCCGGCACCTGACACCGGCTGCTGACAAGATGCAGCTACTTTGCGTGGCGCCACCTGGCGGGCCCCGGCGGCGACCCCAACGGTGCCGACGCGCTGCCGACGGCATCGATGCGCGGCAACACCCAGCTGCCGCCCAGCGGCGGCAGCCCCGAGGTCGTCACCGGCCAGTACGCCGCCCCCGGCGGCGCCGACGGCCAGTATGCTTCTGCGGCAGCCGGCGGCCAGTATGCGCCGCCGCCGCCGCAGTATGCGCCGGCGGCGGTGCAGCAGACGCAGCCGCAGGATCAGGGGGCGGCGTGGCACTGACTCGGGATTGCTGCTGGATAGTGAGGACCATGCGTGGACTTGAAGGATTTGGCTCAGAGCAGGCCAGAAGATGGATTCATTGGTTCAGAGCACTTGGATTTTGTGTAGACAGCGGCCGGGACGTCTGTGGAAGCTGCCGCTGTTGCGGGGCCAGCGTAAGATTATGCAGCGGCTGTGTCTGGCAGGGAAATCGTAGAAGGATTTATGGCAGAGAATGACTGCAGCTCTTGAAGTACCTACGCGCCGATGAACCCAGCGGCCTGCCTGGTTCTTGGCGTGCCGCTGTGATGTGTGCTGAGATTCCCACACAAAATGACTTCTGCTTGACAGACACGGCTCGTCAAATTCTGCAGCGAGCATATGTAACGTGCAAAACTGCAGCGTTAGCAGTGCCACGGTCTTTCGAGTGGAAGATGCAACTCACTTGACTTGGGGACGCATTTGCGAACATCTCCAACGTCAAGGACAGGGCAAACGAAATCATCAACATGGAACGAAACCAATGCGATGCTGAATGCATGCGGCGGCATCGGTCCAATCAATGCCCACTCACATGTGTCGAATGGCAGGCAACATTGCGTGTCAATGCAGCTTGCCAGTGCAATGCGATCAGGCTAAGCGGCGCCGCCAAGTGGTGCGACCACAGCTCTCTCCGTCCCGTCTCCACTGTCCACCTCAGCTCATTGCTCCACCCAGGCAGGCTTCAGGAAGAGTCTGACACGTTCTCTGCGTATTTGATGCCGCTGGCCACGATCTGAAGACGAGAAGGACAGTGTTCAGGTTTATTGCCATACTTGATGCTTGATGAAAAGCACCCTCAAAAGCGCACTGGGGACATGCTCCCTCATTCCGAGGCCTCACACTTCTCAATGGCTCCCAGCGCACAACGCAGAACCGCTGTCCGAGCAGGAATTGCGCATCAGTGGGGTCATTCAGGGGCTTCCCTACCTGCCCAATCATGAGCGCGATGGTGAAGGTGGGGGTGAGGTTCTTCCAGTAGGCGTATGCGACGGCAGCGAGCGTCGGGATGGTGAGCACCGGCACCCGGTTGTTCTGGCCGCCCCGCACCAGCCGCGTCGCCGCCACCACGCCCACCGCCGCCACGTACCAGCTGCGCGGGTAGGCAGGGCGTCATTCAGGCTTCCGGTTGCAGATCTGCAACATCCAACGCAGCAGGCAGGGTGCCAGAGCGGCGGCAGCGGCGCGTGCGTGCAGCGGCTGAGTCACGGGCACGGCTCGAGCGGCAGGGTGGTGACAGGACAGCGATGCCATCGCTGCGACGGCCAAGCAGCAACAGCAGCGAGGTTGCGCAAGCATGGGACATTGGACAACAGGGGTTTTGAGGGCTTATGGAGCACGCACTGGCTGGGGTAGCCGGCGTAGATGGCGCCCGCCAGCGTCGCAATCCACATCCAGAAGGGACCCTGCACCCGCACAGCGCAATAACCTCAGGCCTGCGGCTGATGCCGACCCCTCCCTCCATGCCGCAGCATCTCTCAGTCAAAAACTCCTCGCGATGCAGGTCCAGGCAGGCGGCTTCTGAGGACATTGAAGGGCTTTTTCCTGGGGCGCGGGCGCCTCAAGGCGCTCAGAGATGTAGTCGCCGAAGTTCGTCTCTGAGCGGTCACAGCGCTATGAAACAAAAAAGCTCAGGCAACCGCTTCTGAGGGTTCTGTAGAGCATTTGTTGTTTGAGCCGCGCGCACCTCCAGGCGCTCACTGATGTAGTAGCCGAAGAGCGCGACGCGTCAGAGACATGCAAAAAGCTTGTAGACTTGTGAGCATGCTACGAAGACTCACATCAGGAACAAGAGGAGCTGCGCACCTCCAAGCGCTGGTATAGAAGTCGGAGGGCGTGACCAAGTCGAAGGATGCAGATGGCTTGCAGGCTTGCGAGTCTGCTGCAAAGTTCAAAAGACGCAAATGGGGCCGCGCACCTCCAGGCGCTCGCTGATGTAGTAGCCGAAGAGCGCCACGGCGGCGTCCATGTAGCTGATCTGCGCCAGGTTGAGGCTGTACACCGCCAAGATTGCGGGCGCAACGACAGACGACAGATTGTCCAGCTCCGCCCGCCGGAACAGCAGCTGCGCAAGCAGGGTGAGAGCGCGAACGATTGCTTTTGGGCGGCTTGGTGGATTGGGGCCTTTTGAGATCATGCAAATGGAACGGCAGCCATGCAGCAGCAGGCACGTTGGTGTGCAGGTGCGTGTGGCTGAGCCGGCACCACCACACACGCACCGCAATGCCGGCGACGAAGATTTGGTACCTGCAGCCGAACAGCATGTTCGCTGTCAGTCACAGGGCCGGCTCGGATGTATGATTTCATGCGGCGGATGCAACAGGCAGCAGACAGGCAACGACATGCACAGGACTGCGTCCATTGTGCCAGGGCGCAGGGCTGAACACCAGATGCCAGTAGCGCATGGCATGTGGCGCGCACCAAGCAATGGTCTTCAGCAGCTGCGGCGCGTTGAGGGAGACCTTGTTGTAGATGTAGGCCACCAGGCCAAAGATGCCCAGCAGCGGCGCGTAGTCGCGTGCCCCCTCCGGCGCGATCTCGTACTTGACCTCCGACGCGCGCACCGCCACCGCGCCGCGTGCAGGCCTGCGGTAGCACATAAAGCGGCGCGCGTGAGTCTGAGCATACCCTGAGATATTCAGGCTGCAGGCATGTGTGCGGCCCGCCGCCGCATCCGCACGCTGCGGCGCATGCTGGTAACTGACTTTGGGGACGCTGCACGGCTTAGACTGCGGCTTTTGTAAGCTGCATGTGGGCAAGGCCAGCTTGCCCTGCGACCGCGACTTCTGCGCGAACAGGCAGGCCTGGAGGTTTCAGATCACTGGCGCCAGATCAATAGCAAATCTTCAGTGTTAGCAGAAACCGCGGCCCTCCGCACAACGAGCGACTGCTCGAACGTGTTGCATGAGGTGGGCAGTGCTGATGTCCACGCAGCGCCGTGACAAGCTCCTAGAAACCCCTTGTCATGCAGCTGGCGTGAACCTGGCACCGTACAGCAGCTGTGCGGTGCGGTGCGCTGGGCTATGCCCGGCGAGGAAGTTCAATGAGCAGTATTTTCAAACAGACGCAACAAAGCAAGCTGGCGGGCCGAGCCCGAGGCACACCTCCGGCCGTTGTGAAAATTGTCGCACCGGTCGTTTTGCGAAAGAATGCTGAAATAGAGACGTACGCACGCCTGTTTTTGGGGTCGCTCTCAGCCAGTACGAAAGCTTTGCACTTGGGGCGGCCGGCGCGCGCCGGGCAGCAGCGAGGGGGCTGAGTCAGCCCCTCAACTTGAAAGCTGGCTCGGGCGTGTACCTGGCGACGGACACCCGCTTGAGCGCCGGCAAGGGCGCGGAGACGCGGGCGGCGCCAGACGCCAGGCTCATGCGCGCCATGCATGGCGCCGGAGCGGTGCAGCGGGGCCGGCTCACCGCGCACGGGACAACGGTCGCCATCTTAGCCATTTGGAGAGCCATTGCGCAGCCGATCTTCAGCTCTGTCCGGGAATGAGACTGCACGTTGACGATTTGCAGCTTCACGAGGTGATTTGCTGCAATTTACAGGTCCGCTGGCCGGGAACGAGCAAGATGAAGCGCAGATCCTGTTCCAGGGTCGACAGGCGGTTGAGTGCTCACTAACATGTTAGCACCTAATCAGCACACAGCCAACGGCAATCTCACTTTCCGTTCGCCGGTGTACGACTTTTGTAAATGTCGACCTATTCATCGAATCCGTCTCGACTCTCAGCTCGCTGCAGAAGACGCACGGCAGTTCGTGAAAATCTGGCTTGCAATCCAGCACTGACCAACCAACCAACCACCAGCCAGTGAGGGTGGCTGGACGCCCCACTCAGCGATCGCGTCCTGCACTGCGTCTTGCTTGCATGGCCTGGCGCATGATCTTTTGACTGCAGACATCACGGCGATCCTACCTGTCCACCACCTCTCAAGTCGCGGCGGAGCGCCGCTTAGCAGTGACTGCACTGCCTGCCTCTGGCTGGCAGGCTGACCACGTCTCTGGTCATGCCGGCTCTTGATTTCTGACCTGGGGATCTTGAGAGTCCTCGTTCAGCAACATGGGCGGCTCGGCGCTTGGCGACTCGCTGTCACCGCGCTGGCACGGGGCGCAGTCGCGGCGCGGCATCATCGTCGCTGGCCTAGTCATCGGCGTGCTGCTCGCCACGGCGCTTGTCAGCCGGCGGCACGGGCCCGGATGGGTGGCGTCCAGGACCTATCGCACGCGCGCAGCCGCCGCAGCAGACGCTCTGCATGAGGACTTTGCGGAAGACGTGGCTTCTGGCAGGGCAGCGCAGCGGCACATCGAGGCTCGGGAAGCGCTGCAGCAGGCGGCGGGCGACGTGGGGGACGACAGCGGCGGCGGCATTGGTGGCAGCAGCGATGGCGGCGGCGGCGGTGTTAGCACCGGCGACGGCGGCGTCAGCACCGGCGGCGGCGGCGGCGGTGGCTCGCCAGACGTACCAAAGCGCACGCACCGGCGCAGCAGTAAAGCCAGCAGCGCTGCAGTCACGCAGACGGCCGGCGGCGGAACGGCTGACCCTGCGGACCTCGCCTGGCAGCCTGCAACAGCGCAAGCCGGCTCTGGCGCCAGCCCGGTCGACGCAGCAGATGGTGCAGCAGACGGCAGTTCTGCTGACGATGGCGAGCGAGCTGAGGCAGCAGCAGGTGACGGCGCCGCCAGCGGCACCGAGGCTGATGGCAGCAGAGAAGACGCCGGTGAGGCTGATGCCTCTGAAGCGGACGGCAGCAGCGACGACGGCGAGGCGGGTGATGCCGCCCCTGCGGAGCCTGCCGGCAAAGGCGGAGGCAGCAGCGGCGGCGGCGATGGCAAGGACCAGGCCTCAGCAGCCGAGGCTGATGGCGACAGCGGCGACGGCGGCAGCAGCGCAGAGGCGCAGAAGGCAGCTGCAGAAAGGCAGGACCACACGCCGGACCAGGCAGCGGCCGACGAGCCAGGCGCGGAAGCGATTGATCGCGCAGTCGGGGCCACAGACGATGGCAATAGCGCAGAGAACGGCAGCGGCGAGCGAGAGAAGCCGGGTTCAAAGGGGCGGCAGAGGCAGGCACACAAATGGGGGCGGCGGCGGGCGAGCCGCGGCCCGATACAGGCAGAGCTGCTGGCGGCGGTGGAGGCGGCCGCGAACGATGACGGCGCCGTCATGCTGGCGGTGAGACACTTTCTGACCCAACTATTACATGAAAGTAATCCTATGGTTGAATCTTGTTAGAACACCTAATTGAACCTTGAATCAAATGCAAACGGCGCCATCATGCTGGCGGTGAGGGTTTCTTTGACGGTTTTCTGGCCCTGCGCTGCTGTTGGCCCCTCAGAACAGACTCCTTCCTGTGCACCCACACGAATTTCCAGAAAAAGGGTGGACACAAGGACACAAGGACAGAAACGGACGACACTGTGCTGGGTGGGAATGCACATTTTCCGGGTCCTTCCCCGTCAAAGGCTTGCCCCGGCAGATGCTGCTCTGGCAAACCTCTGGCACCATATGCTGTGGCCGCCGCAGGCCACGAACAGGGACGGCGCGCTGTTCCAGCTGCCGCAGACGCTGTCCTCAAGCTGGTGCCGCAGAAACTTCCCAGAGCCAGCCCCTGGTTACTCAAGATTACTCAAGAACAGCTGCTGTGGCGCCCGCAGGTCACCAACAGGGACGGCGCGCTGTTTCAGCTGCCGCAGCTGATTTGCTGTGTAGAACCCTTCAGAAACCATATGCTGTGAGGCATCCGCAGGTCACCAACAGGGATGGCGCGCTGTTCCAGCTGCCGCAGCTGCTGTCCAGCCTGAAGCTGGTGCCGCAGGAGGATGCCTCCAGACACCTGGTCGTCGTCTGCTACTCCGCGCCAGGCCAGGTGCCGCTTTTGTTGGAACATGTTTTGTGCACTGTTGGCAGCAGTGCAGGGGCACGCCGCCGCTTATATTCGAAGTTTCGTCCAAGTGACAGCAGTGCAGGACCGCTGTGGGTCCGGGTCAGTCGAGACTGGTGGACGGGACACTGGCACCCATCAGATGACTGCTGACGCGGTGCTCGGTGCCGACAGCCTCGGCTGCAGAGGCACAGCTGCGGCATGCATACTGCTGTAAGCAGCACTGCAGGAGACAGTGCTGCAGCAGGTTGTAGGCCAGTGCCTGCAGAGCTGGCAATCTGCACCCTGCACGCACCGCTGCAGCACAGTCTTCAACTGTACTTCCATTTCCATTGTCATATTCCCCTCTGCAGGCAGCGTGCCGGCGCCAGCACGCGCACTGCGTGCTGGACAGCTACGAGACCGGCGGGCTCGGCACAGGGAACGTCGGCAACGTAGACGGCTTTGCAGGCTGGGGGTCCAAGCAGTTCAAGGGCATCACCTGGCGCAAGATCCAGCTGGTGCAGGACATCCTGCTGCAGGCGCGCACTTTTCTGGGGTTTTCGGTGGTCTGTACTCCCAATCGCCGCTGACACGCGTTCCCTTGTGAACACTGCGGCGTCTCTGCTGCTGTCGATATTCTCGCATCCTGGCAGGGACTGCATCCTTCATGGAAAGCTGCGGGTGCTTCCCAAGTACGCAAGTCCGATCCGCACGAGGCTGGGTCAGCAATGTATGGGGCATCCACACATGTTTGGCGCCGCCATGCAGGGCGTTGGTTCTATGATGGACATGGACATAGTGCTGTCCAAGGACCCGCTGGACTCAATACTCATGACCACTAACATCCCTTCTCGCCGTCGCTGCGCAGGACTTGAAAATTCACAGGATTCGAAATATGTAAGATGTTAATGTTTATCTTCCCCGCCGGAGCAGGGGTTTTCGGTTCTCAGCGTGGACACGGACATAGTGCTGTTCAAGAACCCGCTGGACCCGGGGTTCAATCCCTGGATGAACCGGGAGCTGGACATCTGGACCGGCATCGACAACGGGCGCATGCTCAATTGCGGCTTCTACTTCGTGCGGCCCACAGACCCGGTGCGCAATTGCCTTACCTGTGACATATCTCAGCTGGGGCAATCAGCTGTTGATTTGCTTGGTCGGCCTTCCAGCACTGCACGTGCAGGCGTTCATGCCGGACATATGCAAAGGGGGGCGGGCACGTGTGGCTGCGCGCCTCCATCACAGAAGCTGGCATGCCATTGGACTTCAGGTCGTCAACCACACTGTGTGGACGCACAGTTCCTTATTTCTTCTGGACTAACAACCCCCTTTCACTTTCATATATTTTCCCTTGTGTGCGCAGACGGATAATTTCATGCGAACGTGGCTGGGGCGCTTCAACGCAGAGGCGTCAGACGACATCTGGGAGCAGGTGTGTTTTCTGTTCACTATGAAACGCACCGGAGTTTGTGTCTGAGCTGATGGCTTTTGCTGCCACATCCACATTGCAGATGGCGTGTATAGTGAGGATCCGACGAAACGACATCATATGCAAACACATCATCGTTGCCATGAGTTCCCTGTCCACAATTTCAACCATGTATGCCTGCTGCAGGCGGAGTTCAACCAGATCCTGAAGGGCGCGCACGCGACGATGCCGGAGCTGAAGTGGCAGGCGCTGGACGAGGAGTGGTTCCCGGATCTGTGCGCCCCCTGCACCACTCGCCTGAAGCATCCCGCTTCCCTGCTGCATCCTCAGACCGTCCTGTGTCTGCTGTGTGAGGTGGTGGCGATGGCGGGGTGTACCCTTCAGTTGCTGCGGTGCAGATACCGTCTTGAGCGCGTCGCCCATTGAGAAGCAGCGCCCTCCCATCCTGCAGGTGCTTCTACCTGGAGGCGCTGGGGGTTTCGGTTGCAGCGGATATGTTTGATGCTATGTTCTGTGACCTGAGCTTTGAAACACGGAAGCGACGTGCAATGCCGCAGGTGCTTCTACCTGGAGGCGCGGGCGGTGCTGCCGGACCAGCGGCAGTTCGGCGAGCTGTTCACCTCCACCAGCGACAAGCTCGACAACTGGTGCGGCCGCAGTTCGCACCACCTTGCAGCTCTGCCTCGCTTCCATTCAGTGCGGTCTGCTAGTGTTGTAGCTCTCCAGCCCCAATCAACATAAGTTGGCAGAGGTTGCTTCTCAGCCATGTGCGGTGATGCGGTTGCTGCAGCATCCATGCATCCAGGGTCATGGCAGCTGGCTGCGCATCGAAAAGTCGGTTTCTGACGTCGATGATGCTGTCGCTGCCGCAGGGACAAGATGTTCGGCTTCCACGCCGCCTGCTGCAAGGGCGGCGGCCCGGCGCTGCCCGAGTGCAAGCGCTCAATTACAACGGCGCTCATGCACTACCAAATCAAATCCAACCCCTCGGAGTGGCCGTGAGAGAGATTGCAAAGCGACAGGGCTGCGGCCGGCGGGCGGTGTACACGATTTGATGCATGATCACAACTAAGCACGCGGCGCTCGTGATGCGCGAGCGCACATGTATGTGCGCCTTGACCATTGGCCGGACATTCATGTGGGCGGCTTTTACGTTGGAACACTGCTGGTGACTTGCACATGCAAGTTGACCCCTTGTTGATGCCACATGTGCATTAAATGTGGCACTGGATTGCTGGCTGAAACAGACAGGCGTGTGCTTTGCATGCTGTGCGCCAGCTGGGGAGGGGGAGGATGGCCCACCCATGGCGAGGAAAGGTCATGTCAAGAACTTCTCGCTGGTTCCGAATCAGACAGCAGCTTCTCCGATTCTAGTCTGCGACAAAATGATGTTGCATCTCTCAACATCTGCAGCTCGCGAGCAAGGTTGCATGTGACATCAAGGTTGTGGAAATCGAGACAGCATGGCTGAAAACGTTCTGGCAACATGGCACCCGGAGCCGCTGGATGCAGAGAGCGATGCAAAGCAATTGAGAGCACTTCGCAAGGCGCTTTCGGACGAATGGAACTCGCTGGACGGCGATGTGGTGCAGCAGCTGGGCGCATCGCTCAAGTGGATACCCCTCCTCAGCGCGTGAGCTGTCCCTTTCACCACGCAATCTGTCACTCTGCTTGCAAATTCGGCGCTTGTTTGTGACTAACAGTGGGGCTGCAATGCATGACTTGACGTGCTGCACATGGCTCGAAGTGTCCCTGGGCCTCCGATCATGGCTCGGCGAGCGAAATCAGTGCTCAGCTGCACTCTGCCGCATGCACGATTCGATGCCGAGATTCGTTTGCGTGACGCAAACAGGCTGTCACCGGCGTCAGCGCCGCACCTGGGATATCACACAGCGCATATTCACAGAGCGTGCAGTGGCAGCATGTGGCGTTTCGTCTATTGTAGACTCGTATTTACAGTACCCGAAGCCTTACATTGCACGCTGCGTGATGGTTCCAGCGTGCCTCGCAGCCCAGCGCACCGAAAAAATCTGGAATACCAGGGCGCCATGGGAGGCACCCACATGATGCATCGACAGTCAGACATCGCCCTGACATCTCGTCCGCTCCACGCAGACCGCTGCAGACGCGCACAAAGTACGCGCACGAGCTGCCGGCGGAGCTGCTGCTGCGCGTCGTGTTGTAATGTACAAAATTTCAGGAGCCTTTGTGACTGGTTTCGCACTTGTTTACGTAGGCTGCTGCAGACGCGCACAAAGTACGCGCACGACGATCTGCGGCCGCTGGCGGAGCTGCTGCTGCGGATCATTCAGAAGCGTACCCACATTACACCAATATCTCAATGCACCAAGACTCACGAGCTTGCATGCCTGCGCTTCCGCAGGCTGCTGCAGACGCGCACAAAGTACGCGCACGATGACCTGCGGCCGCTGGCGGAGCTGCTGCTGCTGCGCAACATTTTGCAGCGTGCTCATAATAACACCAAGTTTCCGAGAGCTGGTGTGACCGTGTGTGACTGTTTTCGCCGCAGGCTGCTGCAGACGCGCACAAGATATGCGCACGAGGACCTGCGGCCGCTGGCGGAGCTCTGCTGCTGCGCATCATTCCAATCGCACGAATGTCAACTTCTCCAGAGCATGTGACTGGATGCTTGTGTGTCGTTCTGCAGGCTGCTGCAGACGCGCACGAAGTACGCGCACGAGGACCTGCGGCCGCTGGCGGAGCTGCTGCTGCGCATCATCCTGGCGTCGCAATGGGACCTGGCGGCCACGACCCGATGGAGCATGGTCATGAGCCGACTGTTGCGGCGGCACGCGCGCGGCATGGGCCTGGTCGCGCCCTGGCGGCCGCTGCTGGCCCTGCTGCGCGGCTACCTGTTCACGCGCACGCAGTCCTACGAGAGTGCGGATTTTTCCAAAACATGATTTGGACTGAGCTGTGAGATCAATACCTACGCCGTCCACCTGGCAGTGTCCATGTACTTGGGAGCGCTTTGTGGTGCATCTTCTTCTCGATCCTCTGACGTATGTCCACATATGAAGCAGGCACGTGATTGAGGTTTCCCCTGTTGCTGCAGGCCCCATGATGCTGCAGACGGTGTGCGAGATCCTGACCAAGCTCATCCGCAAGCTGCGCCGCTACTTCCCGCCCGGTGCGTCGCCGACCCTTGTGTTCTCACATCGCATCATAGACTCTGATGCCTGCTTCAGGCACGATCGCAGCCGCCTGCTTGCACAATGTGCTCTGCAGGATTCCGCAGCCCGCGGTTACAGACACCATGTACTTGCAGCATTCATTTGCAATTGGCAAGCATGCCAAGTCCGAGGCCCTTCCCACTAGCCATCGTGCCTTCAGATCTCCTGATGATGTGCCGCCGGCTGTGGCACAGGCGCCGCTGCCGAGATGTGGCAGGAGTTCGAGCCGGCGCTGCGTGACCCGCTGCGCCCCCAAGCTTTCATGGTACGCTTCTCGTTGAACCACGGTATTAATCAGCGACACAGTCATCGGCATCGCGGCACGTCTATTGCGCAGGCTTGAAGCGCATCTTCGCCTTCATTCAGTTGGCCAATCATCTGCCAGATAGGTGCCAGACACGAGCCATCCATCAGGGCAGGCTTGCAGACATCGACAGGTCCGCGCATGATGATCAAACCGAGCTGCTGTGTGCTGCGTTGAAGGCGTTGGGCAAGCTGGTGCTGTTCATGCCGACGCATGGCTGGGGGCGCAGCGACGGCGACTGGGGCGCCTTATCAATCTGCCGTCTGGCAGCAAATCTCTCTGTCCTCAACGTTGTTTCCCCTACTACTGTGCCAGGCGCTGGGCGAGTTCACGCTGTTCATGCCGACGCACGGCGCGGGGCGGCGCGACGGCGACTGGGGGGCCTGGGCGCCCGCGTGGCTGGACGCCTGGTCCCACGTCGCGCACAGCAGCTACTGGGACCGCCACTGGCTGGGCCTGTTCGCGCGCCTCGCCAAGCACGACACCACAGGTGGGAGCATGACCAAAAGCGCAACAACGGTTGTAGTGACTTGCCTTGATGCCAACAGAACACGCATCTGTGCCGGCAGGTGCCAAGCAAACATGGAGCCTGCTCAGCTGACGGAGGGTGCTGTGAACACAAGCAACGATGGGTCTCAATCGCTTTTGTCTGCAGGCGTTGTGGACTGGGGGCCGCTGGTGCCGCAGCTGTACACGCGGCTGCTGTGGGTGTTCCGCCTGCCGGTGGGCTCCGCCACCGCCGAGCCGCCCTTTGGTGCGTCGCTCCTCACTTATCACTATGGGCCCATGTGCCACGGAGTAGTGATGCATGCGGTGTGAAAGGAGTGCATTGAGGCGTGGTCAGCAGTCCCAGCTACGGTCGGTGCTTGCTGCGCAACAACTGCCAGCCCTTCGCGGGGTCGCGTGAGAGACAGGTACTGCAGCGGCTTGTGAGAGCTAGATGAACTTTGCAAGTACGGCATGCCAGCCTCTTGCACCACTATCGTCTGCCTGGCTGCCAATGACCTAAGTATTGCGTACGTGGCGTGACAGCAGCTGATGTAGTTGGTCTCGTCGACAGGCCGTAATCATGGCTGATTCCGCATATAACAACTGCAAAATTTCAACCACACTTACACGTGCCTGTCTCACCTGCAAGGCCGCAAAGCGCCGGGCCTGCCGGCACGTGCGTTCCTGAACACCAGCCCCAACTCTGCGCACTCCGCCGGCAAGCTCGCCGCCTACCTGCTCGGCCGCGCTGCCGCCCCCTCGCCAGGTGGCGGCTCAGACGTGCAGCAGGCCACGGGGCCCGGCGCTGTCACGGCGAATGGGCACGCCAATGGCGCGGCGGAAGCAGAGGAGGAGGGTTTTGGCGGGCAGCAGGAGGCAGAGGAAGCGGGGGAGGACGTGGCGCTGGCGCACCTGCGCCGGGCTGCGGCGCTGCTGGAGCAGTACTACCACCCCAGCAACCACGGCAGGTGACGGAGCCCAAAGAACGACTAAATCTTGATCCTGAAGGCTGTTACCTAGTCATGTCCAGGAGGCTGCTGGATCTGTACCACCACCCCAGCAACCAAGGCAGGTCTGCACAAACTTGTATCTGTAGTTTGTCCCTGAATTCTCATTCATGTTGAAGTGTGAGAACATGAAGCTGGCGCGGTGCTTCTCGAGCACTGCTAGTGAAACAGCAACGACAGCTGGAAGTGAAAGTCCGCTCCGGAAAGATATCATTGGATCGACACGGCAGCGTCGCGGGCTGCCCAATGCTAGGAGCAATGCAGCGAGCACTTGCTGGCACTTTCACTTCCGGGCAGGAGGCAATCTGCTGCAAGGCCGGACCAGAGCAGTGCTGAAGTATCAATGTTGTGACCGCTCGCCAGAGGCGCATCCAACTATCAAGACGGATGCTCCTCAAAGTGGAACGACGTTGATGCTTCAAAATTGTGCATTGCCAAAAGCTTGCAGTCAGCCAGAGAAAATGGGCCACAGGCTGCAGGTAGCCTTTCTGCAGTAGACCCCGCATTGTCCCGTTGTCGATGTTGCAAGTGCTGTGCCTGCACAGCTGAACGTCGTCCCTCACCACCTTCCTGGAAAGCCGAGCAACCAGCTGGCGTACGGCGTCAATTGGAACCGTGTGAATCTCTACGATGTGAGAACCTCCAATATGAGCAAAAAAACTGTCCCTTGCGCAGCTGGACCTCGTCGCTGACCACCTTCCTGGACGAGCTGAGCAATCAGCTTGCGTATCGCACCTGCCGCGAGGTCGAGGCGGCGGGCGCTTCTGCGGCTGCCGCCGCTTCCGCTGCAGCACTCAGCGGCTCGGGCATGCCGCGCGACATCGATATAACGGAGGCAAAGGCGGCAGACGCAAAGGATGTGTTGCCGCCGCTGCCGCCGGATGTGCGGCGCGCCGCGGCGCAAATCGTCACCCGCCTGGCTGCCAGTGCGCAGTACTCGAAGGTGAGTTTAGGGTTTTTAGGATAGTTGGAAAACGGGAACTGGCAACTCAAATGTGCTTTCCTCTGTGAATGTGCTCAAAATCGAAACCGAGAACGAATGGGTCGCAGCGTCGCTTCTCATCAGTGCATATGGAATTTCGCTCCTTCCGTGCACGACGGGCGGGCGGTCACAGCGGCGTGCAACACGCTGGGCATAATTTGTACACAAGAGTTTCCACAGTCGAGCTTGCCCCAAATCCACTGGTTGTAGTTGTCATTCACAGGATGGGCGGGCGGTCACGGCGGCGTGCTACACCCTGGGGCACATGGCGTACCTGGCGCCCGGCGATGTGCTGCCGCTCATCTGCCAGCGCTTCGAGGTGTGAAACCATGCAGTTTTGAGTTCCAGTTCAAGGCGCCACACTGACCTGCGGCTCATCCGAGCGGCCTCACTCGTGGCTGACGATCTTTGGCAGTAGCTGATTTTCGGCCGTGGGTGCCTTCCGCATTAGCACTGTAGTAAACCCTAGAATCGTGCAACCCATACTCACATTCCGTTATTGACAGGCGGCGCTGAAGGCGGCGACCGCCAGCCAGCAGCTGGCGCTGGTGATCTTCGCGTCGTACTTTCGCTGTGGGGTTCGATTGAGTTGTCAAATTTCAGCTCTCATGCACCTGACATCAACGTGCCTATCCCGGCAGGCGGCGCTGGAGGCGGTGACCGCCAGTCAGCAGCTGGTGCCGGCGATCTTTGCGCTGGCGATGTGCGCGCGGCCGCTGCTGGCCGCGGGGCTGCCGCCGCCGCCGGGCGCAGACGTCATGGAGGCGGATGCGGCCAACGGCGATGCAGACGCAGCGGCGGAGCACAAGGTGGACTGTGCAATCTCTTCTTTTGGCTAGCTCCCTGTTGTCTTATCTTGGCGAAATCATCAATGCCTGACAGCAAGCGAGATGGCTGGTGCCAGTTCCGACGTTTCCTGCGCGGAGCTTCAACTCATGCATCACCTGTGCTGTCCAAATGTCTGCGTCTGACACTTGACACAGCATCCGACTGCATTCCAGTGCTCGGAAACAGTTGGCGCAATGTCAATCTACAGGGCGGGATGGCTGGCACCGGGGCACTGATGACGCCGCCACTGGGAGGATGCTGACGAGCGCTCTGCCATCATGACAGCATATATTGTGGAAACTGGTGTCAATCTGTGTTGTATTTGCCTGACTGAACAGGAGCGCGCGGGGCGGCTGGTGGCAGGCGCAATGGAGGCGCTGCTGCCGGCGGTAGACGCCAATGACGAAGCCAAGACGCTGGCCTGCTTCCGCTTCTTCTGCATCGTCCTGTCCAGCCTGCCGCGTCTTGAGGTGATGCTTTGTCCGAAACATTTGCCTCCCCTTGCTGTCTGCCCTGTGCCACAGCGCCTGAGCGAGAAGCCGGGCGGACGACCTGCTCAGCCGCATCCTCGTGGTGCTGCCACTCCACATCATTCATAATCCAAGCCATTGCCGCAGGAGGAGGCCTCCGGCGCGCCGGTGGCCCTGCCGCTCGCGATCGACGCGTAGGCGAACGACCTTCTCACTCAGTCGCATCTTCGTCCACCCTACTCGTGCCGAACCCAACATTTTGACCTTTCGCCGCAGGAGGAGGGCTCTGCCGCTCCGTCGGCGCTGCCTCTTGCGGCCGAAGCCTGGGCGGACGACCTGCTCAGCCGCATCTTTGCGGTGCTGACGAACCTGGAGGCGCCAGACCATCGGGCGAGCGACCAGGTAAGGCGTTCGGGCAATCGTGGGACTCGCTGCGAATTGCGCAACGCCTTACAGCAAAACCCTTCTGCATTGCAGCAGGCCCAGATGCCGCCGAAGAAGGCATTTCGAAAGGATCATGATTCTTGTTGAACAGCTGTCTGAACTCTTTGTCGTGCTTCAGGGCGCCGCTGCGGGCATGCAGACCAGCGGCTCCTTCCTGCTGTCGGAACAGTCCATGTACCGGTGTGCGACGAAACCTAAAACATGCAATTTCGCTTTGTATCATCGAGAAACTGGAACCGTACTCGATGCATGGCCTTGCAGTTCCATCACTTGACAGAGAGGGCGTCGTGCTCAGGTCCCCTGCACTCCCTGGGTGCTCGTTTGGTCAGTTGCATTGGCGCGACACTCTGAGTAGTGGTGCGACACTATGACAGCGATGACAAGTCCCCTTGCTCATACGCAGGCCGGTGATCGAGCTGCTGTTTGCGCGCATGGCGCCGAGCATGCGGCGACGCGCAATTGCACGCGTCGCGCGCTTTGCGGCTGACAGCACGCTGCCCTCAATCCTGGCCGAGGTCCGCATTTCTCCAGGGTGTTTAAGAAGGAGACAGGGCATGTGCTTCTGCGGATGCTGCGCCTTCAGAGCGCATGCTAGCTTCTTCCAGCTCTCATATGGACACTCTGTGTCTCCTGCGCATTGCTTCCACACTCCTCTACAGCGCCGCCTGCCCATGCCTGTGCAGAAGCCCAGGCACCGTCAGTAAGCGTGTTGTTTTCTGCGGACAGCGCGCAGGTGAGCCTGGTGGCGAATGCCGCCGCACTGCCACCACACTCTCTGATTGCGTAGACAGCAAGTCGCAAACAACATGTCCAGCCATTCTTGTTGTTTCCACACATAGGCCCGCGACTCTGGCAGACCAAAAGGCATCCTCTGCACGAATAGGGACAATGGAACTGCGTCTGTACGAATATGTAATCTTTCCGACCTCGTGCAGGCGACGATGCTGGTGAATGCCGCGACGCTGGCGGACCCCAAGGCGTCCGCGGAGCTGCTGACGGCGCCGCTGCTGGAGGCCCTGGAGCGGGAGCTCCACTCCGTCGGCACCTCCCAGCCTTCCAAGGTGTGATCTCTGATTGTCAGAGCTCTGACTACTGCCCAATTTAATAAAATACAGCATTTGACGGCGCCACTGCTGGAGGCCCTGGAACGAGAACTGCACTCCTTCGGCATCTCACAGCTCTCCAAGGTCGGCAGCCTTTATGTGCTTGGCCAAAGTACAGAGCAGTACAGTACGGAGGCATCTATGCTTAGCTTTTGTGGTTGCTGCTGGAGGCCCTGGAACGGGAGCTGCACTCCGTAGGCACATCCCAGCCCTCTCAGGTCATCCCGCCCTTGCTGAATCCTGCATAAGACGCTTATAGAAAGGTTGCTGGACTCCTTATAACTGAGCGTGCTTCTGTTTTCAACGCTCACGATCGGCTTTCTTCTGTGTTTGCAGGCACAGGAGGCTGCCATGGGCTACACGATCGGGCTGCTGGCCTCCTCCGTCTTCAGGCTGGGGCCGCAGCTGCTGCCGCTGGGGACGCGCCTCAAGGCTGCTATGTCTGCAGCCTTCGCCTGCCCCTCGAAGGTAAGGCTTCCTGAACCAGTGCGTAGAGCCTTCACGAGAACGATGTGCACATCACTGTGCTGGTATGCCAAGCGATGTGGCATGCCCACATCGCTGGATGTCCCGGCATCTCAGTCAATCAGCCTGAACCCGACCACTCTATTTTCTTACTTTCGCAGCTAGAGGTGGACTCTGCGGTGCCCATCGAACATGTTGTGACAGACCCGTTTTTCCACACCATGCACAGCTGGTAGTGGAGTCGGCGGCGCGGCTGTTATCGGCGTGCCTCATCTCGTCTGCCACCGCATATCCCACCGACCAGTTTGACGCCACCGCGGCGGACGGCGCCCTGGAACGCTTCTACGACAAGCGTGAGGCAGTGGCGGCTGTGCCGCCGCCCGCGTGGCACTGCGCCAGCCCCCAGGAGGTGCTGATTACTCACCACGTATCACGCACTGCTTTGTTGCAACGATATTACGTTCTGATGATCAGCACGAGGTGGTTGCGGGCGTACAGCCGCCAAAGTGGCACTGTGTTTTGCCAGCGCCAGCCCCCGGGATGTCGCAATCCAACAACGCAGGCTGCTGGACCCTTCTCGTTGCTTTTGACGGCTCATGCTGGATCGTGCGTCACAGGGCAGAGCCGCAGTGTTGGTACCAATGCAGTGGAACCAGCACTCAATGCTCAGTTTCATATCTTCAATCTCTCACTCGCGATTTTCTGTCCTGCGCAGCTGGAGTTTGCGGGCGGCCTGATCGAGGAGCACCTCGCGGGCGCGGCGTCACAGCTGGTGAACCTCGCCGCCGATCCCAACACGCCGGCGGCGTGGCTGGAGCGCCGCGGGGCTGTGCGCTCGCTGGTGTGGCGATTGGAGGGAGTGCTGTCGGGGACCCGCGCCTGCCTTGCCGACTTCGACATCGAGGGTGAGGAATTCACCTGGAATGCACTCGGCTTGAAGGCCTTGGCTAGCGGAGTTGATACTGAATCTGGAGAGGTCGCCAGTGTGGCGGCTGGAGGGGTTGCTGCCTAGTACCCGCGCCTGCCTCACCGGTTGCAAGAGTTTGGGTGAGTGAAGATTGGCTGAACTTCCGTATCTGTGATTTTGAAGAGGCCGCTGGTCTGACGCCTGGATGGGCCCACGCCTTGCCAATTTCGAGCTTGAGTCTGATTATGCTTTGCAGGAAGCAGCACCTGCAGGCTTCAGGATGTCCGTCCTGGTCGGAAGAATCTTGGGCGCTGCTTCTTGCTGCCTCGCCTTGCCGAATTAAGGCCTCGCACCCCGGGCGATCGTGTCATGCAGTGAGTTTTGACACCGCCCCATGCAACACAGGCACGGACGGCGAGAGCCTGGCGGTGCACGGCCGCTTTGGGCAGCGCCTCGGCTGCGCAGAGGCGCTTGCTGCTGCTGCCGCGGCAATCACTGCGGCTGCGCAGGCGGTGCCCGAGTCGGTGAGAATCCATGTGGCCCCCTCAACGTGGAGTTCTGACATGATGACGGCCCGGACGCCTCCCAAGTGCTGCTGCAGCTGTGTGTCGGCTGTGTAACTGGGCGAGGAACGTCGCGTGGCTATGGTCTAAGGCGCTGTATTGGTCGTGGAAACGTAGCTCCTCCTCAGTCCCAGGCCTGCTCGAGCAGTCATCTGAGAAACACATTGCGGTCTCGGCAAGGCATCGTCGCCAGCCTGCCCATACCATCGCTGGACCTTGCACCACATGAATTGATACGTCGCGCAAGATGTAGGATTGCGACGGGGCCTTTTGAGTATTCGTCTGCAGGATGTGGAAAACGCTGCGGGCGCTGATGCGCGCAATGGACCTGCTGCTCAGTCCCGGCGGACTGCAGCAGCACACGGAGCAGGCATTCAATAGCACCTGCTGCCCAAGTGGATCGATACAATGGACATGTCCATTCTGCAGGATGCGGAGACGCTGCGGGGGCTGACGCGCGCGATGGATCTCATGCTGGGCCCTGGAGGGCTGCAGCACACGGAGCAGGCGTCCAACGCCACCGCCTGGGCCGCAGACCAGGACATCTGCCATGAGCCCGGCGAGGCGCGCCTGCTGGCGGTGAGTCTGACTTTGCGGACTCTCTCATCTTGTTGTTGGCTGAATCTGGATGAATCAATCGGTTGGAATAAGTGAGCAGCACTGCTTGGTACGGCGTCCAGGAGTTCTGCCACAAGCCTGACGAGGCGCACCTGCGGGCGGCACGACTCGTGAATTGTGGATCATTGGCCTGCAGATGTGACCCTGTTCGAGGCACGGTTCTGGGAGCTTCCTGAAAAGTCAGCCTTGCGGACTTGATGCTCAGGCTCAAGGAATACACCGTCAATACCTATGCCTGCCTGCAGCTGTTCAGCTGGACTGGAATAGCCTACTGTGCAGGGGGCGAGGCGATGCGGGCCGTTGGCGTCAGGTGCGGCGGCCATTGTTGCTGGCGCTCATGCACTGACCCCATTTGTCCATCATCTGCAGGGTGGCGATGCACCAGCCGGCCTATGGAAGGTGCCGGTTGATGCTGGTGGAGCTTTGGTCAATCTACCTTTTGTATGACGTGTCACCTCAAACCATCCGCAGGGTTGACGGAAAAGCTTCCGGGCGGTGGAAGGTGCGATGGCCGCGGTGGCTGCTGGTGGAGCGGGCGGCCTGCATATGAGCTCAGATTGGATAGGATCACAGTCAAGATTTGTGAACCTGTGCAGACGCGCAGTGAGGCAGCTGCGCGATGGACGGTGCGGCGGCCTAGGTGGCTGCTGGTGGAGCGCAGGTCAATTGTTCTCATGTCGCTGATGTCCCGCACTCAGCCGGAGACAATGAAGCACTGTGACATGGCGCAGGGTGATGAAGCGACTGGCCGGTGGAAGGTGCGGCGGCCGAGGTGGCTGCTGGTGGAGCGGGCGGCGCTGGACGCGATGTGGCGCGACTCGCAACGCGCCTACCGCCCCTGGGCAACGACGGCCGCGCCGGTGCCGCCGCTTGCGGCAGTGCCCCCGCCCGTCAAGGTATGAGAAATACCCTCACACCAGACTTTAACGTCCGATCAGCCACCTTGTTCTTGACACTATCCTGCAGCAGGACTTGGCTCGTGCTCATCACTCGGTGCTGGCGATGCCCCCACCCATCAAGGTGCGCACGTTACACTTGAGCGCACTTGACATCCCTCTCTTCTGGCAACATCTTTTCTCTGGCAGCCTCTTGCAGCATCGTCTGGCCTGGCCCATGCCTGTTCACCCAACGGCGGTTCGCAGTGCCAGTGCCGATGCGCCACCGAATCAACGTCGGGTTCGCAATAGCTGCCGGCACCGAGTGTGGGAGCTGGCGGCTGCTAGACTTTTTGCAAGCCCGCATGCCAGCCTTTTGAACTCGTGTAATGTATGCGCGAAAGCAGGTATGAGGTCCGCCAATACTGACTCCGTGCTCCGATGCCCACGGAGGAAGCTGCCTCTTGTGCATGTGTGGCGTGCAGAGACAATGCTGCTCACATTGCAGGATAGCTCACCCAGAGCGGATTGACGCATCAAGCCTGAAAACAGATGCACACGGACGAACGTTCTTTCGCAGCCTGGCACATTATGTGCAGGGCCCCAACTTGTTCCGAGTCCAGCTTGACTAGTACTTGTTATGAAAATGAAAATCACGATCATCTATCCAAGTCAGCAAATCATATATCATCGCATGATCAACAAGAAACATGTGTTCTGTCCCAGGCGCTGGTGAACCAGCTGCTGCGGCTGGCGCTGTGCTCCTACCGCCCGGCCCGTGAGCTGGCGCGCCCTGTGCTGGAGCGCGCCCTCAAGCGCTATGTGTCGCTCGCGCCCGCGGCGCTGCCGCCGGTGCTGCTGGCCCTGTCTGGAGCGCTCTCCGGCAGCAGCAGCGCTGCTTCGGCTGGCACAGGCGCAGAGGATTCCGCCAATGGATCTGCCGACGGCAGTGCCCACGGCGGTGGCACAGGCGCTGCTGCGGCGGGCGGTGTCCAGGCAGCCGGAAGCAGGAAGGAGGTGGCGCTGGCGGAGGACGGCATCACCGAGGCGCTGCTGCGGCGGCTGTTGGCGGAGATGCGCGTTGGCGGCGAGGTCGCGCCCGCAGGTGAGCTTGGAAAACCAGAGTTAGATTACAACGCAAAAGGAGTTGTCATCATTCTCCACCACCATGAATACAAGATGCGGATCGGCAGCAAGGCTGCGCCCACAGGCGGGGCGAGGCATCCGCCCGATAAATTTTTGGACATATATTAGTCTGTCGCTGAGTCTGTCGCTGAGTCTGTCGCACCAGGAGCAGTCTGCAGACTATGAACTCGAGGTCCACGCTACTTGCGACGCCGCATGGAGCTTCAGGATCACATTGCGCTGTACCACACCTGGTGGCCCTATTGAGTTGCTTCGCTTCCTGGAAGCGCGGCACGGGATGTGGACATGCGAGCGGTGCCCCTGTACTCGCATGTGGCGTTTGGAACTCCACAAAAATTGCTGCGCACATGCAAGTGTTTGAAGCGCTGTTGGCAGGTGACACAAAAAATGTGCCATACTCGAGCTGTTAACATGGGATTGCTGACCTGTGCAGATGACCTGGCGGCGAAACGGCCTGGTGAACGGCGCCTCGGCAGTGTTGGGCCTCAAGGCCATGTGGCAGGTGACGTGCCAGGACATTCTCCTATCATCGATTTGGGAGTGTCCATTGTGTGCAGACGACCTTGTCGCGGACGGCCTGGTGAACGGCGCGTCGGCGGTGCTGGGCCTCAAGGCCGTGTGGCGGGTGACGTGCCAGGATCCAACAGCAGCAGCCGCGACGGCGGCGGCGCTGGTGGCGGCCTGCCGCCAGGGCAGCCTGCAGGTGGGGGCGTTCATTCTAGGAATGTAAACCCCTTGCTACTCTGCTACTGCACTGCTGGTCATCTGTCTACCCAGAATGTTGCCCTGCTAGCTCGTCGAGTGCACATGCTGTCTCTGTCCGAGTGCATGGATGTTGAGGAGAGACTGGTCCTAGTAATGTTAACCAAATCAAAATGTGTGCAGGCGGCGGCGGCAACGACCAACGCATTCCTGATCAGCAGCCTGCGCTACATCCGGGCGTCCGCTATCCGGGCCGCCCAGGTGGGTGCATATCCATGGTTTGACCTCAACTGCTTGCACCCCAATTGTCAGATGATTCACTTGTCAGATGATTCATTTGGCATTTGCCATTACCTCCGCTGCCATGGAGAGGCAACAGGTCAGCGGACGCTTCTCTTACCCATCGACCGCATTCTCTTGCCATGCATGGACCGGTCCTGGAAGCTGACGCTGTGTTATGCTGTCCTCAGGCGGGCCTGCAGCCGATGCCGCCAGCGGTGGCAACGCTCGTCGCCGAGCTGTCCGCCCTCGTTTCGCCATCTCCCGATCGCCCGCCGCTGCACTGGCGCCGCGCGCTCGTCGCCAACACACAGGTAACAGCAAAATTTGTCCTGAAACAAAATGGAAGCTGTTTTGACCAACACAGAGATTGGGTTTCTTGCCAACGAGGAATGCAGAAACAGCAGAACTTCATCCGTGCAGTAGAGGTTGACCATTATATGATTGGTCATCTGTTTCTTTACGTTACTATATGCAACTCGCAGCTGCTGTTGCTCGCGCCGCCGCCGGACGCGGAGGGGACGGCACGACTGACAGCGCACCTGCTGCGGCTGCTGCTCGGGGAGCTGCCGGGACTGCGGGCGCTGGCAATCGGAGGCCTCGGCGCACTGCTGCCCATCTCAGCGGCGCAGAGGCTGGTCCGTTTCATGAAATCAAAGCTCAAAGCGTTCTCCTTTCTCTTGATGTCTCCTGGAGAAAGGGATCCCGAGGGAGCTGCCGGGACTGCGGGCACCGGCAGTCCGCGGGCTGGAGCTGCTGACGCTGCTGCCGAATTGCTGCCGTCGCGATTCAGAACCTGGTGCATCACGGAAAGTTCCAGCCCTGAGGGAAAACAGTGAGGAAGGCTAGTGTCCCATCTGGCGGCTGCTGCCGAGGGAATTGCTGGGGTTGCAGCCTGGGACTCATTGGCGCAGAAGCTGATGAGTCCCAGGCCTCCTTGAGGCTCGTCTGCAGTGCCTGTGCCAGAAACAGCTGCGTGGCACGGACACCTACTCTTCCACTTCATGGGACGACTGACGCATGCACACTTGAAACATGATCGGCACATCCGGACACATGGCCCAAAGCCCTAGCTGAATGTGCAGGATGCGCGGGGCGAGGCTGCGGCGGCTGCTGTGCGTGCGGCGCTCGCAGCGCCAGGCTATGGCGCCGCCATCATGGGACACCTGGCGCACGCACACCCGGCCGGTGCCTCCGGCGAGGCCGCCAACAACAGCCGGTGCGTATGGGCTTCGAATGAGCTCCTCAAGCTGTAGGCTTCGAGCTGCGATCATGGCACCAATGGCGCACCCGCACCCTCTGTTGGTTTCCGGCGAGGCTGGCACGTAAAGCAAATGCTCCATTTTGTTTTGCTTTGGCGCAGCTTCGATGCAATCCGAAGGCACAGCGGGCAGTTTTGCGTCAGATTGCTTCCTGTAGCTGCTGGGTGCCAGCTGCTGGCGTCATGTGTGCTGGCCTCCCGCCGCTTGTCTCCCCAGCTGCTGGTCGTCTCGCTCCAGTCCTCGGCAGCTGGCCTCCTGCTGTGCAATCCTTTTTCAGAAATGCACAGAACGCACTCCATGCTCAAACACGTGTTTGTTGCCGAATTCGCCTCCGAGCTGCTTGTTGGCCGCATCAAGTACGTACACGAGCCCGGTGCTCCTGACATTCGAAGATAGGGCCGGCCACGGATCACGTTTGGGTGTTGGCCCGATTGCACACATGCACTGGCAAATTCTGCTTCTTCCCTTCATGATGTGTCGGAGATTGAAACCTGACATGCTCTCCGCCCACCACAGGACGGAGCAGTTCATGGCGATGTCGCGGGACGAGCAGGCGACCCGCACCGTGGCCAGCATGCTGGCGCGCACCGAAGAGTGGCCTTTCCGCTCCAACGCCGCCACCTCCGAGTTCCTGCAGTCGCACGCGCGCCTTGTCAAGGTGGGATGCGTGAAAACTTGATTATCACGGATTCAAAGATGCTTCAAAGATGTTTCAAAGATGCTTGCCGGCACCGAGGAGTGGTTCCACTGCTCCATCTCCGCCACCTCCCAGGTGCTGCAGTCGCACGTGCGCCTCACTTGTAGGTGGCTGGCTGAACAAAACTGCCACAAACAAGATTGCGGGAAACGAGGGCGGTTGTGCGCACTCGAGTTGCTCGTTTTGTGTGCCGCCCTGGAACCTTCTCCGCAGACCTTCGCTTGTTTCGTGGTTGGGCAGAAGAGGGCTGATTCATCTGCATGTTCCACCACTTTTGGATATGCAATCAAATTAGCTGGTGGCTGTCCAGCCACCTCACATGTTGGCCAGGTGGAGCGGGGTCATTCGCACGTGCGTGTGTGAGCGCAACTGCACTGCGTATGCTCAAGGTACAACCTTGATTTGAAGCACCTGAGCTTTTGTTGTCCCCAGGCGCTGGCGCGGGCGGCGCCGGCAGAAATCCTGGCGGCGCTGCGCAGCTGGCTGGAGGAGAAACTCGCAAAGCCGCAGGACGCTCAAGATTGCAACTCAAAAGTGCGACGAGCGAATCGCTGTTTCAATCTCTGCTGCACCAGGCGCTGGCGCTGGCGGCGCCGGCCGAGAGCCTGGCAGCGCTGCGCGGCTGGCTGGAGGAGACCCTCGCAAAGCCGCAGGACACGGACCGCCCGGCGACCTTTGCCGCAGCCGAGGCGCTGGGCGGCCTCGTGGCGTCCGGCGCGCCATTTGCAGGTGCTTGGAGTGCTTTGACTTGCATGCCGACAACTCGCCTGTCAGAGACACAATACAGCTTCCTTGAGTTGAAACACCTTAAGTTTTAGCTTGAGATGCACGGCTTTGCAGTTTCAAGATCCGCATGCACCCGTATCGGGCGCCTGCACGCAGCATTTTGAAGCTGGCATATCGTGTGACTGGGTGCCATACAGATCGGCATGCTTTGCACATATAGATTCTTCCAGCCCTTCATTGTGATGCGCTCTGCACCTCAGAAAGCTGATGCAATCGACGTGTTTTGCAACTGTACACAATACAACAATGGAGCGACCATCCTCAAGAAAACGATGTGCACCTCCATGCTCAAAGGTTTTGCCAGGGTGTCCCAAAGCATGCTGCTGCTTCCCCAGGCGCTGGGGAGGCGTGGAACGAGTGGTGCCACCCTTGCTGGGTGCAGCGCTACTGGGTGCTCCAAACGCGATTGCAATCCCAAAACATTGAGCTACTCAGGATTCAACGATGCGCATACGTGTCCACAGGCAAAAACGCGGCGTGAAGCGAGTGGGTGGCGCCGCTGCTGGAAAAGGCGCTACAGGGTGCCCCGCTGGACATGGCATGCAGCCAAAATATCCTAGAACCTCGAAGAGGACAACTGTGATGTCATGGAAATGCTCCCTAGGTGACGGCGGGGCGTGGAACGAGTGGGTGGCGCCGCTGCTGGAAAAGGCGCTACAGGGTGCCCCGCTGGACATGGCTGACGCATGGAGCCAGGCACTGCGCTACGGGGTGCACGGCTTGGCGACAGCGCCAACGGGCCTGCGGCAGCTTTTCGAGCTTGTCACAGGCCTGGCCACGCCAGGTGAGCTTGTTGGAGTTCACAAACGGTGCATCATACATTGACGGCCTGAAGTAGAGCAGGCGCTGCGCTATGGGGTGCACAGCCTGGTAACAGCGTGGGACTGCGGCAGCTGTTTGAGCGCATCACCGGGTTGGCCACGCCAGGTGACGCTTCTGGGTTGACACGCGGTTCATGATGCACACTTTGAAATTGCAAGTAGAGCAGGGTGAATCACATGCGCTGATAGACAGCGTGTCTCGCGGCTTACGCTGCTGGCCTCATTTGCGACGCATGGCAAGGAAACCAGCTGCATGTCCAGTCCAGTCCGGCTGCAGTGGTCCCCCAGCTGGCCGTGCACTGCTTGTGCGGCCGCGTGCTGCCTGCCCTCACAAGCAGTGTGCGCGTCGAGGTTGAAACACTGCAGCGACAGCCCCCATAACAGCATTGCCGCATCAATTGGCAATGCTTGCAGTGCCGCATCGCCACGCAGACTCTGCAGCTGGAAACGGAACCCTTCATGTGCTTTCTCGAATCTGAACTATATCCTGCTTTGCAGGTGCAGCCTCGGTGCTGGTCATCAAGCAGGTGCGCTGCCTGCAGCGCTGCCTGCTGGAGGTGGGCGCCTCCGGGCTGCTGGCACCGGAAGCAGGAAGCATCATGTCTGGCGGCAGCACCCCTGGAAGCAGCGGCAGCGGCGGCGGTGGCACCTACGACCCGGACGCTGTGCCTTCGGCGGCGAGCCGGGCAGCTGCTTCCGGCTTCCTGGCCGCGGTGCTGGAAGCGCTGCCGGGCTACGCGGCGGTCACCACGCAGACCGTGCAGGAGGAGGCCGCCAGGTGAGGTTTTGTCTTTTGGGAAATCCTGTGTTGTGATTGCTGATGCAGCAAATCGTGTTGACATTTGGCCTCAACACACAGTACAAAGGACCTTCGGCTGGACCCGGTATGACTACAGTCGCCTGCAAGCCTGTTCTGTCGTTGTGTACGACTCGTTCGCCGCCGCTCGACGTGTGCATCTGCTGACAGGGCTGGCCACCTCGAATTCAACCCATGGTTCACAGTGCTAAACCTCGCCCCTGCGGATCGCCCGCAGGCTGGCCGTCTTCGCGTGCGGCCTGACACTGGGCACGGATGCCGGCGCGGCGGCGGTGTCACGTGTCGACGAGCTGTCCGCCTGGACCCTGTCCGTGCTCCAGGCGCGCACCGAAGCTTTGTATCAGCCTGTAACGGTTGTGGCCATTCTGTGGCAGTGTCCGCCTGCATGTGCTTTTCGCGTTGCAGTCTTGCCAATCCCTACTGCGTGCTGTAGTGGAATAGGTTTGGAAGCCGCGCACTTGGAGACTCGAGCGCATGTCGCAAGACTGCATGACAGCCGCTGCAGGCAGCGATGGGGAGGTGCAGAGCCAGGACGCGACGTCCTGCTGGCGGGCTTGCGTCCCTCGTGCACGCCTTTGTCGCTGACGCAGTGTGCTAGCCTGAGATGATTCTGCCTGTAGCACACCATGACAGAGAGCGTGGGCACTGCACCACAACACACAGGAAAATATTTTGGTGGGTCCACGCCATCGGACAAGGATCCACCTTGGATTGAAGGTCCCCCGATCTGCCACAACATTTCATTTGTCGCGCCGGTGTACCGTAGCTGACGCCAGGTTTGAATTGCACAGGAGTCGGCGGATGCGGTGCAGGCGGCGGCGGGCGCCGCCCCAAACGCCGACATGGCAGATGCCGCCGCTGCCGCAACGGGCGCCGCACCGGCGCAGGTGGAGGCCACACGGCACCTGGCGTTTGCGCTGCAGTTTGTGATGGACGCGCTGCGAGGCGGAGAGGGGCCGGCGCTGGCGACACGCCTGCTGCCCATGCTGCCGCCGCTGCTGCAGCTGCAGGTGAGCTTCCCGAGATGACAGCCGGGCTCTCGGCAAGCGGGACGGTTGTCCAGCAAGCAGTGTTGGGTGTCTGCGGATGTCCCGCAGGTTTGGATGCTGCCCACGCATCTGCTTTCCGCGCCGTCACCGTAGTTGATGCGGGCTTGGCGACCTGTTCGCGTCGTTCTTCATCTTGTCCTGCAAAGCATGTTTTTTCTTTATGATTTTCACGCTGCAGGAGCTAAAGCTACCGGAGCTGCAGCGGCTGGAGGTGCCCGCCAAGACGGCACTGACTCGTCTGTCAAGCAAGATATGTCCTTCCAAAACTGATATCTTGGTCACTTGCCTCACCTGCAGGAGCTCAAATTGCCAGAGCTGCAGCGGCTGGAGGTGCCCGCCAAGACAGCGCTGGCGCTGCTCAAGTACCTGCCGCTTCCAGCTTCTGGCGCAGTGGAAGTCGCGGCGGCGCTGCAGGGTGGGCGGTCCGCCAACCTGTGGACGGCGCGCGCCGCGGCGCTCGTCTGGGCGGGCTACTTCTGGTTCCGCCACGCCTTCCTGCTTCCGCCGGCCGCCTCGGCCGGCCTGCAGGTGCGCACAGGCTAGCAAACTGGTGGCAACTAATGGCAATGGATACCAGGATGTTCCATGTTGATCACCAGGCTCAGCAGAGCAGAGGGCACGTGCAGACTGGATGTCAGTCGGCAGCCAACAGCCTATTGTCTGGCTGTGGCTGTCGTCCACGTCCTCGAGCATGTACCGAGTCTTGTGACGCCTGGTGCCTTGATTGCAGCAGGTGGCACTGGTCTGTTGGAATTGATGATGCATGCAAAGCACAGTCTCGCTTCAAATCCGCCGAGCTGCCCCCTTGGCAAAACGAACGATTGCCACTCGCCCAGCGAGCACAGCAAGCTCGGCTGCCGCAATAGTCCTGCACGAAGCTTGCATGTGTTCTGTTTTTCCGTCAGACTCTCGTAGAACTCTTTGCCCATTACGTGGCAGAGGGATATTGGCGCACGGGAAGCTGGAACTCGCAAATTGAACGTCCATCAACTATTGACGGTCATGCGTGATTCAGATGACTGATTCGCCTCAGGACATGGCGGAGGGCATGCTGACGGACGGGAAGCTGGAAGTCGCGGACGTCGCCGCCGCCATGCTGTCGGGGCTGCTGAAGGGCGCCCCGCCGCCCGCCGCCGCCGCCGCGCGCAAGCGCTTCCTGGATGCCGCGTCCACGGCGACGAAGTCGCGCCGCAAGGCGCGCCGCCGCGGTGCTTCGTCCGCAGGTGTGCGCTTTTTTAGTACAGTGTAGTCTTATTGCAAGCCGCCGCCGCCGCCTCCGCGCAAGAAGCACTTTCTGGACGCCGCATCTGCAATGACGCAGCTGCGCCGCAAGGCATGCTGCAGCGGCGTCTCCGCTGAGGGTAGGTGGCCAGAACACCGGGCCTCCTCCATTCTAGCCCATTCTCACTGTGAAACAGGGACTGGTTCGATGATGGACGCTGGTCAGTCCACCGCACTTCCTCCTCACCTCACGCGTCCACTTTTTTTTGCTTCACCTAGTTGCCTGGAGGTGCTTGCAGTACTAAATGCGGTCTCTATTACGACTTGCAGGGCTTTTGAGTTGGACGGCATATCAAATCTGGACAAGCGTCTGATGGCTCGTAGATCAACAGTGCAGGCGCGGTGGCGGCGGACGCACGCTGCAATGCTGGCGATGCTGATGCATGACAACCAGCAAAGGTTTTCCGCTAGTTGCACGATACACCTTTGCTGACGTGTGCAGATTTGGTGACGGCAAGCGGCAGGCTGCAAGCAGCGGTGCTGGGGCTCCAGGCCGCGGCGCTCATCTAGCTTGGAAGTCTCAGATTGCGCTTGTAGGTTGATGGAACGATCACACACGTCTCCTGCCGCTGCAGACGCGGTGGCAGCGGGCGGCGGCTGAAGGCCGCGGCGCTGACAGCTGACGAGCACTCTGTTGTTCTGCGAGCAAATCTTGAAGCTACTTGCTGATCACGGCGCAGACGCGGTCGCGGCTGGTGGCGGGCTGCATGCGGCGGTGCTGGGGCTGAAGGCCGCGGCGCTGACGGCGCCCTACGACGTGCCGTCCTGGCTGCCGGAGGTTCTGACGGCGCTGGCGGCTGCGGCGTCCGCGCCGCCGCCCACCGGCAAGGTGCATCTGAACCTGCTTCTTGCGAGAACAACCCTTTCTGTTGCGGCGGCGGCGGTTGCGTCGGTAATGTGGACCCGTCTGGCTGGTGCCGCAGCCAAAGTGCCACAGTTGCAGTCGTCAACTCTGTCGCGCACCATGGGCTGGTGTTGATTCTGCCCGCCTCCTAGCAGGTCTGACCACACGGACACCCTCCGCTGCTGTTTTGGACACGTCGCTAGAGGCGGCGTGCGCTCGTCCCGGTTCCGCCTCGCTCGGAGTCTCACCCTTCGATGCGACTGCATGAATATCTGGGCGGCGCGCCGCGCTGTCGGAATCAAGCCGCACGCACGAGGCGGAGAAGTGTCTAAGAAATCAACCCAACATGCCTCGCACACTAAGCTCTATTGACATGCAGGCGGCGCGCGCCGCACTGTCCGACTTCCGCCGCACGCACGAGCCGGCGGCGCTGGCAGAAGCGCGCGATGCCCTGGGCCCCGACGGCTGGGAGGCGGTGACAGAATTCGAGGGCGGCCGCGAGGGCGGCTTTGCCTGACCGGCAGGTTTATTGTTTGCATGCCTCGCCGGCCAGGGAACGGCGAGGGGGGATCGCGTCTGTCCTCGAGACACGCCGGAACAAGGTAATGGTGGTAAAATTGTTGGAACGGTGGCGGCATGTGTTGTGGACATCCGTTGGCGCATTTTTTCGATTCGATTTTCGAAATTGGCCAGACTCTCGAAGCAATGGAACAACTCGGGGCTGCATGTGAACGGTGTGCGAACGCAGGCATAAATGGATTTGAAGGTCACATGTTGTGGGGCGCATTTGTATGGCAATTGTAACTTTATATCTTTGAAGAGAACAAGCAGTTCTCTCTACTTCCGACTATTCATGCCTGGCGTCCTAGAAACTCGTGCAATTTTCCAGCGGCGATCTCTCGGAGTATTTTACTTCCCTTGCTTTCGGAAGCCAGCTCAGATTCTAACGGCACGAGCGCCAGCTCGTCCACAGCAGCAACATCCGTGTGCATCACCCCATTTCGAACACAATCTAAGCGATCGACATCGTCAGAGCCCCAGCACGTTGTGCCTCCGCCACCGAGCTTGAGACGCAGTTTTGCCCCCCCAGTCCGCGGCACTAGCTTTGCCGGGAGCATACGATCGCGGGCTATGGGAGGCGTCATCAGCAGGGTGCCGCGAGGTGGATCGCTGCGGTCTGTGCAACACCTACCGGCGCGGCCCGACAGGTGCCTGTTTGGACTCTGCAACAACTTGCAACCGCAGTCCGCAATCCCGTGCACAGCGGGCGCGGGCTTCCCTCTTTCGGCCTGAAAATAAACTCCCCGTCCTCAAGCGCATCATCATACAGCCCTGCTGCAAGGCTCGATCGCCAGAATGCGCGGAAGGCGCGGGTGTGCGATGTTGTAACGGGGACCTCCCAACCTGCAAACCAATGCGCTCGATTCTCGTAAGATAGAACAGGAAACTGCCACTTCCGTTGTTAGACACCCTGGCGCTAGTTGTGGAGTCTCCAGCCGGACCGCTGGTCGAATCTTGTCCCGAACCTAGCTGGCACGGTATTTGCCACGACTGGCACCGGCCGCAGTTGCTGCTTTGTCTGTAAGTTTCAATCTATATGACTCGCATCTAGAGGACCGAACGTCCCTCCGGGCTGCGTCATCTTCTCAGCTTATGGCAGCGCGGCGTTGCAACCAGTGCTTCCTGCGGCCTTGCGAAAACTTGCATCTTGCATAACCAGCATGGTGACATTGCTCTCAGGAACCATTTTAGCTTCTGTGTGATGGCCAGCTGAAGGCTGGCTTGCAGTCTTACCCCAATGTACCATGCAGCGCGCTTTCGCGTGTGGGGTAGTGAACACCGTTCGTTGTGAACACCGTCCGGCCGTATGGGTTTGCAGTCCCGAGCAGCCCAAGGGCACAGAGTGTTTTTTCCTGAATTTCGGCCGTTCCTGCACGCAGAGCCCACAGCCTGGTCGTCGTCGCCGATGGCGATGGCGATGTTACCGCGGCGCCTGTGACTTTCACCAGCAGCAGCGCCACCGTGGTGAAGGCATGGCACGCGCCGGCGGCGGCCTTGCACACCGCCTGCGCTGCATCGATGCCGCCGGGACAGCTGGTGAGCGGCAGTCCAAGGGCCTTTCATCGCTTGAGTTCAGCATATGGTTCGCATCAACAGATACTGCGCCACATCCATGCCGCCGGGACAGCAGGTAACGCGGCGGTCTAAAGCTTGTTCAGATACGCATGTTGAGCATGTTCGTGGCGCCCAATGCGCACGATCTCGTCAGCAAAATAGATTGACGATTGCTGCGAGTCCCGCTGGGCTGTGCATTCCACACCCTGTCTCCTGCACACCTCGCATCTGCTCTCTCCGTGGATTGATCACCTTCGATCGAACGCCTGCAGGGCTCCGGGCGGCACCCGCTGCAGCAGCGCCAATCCATGGACGCCACCCGGCCGCTGCAAAAGGTGCCATTGGCGAAGCGGTCGCGCTCGGCGCCACAGCCCGATGACCCGGCGCAGTGGGTCTCCTAAGTACATGAAGACATGTGAAGACTGTACGGCGAGCGGCAGCAGGCGGAGCGGCTGTGGCGTGCATGCATCCGGCAGCAGACGCCTTGGGACGGGAGAATGCTGGCAGGCTGCGGGGGGAGGTGAATGCGGACGGCCACGGCGGTGGGGCAGCTGGGCGCACATGAACGCTGCGGCTGCCGCACAGGCCCACTGCCCACACTATTCACAGTTCAGGGACGAGCGGCGTTGCTTAATCCATAAGGCGGTGCCTGGGACCATAACGGCGTGTGCCAATCTAGCATTTCCAGCAGAGTCGCTTCAGCAACAACTCACGAATATACGTAGATTGATTTACGTTTCTTGGCATGAGAAGACAAAGAGCAGTCTCTAGCGGGGGATAGTTGTATATGGATCTGAGAGGGAGTTCAGTGTACACCCGCGGCAGTCAGATTCAGCGTTGTGTACACAAGTCGACAAGTGTATCTGCAGCTTTCCGGAGACGCCATCAGGGTGATGGAGGCAGCCAGTTTTGCGCGGGAATGGGTTGTGTCACTGGGCCTGTGACACAGGGGAGGGCTCTGTATTGACTACGGTGCTCATCACAAATATGCGTCACCTAGAGACTGTGCAGTGCTACATGAGCCTACTGCCGAACTGTAATCAATCACAGCAGCAGAGGCGGCATACCGGTGTTCAGCTCTCTGCCTTGTTGTGACTTCATACCAGCAGCCCGGGTCCTGGAGACTTTGGCTTGCAAGTCGTCACATCGAATCGTCAGCTTCGCATCGCGGCGTCCGCGTGCGCGACGAGGCGCTGCCGCAGGATGCGCGCCAGGAAGCGAACGTCCTCCAGGCTGGGCCGCGCCGCGACGCCCCTGCACAGAAGCGGAGGCAGCCCTTTCATACATCGATGGATCAGAACAAGGGCACATCCTCCAGGCCGGGCCGCGCCAGGACGCCCCTGTGCAACGACAGCACAATGAGGGTTTGGGATTGGAGATGACCATTTAAAACGACCACGTGCTTTTCCTCCAGGCTGTCGCACCGCTTGGAAACCCTAAACCGCCACATGTGGCGCAGGGGTGCTCGCAGTCTGGTAAGCAGGGTTTGCAGTCGCGACACGTTGACTCGGAGAATTGCACTCTAATTGAACCTCTGTCACGTTGTGGAGTCCTACACCAGATGTGCTGATGCGCACACACTTGTCAAAACAAAACTATCAGCCATTTCCCGATCCGCGACTCGCCTGATTGGCTGGGAGCGGAAGACGACGCCGCCCGCGGCACCCGCCGCCGCCGCCCACGGCGCCAGCAGCGGCGCCAGGAACAGCGCCTCCTGCCCGTCGCCGCCGCCAGGGTTTGCGCCGCCGCCAGGGTTTAGTAGTCCCGGCGGCAGCCGCCAGCCGACCAGCCGGTGTGCGACGACCAGCGCCTCGCGCGCCGCGCCGGGGCTCGCCGCCAGGTCCGCCATCGTCGCGCCGCCTGCAGGTTCATGTGGGCGTTGGTCAAATTGAAGTGCATGATATGAATTCGACAGGTTGTGCGGCCGTGGGGCTCGCCGCCAGGTCCGCCGTCGTTGCGCCGCCTGCAGAAATTTCCGGGCTTCGGCATTCACGGAGGTCGAACACACAGCAGGCAGGATCCGCCCCGCAGCGTGACGTGACAAGCCTGCTGCGAAACGCGGAGGGGGCACGTCTGCTGGTGCCCATGGCTCATGCTGCCGTCTGTGAGAATTATGTGCACGAGCAAGGTGGTCTGTGACACATCTCCAGTGATGAGATGCTGTTGCTTGGGCTGCCGTCCAAGGACACATGTGCCAGCTTGCCGAGGAATTGGCTGCTGCCGCAGCAAGCAGAAGTGAGAGGAAGCGTTCCCATACCTAGCACGGGGTCCATGAGCAGCGCGCGCAGCAGCACCAAACCCTCCTGCACCAGCCGCAGCCGCCGCGCCCATGCGGCCCTCGCGGCCGGCCCGGTAATCGCCGCCTGCGGGGCGCTGCTGCCGCCGGCATCGCCGCCAGCGCCTGCGGAGCTGTCTCGCAGCGCCGGCGTCTGGCCTGGGGCGCCGGGCAGCGGCGCCGCCTGCAGCCCCTCCAGCACGGCCCCTGCAGATCAAACAAACCACCATTTCAGGTATTGAGTCACTCGGGTTGCTGACCTTGGGGGCGCCGGGCAACGGCGCCGCCTGCAGCCCCTCCAACACGCCGCCTGCGCATTGACAAACGAACCGACTTGCTGCACGAAACAACCCTTCTGTCCATAACTACGTCTGCAGCAGGGAAAAGGCATGGCTGATCGATGATGCAGTTCCACGCACACACACCCGAAGTGTCACGCGACGCGGCGTCTATGAGGCCGACGAGGTGCTGCGCCAGGCCGCCGCCGGTGCCGATGCCGCCGTCGTCCGCCAATAGCGCCAGCAGCAGCCACGTCTGCGGCACAGGGTGCTTATCTCTTGTGAAGTTGAACTTGAATCAGTGGAACAGGGTGTTGCGCATCAGTTTGACAAGGGTTTCGGCCCATGCCGCCGTCGTCCGCCAGCAGCGTCAGCACCAGCCACGTCTGCAGCACAAGGCTTCCATAGAGGAGACAACAAGGGGCGAGCACTGCGCATCCCTCTCCACACTACCAAAGTGCCTCTCCGTGCAAGAGACCAATGCTGCCAATTGCCGCCAACCAGCGCAGCGCACCTGCCGCCGGTCGAGGGCCGCAGCCGCTGCGGCCAGCGCGCCACGCGCGAGCGCGCACTCTTCCTCCGGATCCTCCTCCGGAAAGTCCCGCGGGTGCGCCCACCCTGCAGCGCTCTCGCCCATAGCACTTGCGCCGCCAATGCCTGCCCCGCCGCTGGCAGCTGCCGCAGACGCAGCTGCCGCGGTGCTGCCGCCGACGGGGGTCCCAGACCCTGCTGAAAGATTCGACTCCGAAGCTCGCCGCTCGTCCAGCCGGATGCCGCGCACGGCCTGCGCCAGGGTGCGGGGCGGCGGCGCCGCCGCCGGCAGCGCCAGCAGGCCCAGCCACGCGCGCAGCAGCTGCCAGCTGCCCATCCACGCGCCGCCAGCGGCATTACCCGCTTGCTGCGTGGCGCCCTGAGTCTGCGCAGCAAGACGGTTGGCTGTTGTCAGGACAACATGCCAGCACGCCCAGCCACGCGGCTTCGCCACACGCCGCCGCTCCCGCCTTTGCCCGGCTGCTGTGGTCACGTTGTCGAGAGTTCAGTGATAGGTCTGTTCTCCAGGGTGTTGTCTCCTCCAGTGCCAAACGTTGCTCTCTGTGCCCTTGCCAGCTGCAGGCTGTCATCTCCGCGTCAGCACACATGCTGCACGATGCCACTGTTGTGTCTACCCACATCTAGGTGATGCTTTAGCCTGCCCTGCAACTGCGAGCTTGCCTGTGTCAGTGACTCGTCGGCGGCGAGGCTGGCCTGCAGAGCCGCAGTGATTCCAGCGTCCGCCAGCAGGTCCGCCAGCAGGCCCGGCGCCAGCACACGCTGCCCGTTGCTGCCAGAGCACACCTGCTCCAGCACGCCTGCGCCGCCAAAAGCTTCATGTCAGTATGTGTAGAGAGACTGTATTGCTGATCCGCATGGATGCAGAGACTCTCGTGCTTCCGGCGGCAACAGCGCGCGATGGACAGAGTCCTCTCTGACATCACACTTCCTTTGTCAAAGGCTGTCAGCACAGCCCTGCTGGAGACGCTGTACGGCGGCAAGCGCGGCGTGAGGGACCACTGTGTTTGCTCCGCTTCCTGCCTCTCGTTATGCCTCTCGTTGCACGAGATACATAGAAAATGCGGCAGAATGCAAGAAGGCAATCCAGAGGAAGCGTAATCTAAGCCCACACACCCGACAGCATGACGGGCAGCATCGCGTTGCGGCCGGCGTCGGGCGGCGCGGCGGCGACGAGGGCCGCCAGCGCTGCGGCGGCGGCGACGGCGGCGGCGTCTGGCAGATCTGCTGCTTCCAGCAGCCGCAGCAGCAGCGCCAACACGCCGCCCGCGCCATGCCGCCCCGGTTCATTGCTGCATGGCGGTCATGTGTCCTTCTAGTATACTGTTCTAGGTGTTTGCTGCTTGAGAATTGCCATTCAGGGATGGTATAGCTCAATGAAGCACAGCGCACTGAGGAACTTTCCAGCATTGCCTTGCAGGCTGGCATTGCGTGCACCGCAACGAAATGCTCGCATTAGTCACTTTGCCGACCTCAGCGCAACCGAATAGAAAGCCGACAGAGGGGTGGCGAGCTGAACTCGAGTGGTCAAGCCCACTCGCCTGAGGCTCGGCAGAGCGGCCGGCGGTTGCTGCGCTGGCGACAGCGTGCCCCACGGCGGCGGCGGCAGCTGCACGAGCGCACCGTCAGGACCGACCAGCCGGACGTTCGTAGACAGCATGCCCCTTTCCGGGATGCTGCCGCCCTCTGCACCTGCCGCGCCTGCAGCTGCGCCATCGCCGCCCGCCGCGCCGGCCGCTTCGTCGGCAGGTGTCGCTGCAGCCGTCGCACTGACAGCGTCCATGCCGCCAGCACAGGACGCGATCGCCGCTGCACGTGCGCCGGCGTCATGCCGCAGCAGCGCTTCCGCGGCTCCGAGCGCAGACGCCGCCAGGTCTGCCGTCCCAGCGTCCATAGTGGCCGCCGCGGTGGCCCCCAAAGCGGCAGCAGTATTGTCAGCTTGAGAAGTGGCTGGCAGCGGTGCCAGCGCCACCAACAGCCCGCACAGCGCGTCCAGCAGCGCCGCGCCGCGACCGCCAAAGCCGGCGGCCGTGCCGAGCGTCCGAAGCCGCGCCTGTGCAGGAGCAACGTCCAATCAAAAGGCTTTGCAAGGGATGGTTCACCTATGTGTCCGCTGGACAAAGAGGAATTGCATGATGCGCATTGCCTGAATCTGTTCCGAGAGGTAACGACAGCATGTCGGATGCCCCAAGACCACCTGTGCAACGTGGAGGTTTTGAGCCTGCAGCGCACCTGCACGGCTGCAGTGGCGGCGCACTGCCTTGCGACGAGGCCAGGCGGCCGCCGGTCGCACGGCGCCCAGGGATCTGACGACATTGCCGCCGTCGTCGGCGCCGCAAGCAGCGCGCCCAGCGACCCCGGCCGCGCCGCCCACAGCCGCTGAAGCAGCGACCCGCCGTCCTCACCGCCCAGCGCAACTCCGGAGCGGAAGGCACCCGCACAGGCCTGCGCCACCGCTGACGCGCCCGCGACGTGCGCTGCGGCGGCGCCGTCCGAGGTATCCGAGACGCCGCCGGCCGCAGAGCCAGCGGCCATGCTGCTTATGTGCGGCAGCGGCGCGGCGCCGGCGGCGGCCCAGTGCCGCAGCGCGTCCAGCGGCAGCAGCCCCCGCCCAAAGTCCCTCGGCTCGGCAATTGGCGCGGCAGCGGCGGCGGCGGCAGAGCCATTTGATGGTCGCGAGGCGCCACTGCCCGCGGTGCCAGGCCGGCCCGAGCCGCTGCCGGCGTCGCCCCTGCCGCTGCCGGCGGCGCCACTTGACGGCAGCTGCGGCGCGGGGCCGTCGGCGCCCAGGCGCCGCTTGTGCCCCGACTTTGCCGCCGAGGCGGAGCGCCTGTCATGGCATCAGCAGCACGTGGTGTGAGCTGTCACTGTTGGGACCTTGCACTCGCACAGACGGTGACGGCCCAAACAAAAAGAGTGTCCCGGTGCATTGTGCAAACAAAAGCAGTCCGAGATGCATGTCGTTTGGGTGCCACCGGCAAACCGGTAGCATTTCAGATTCGCTGCAGTTGCGATGTCACACCTCTCCTCCTGCGGCGACGGCACCCGCGGGCTGAGCTGCTGCGCGGCCAAGTCAGCGCCGCCAGAGGCACGCTGCCGCTGCTGCGCCGCCTGCAGCTCCGCTTCCAGCTGCTCCTTCGCCTCCGCCGCCTGCACAGCCGGAAGGAGCAAATTGACACACATTAATGTGTATCATATTCATGTTTATTGTGTAGTTTGTGATACACATTAAACATGGATATCACAAGCTACAGAAGTCTTGCAAAAACACGCAGGTGTATGTGGAGGAGCTGGGCCAGAATAGCAGCGGGCCATGGTGACATGCATGCCATACTATGCAGAGCGCGCTTCCGACACGTAGAAAGGTTGCGAAAGAAGGAATGACGACCCGCGTGGCCTCCTTGCGGGCGGCCTCCGCAGCAGCCTCCGCATCGCGCAGCTGCGTTGCCCGCTCCGTGTTCCGCCGCCGCAGCTCCTCCATCTGCATTGGTTCGCACAGCACTGGCTGTGATGTGGCTTCTCACCGGCTTTCTGTTGTCGTGCACATTGCAGCCAAGCATGATGCGTGGACGCACATGAAGTTGATACCCAGCGCGGGGAGGTGCAGTTGCATCTGACATAAAGCATCATGGACTGACATTCTTATTCCAGACGCTGCTCCCAGGGACTTCGATTTGTTTCCACCTCCTGTTCCTGGAACGCGAGCTTGGTCTGCGCGCTGGACAGCTCGCTCTGCAGATCGGCGCCGCCGAGCGCAGCCAGCGGCCCACCGGCGCGGCCGGCTGCGGCATTTGCCTGCGGCGGCGGTGGCGGCGCCTGCGACACCGAGATGTCGCCGACGCCTGCCCGCTCGTAGCGCTCCACCTTGCCGCGCAGCAGCGACGCAGTGCCCTGCTCCTGCGCCAGCCTGCGTCAGGGGAAGAACTATGTTTCTTGAAAACAGGCGTTGCAGAATGCGTGGTTGGCTCGTAGCGCTCCACCTTGCCGCGCAGCAGCGACGCGTACACTGCTCCTGTGCCAGCCTGAGTCACAGAAGGCGCTTCGGCTTTGGGATTTGGCTTGGTATTTGCCGTGCAGCAGCGAAACTGTGCCCTGCTCCTCCGCTTGCAGCTTGCTGCGATGCGGTGCCCTGCTCCTGCGCCAGCCTGCGGCAGGGGAGGAACCTTTTGCTCGAGGAAGCGACTTTTACCCTCAATCATTTGTAAAGGCGCACACAAATCTTCGATTGGCTTTGTAGGTCCGGACCTGTCGATCTGTCGATGCTGAGGATCTGCCATGCCGGTCCGCCGCCGGCCTCACAGGAGCCACCATAGCGCCATGCAGCAGGCGCATGGCAATGCGGCGGCATTGCGCCATGCTGTGGGTCACAGACCGGACATGTGGCAACATGGAACGACCAGCTGCAGTCACCCTAACAGCTGACAGGACCTACCTCTCCTGCGCCTCCTGCAGCTGTTGCCGCAGCCGCACGAGCTCGCCAGAGTCTGGCGCCTGCAGTGGCTGCGCCGGCACCGGCTGCGATTGCGGCTGGTTCTGAGGCACCCCAGGCTGCTGACCCGCTCCTAGCTGCTGCTGCGGGCGCCCTGCATGCGCATGGCCGAGCTGTCCAGCCGGCCCTGTGCAGCAGGACGCAGGACAGACATGCGTCTCGGTGCCTGTGTGGTTGACAGCTCGTAACATTTGCAGACGTCGCCATTCACAGCATTATAGGTTTGATGCATCATTGGCGCATCACAGCAGGGCATGCAGGTGCCCCACAAGTGACCTCTTCAGGCTGCGAGCCCACCTGTGTTCTGCTGCTGAGCAGGCCGGGCCGGCTGTGGCAAGGGCACTTGCCGATGCTGGTGCTGGTGCGGCTGCTGCTGCTGATGCGGAGGCACCTGCCGGGGCCGCTGCGGCTGCTGCCGGTGCTGCTGCTGCTGCTGTGGCTGCTGTCGGTGCTGCGCCATGCCCTGTGGCTGCTGCGGCTGGTGTGCCGGCTGCACGCGTGCATGGTGCTGAGGATGCGGCGGTGGAGGACCGTGGTTTGGAAATCCGCCGTCGCCGCCGCCGCCGTCGGTGCCATGTGCGCCCGGCTGGGCGCCCCTGGGCGACGGCGCAGTCTGCAGGCCGCCAAAGCGCCTGCCAGGCGGCGTGCGACCTGTCGGCGGACGCCGCGCCGCCGGCGCAGCTGCGGCACGCTGGCGATTTGGCGTCGATTTTGCGCCATGCGCGGCGGTCGGGGCAGGGCCCGCACCTGCTGTGGGCGAGGGCGGCGGGTGAGGGCTGACGCCAGGCTGCTGCTGCTGCTGCTCTGTCGCCTGCACACGAGCGCCAAGATAGGTTGCAACCTGAGCGCATTGTGACATGGAGCATCTGCCCAGCCCAGCCGACAACGCTGTTGGGCAAAACGGTCAAATTCGATACAAAGTTGAAAGGCCGTCGTCGCAGGCAGTTGTTCATGAGCTGTGTCGAGGCTGCACCTGCTTCGCTTGATTGTGCCTGGCCACCAGCTGGTCGAGCTGATCGAAGTCCAACGCAGGCATATCATCGTCGCTGTCATCCATGTCGGCGCTTCAACCTCTATCCAATCAGCGCAGCGCCCTACGCGCCATGGATATCGCGGAAACCTCGCTTGCAATTTGAGTTACTGACAGCAGCGCTGGACGAAGCCAACGGCAAGCAGGCCGCTCGGGTGGACGCTTTCGACTGAGATGCAAGCAATGCAATTGTGGCAAGTGATACTGAAGAGGTGAATGCTGGCTCGGCAGACAAGCTTTGCTGCTCAGCAGGCGCAGCAGAGGGTTTCGAGCACGCCGTGACGTCAAGCTTCGCCGAGCCCCACGGGGCGAGCTGCACGGGGGGCAAGCTTATTACGCACTCACTTCCTTCCTGGTCGCAACGAACGCTTGAAAGTTGTCCCAGAATCACATTAAATTACTGCATCCTTCGTGTTGCGTGGCGAGGTCGCGAGCTGCATCACGGCAAAGGGCACAGCGCATCTTGGTCAAGAGATTGGCAGTGTGCAGCGCAGCTGACGCTTGGGTGAACGACAGCTCTCGGTTTAGCTATTGACAGCTTTTCATCTGCCATCAGTTCCCTAGCCCTTGGCCGACGGTGCCAGAAGGCAATCTTGGTACAAGCACTGCTGGCAGGAATTCTATGCTGCAGCAGTTGCTCTGAGAAGACGCCAGAGTTCGTTCGTGGCGGCTGCTAGCGTATGGTCTCGTTCAGCGTCGCCGCCCTCGCCGCTGCAGCCGGAAGGGCGGCCCGCGCATCGCCGCGGCTCCGGCGGTCACCGCTGAACCTTACAGACACTGCAGCTGACCGTGTCAAGGCGCTACTTTCCAAGCGGCATAAGGTTGGTGCTCCTTCTTGGCATGATTTCAGTGCCTTCTCCTCACAGCAACCTTGCTGCTGCATTATGGCTCGTATGCGCCAGCGGCTAAGCGCCCGCGGTGCAGGCGGGGTGTGGGTTCACACTGTGGCATTCTGACAGAGTCTCTACTCTGTGCATTCCTGTAGAAGCTAGGTGACCATCGTATGACCGTCGATATGTTCCAACGCGCAGGAATTTCTGAGGCTGGGCGTCAAACAGCGGGGCTGCAATGGGCTGTCATACACGCTCAACTATGCAGGTGTGTGAATTGCAAACCTACCGTCTAGGCAAGCCCTGCACTGCGGTGCTCTCAAGGACATGCACCAATGCGCCTTTCATGTGCATGCTGCATCGTGCGTGATGCACACCATGCACACAAATGGCCATGACCCTAGTACACCAAGCCCCAGCACATCATGTCACACCTCGAGCGCTTGTTCTGCTGCGCCTACAGACAAAAAGGGAAAATTCGACGAGGTAGTGGAGGAGCAGGGCGTGCGCATCCTCATCGAGCCGGCGGCGCTGATGCACGTCATCGGCACCACCATGGACTTTGTCGAGGACCGCATCAAGTGAGTCTCCAATCGAAAAGATGAACCTGGAAAAACGTAAAGCAGGGGTTGCAGGGCTTCGTCAGGAACGTAATCACACGCTGCACTGCGTCATGCGACATTCCCTCCATGGTTGGAGGCTTGGATGGGCGGTTGCTACCCTGCGAACCTATTGCCGCATCATCTGTGTAGGAAGTGGCAGTATCGGTGACCGGCATGCAGGCCATCCGTCTGACACGCGTGCGCTGTTTCCTTGCAGATCCGAATTCGTGTTCAAAAACCCGAACTCGAAGGGAAGCTGCGGCTGCGGGGAGAGCTTCACCACATAGGCGCCCATGACAGCCTGCCACAGGGCTGGATTGTGGGGTGGAGGGGGGACCGGCGGTGCAGCGGCCTGAGCGGCAGCACAGTGGCTGTTGCGAGGCGATGCTCGATGGGCAAGTTCGGTGTACAAGAGACACATGTGGCTCGAAGTCACGTCCGATTTGGTTGAAGACTATTCACTTCGAAGGCTAGACGTTGGAACGGGGAATTGATTGACCGTCAGAATGCCTGAAACTTTCTGGGGCGCAAACCAAGCTCGCATTCGTGTGCTTCCCTGAGTGCGCTGCAGCTGGTGTCCCGATGCTGAGGCGTCAGCAACGTGTATGACATGTCATCTGGCTGCCGCTGCCGCGCCCCCCACCTCAAACCGCCAGAGGTCCACTTCGATGTCCTTCGACTTCTTTCTGTGATGGAAGGCAAGCAGGTCACGCGGTGGCGCGCCAGCTTGACAGAAATGTCACAAGTCATCAGGATCAGAATGGTCTTGATCATTACAGTTTCAGTTAACAAAAACACACCTGCATCGGCATGCCTGGTGGATTCCACACCCAGCAAGCAAGCACGTCTACCACATGGGAGTGAAAGGGGAACGGCACTCGCCTGTGAAAGGCATAGGTGTCTGGCAGGTCATACCGCAGCTCCGCCAGCACCTCCGCAGACTTGGCCCGCAGCTCCCCCATGGCTACCTGCGGCCCCAAGTCTGCAAGTTGGGACCGTGTCTGTACTCCTTCAACTGGAGCCATCGTTGTGAAGTCTGCCTTGCCAGGGTCTGGTGGCACAGGGAATTGAGCGAGTCTTGGGCTGTTGTGCAGCCGCACACTGCCACACTGTCGCAGTCGGGAGTCGCCGCCGCACCTTCTGTATGTGGGCGCGCGTGGAGCTCTTGTGCAGCGAGTAGATGGCGCCGCGCGACACCGCAAAGGCGGCGTGCAGGAACGCCATGTCGGCGCCCTTGGTGCGCGTCCCGAACGGTGGGTTCATAATCACTGTGTCCGCCGCCAGGCCCGCCCGCAGCGGCAGCATTGTGACGTCGCTCTGCAGCAGGTCCACCTGTGACGAATACAATGCATCATCCCCGAATGGCGGGTTCATGACCACCGTGTCCGCTGCCAGCCCGGCCTGCAGCGGCAACTCAACTTTGTCACATCGCTCTGCAGCAGGTCCACCTGTGATGTATAGAATGCAATCCGTTACTTACAACGGCGGGTTCATGAGCACGGTGTCCGTCGCTAGCCCGGCCCGCAACGGCAGCAACGTGACGTCGCTCTGCAGCAGGTCCACCTGTGATGCACTACAATGCATTGCATCATCCCGAGGGCGGGTTCATGACCACCGTGTCCGCCGCCAGCCCGGCCCCAGCGGTAGCGTTGTCACGTCGCTCTGCAGCAGGTCCACCTATGATGCACTATAATGCATGACAGCACGATCTGTAGTGGGCAAACGTTGTATAATGGCGGGTCCGCCGCCAGTCCCGCCCGCAGCGGCAGCGCCGTCACATCGCTCTGCCGCAGGCCACCTGCGGCGGCAGTTTGGACATATGCTTTGGCGTGGACGGATGTCCAGTAAACAAACATCCTGTGGAACATCCTGTGGACGACAATGCAGAAGCGGCTGGTCGCGGCTGCGGCTGCAGGGCTTCGGATGGCTCCAGAGCTATGCCAGAGCAGCAGCCGAATCGTGAGTTATGTTGTTTTGACAACGTTGGTTGACAGGGAACCGACCGCGAGGCCGTCAAATGCATCGCAGTTATCCGCGGCGATCTCCAGCGCGTCTGCGTCGCAGTCGATGGCCAGCACGTGCGCCGCGCCCAAAATTGCGGACCCGATCGCCAGCATCGCCTGCAGGGCAAATACTAGCGAACTCGGCATCAACTCATGACCAGCGAGCACCCTGTGTCGTGGCTGGCGCCCAGCATCGCAGACCCGCTGGCCAGCATCGCCTGCGGTGACCATGCATGCGGCCTGTCACTGCGACAGCGCGCGCACAGCCCGGACTCCACTGAATGGGCTGACTTTGCATTAACGTGTTCTTGTTGTGCCAGCGCTCACCGTTCCGCAGCCAAGGTCGATCACAGTCCGCCCCTCGAATTCATTGTACATGCTGTCGACCTGCAGGGCATCACAGCAGCATTAGACAAAGCCGCTTGCCACCGCGACGCTGTGCATCAGCACAGTGCACCGGCATCAGAGAACCACTGTAGCGGCGCGCAGTTGCAACTACGGCAAGCCTCCTTACAGGCCGGAAGCTTGCTCGGCGGCCTGCTATACAGTGGTAGGAGCACACCGCACCGTGAACAGGAGGCGGGACGCGAGGTGCGGCCCCGTGGGGTACTGCTCCAGATCCACCTTTGGGCTGGTGAAAGGCGCGATGTCCTAAAAGCGTGAATTCAAGCTTTTTGTGCATGGTGAAAACTCCAGTCATATCGGTGTGTCCAAGTGTTCATTCATGCCGGCGCACCTGCATGAGCGACTGCAGCTCTTTCAGCTTCATGACGGCTAATGCGGTGCGGCTGCATCAAATCTAATCAGCAGCTACATGCATGCGCGAATGATTCAAGTTCGGTAGCTTCATCCAAAGCACATTCTCTGCGGCGCCGCTGCGCATGAACGAATCCTGCTATGCTACTTGACGATTGGGTAGCAGCCTTGTGGAACCATTCCAGGTCACAGTAGACCTTCAATCCGGTCGCTAAGGGCTTTCAATAAAGCAGCATTTGCACTTGCGCGTTTGTGGAAGCAGGTCACGTGACTTCACGGCAATCCCCAAGCGCAGGGTCGCTGAATTGCCGCAAGGCATTGCACCGCCGATACTGCAACGAAGCCTCACAAGCACCGTTTCACGCTGACATCACACATGCAAACGATTGACCTCAGATTGAAGCTTGCTGACTGCCGGGTCGCCTCTTGTTGACCTGAGCTTCAGTTGTGCATCGAGCTTGGCGTCGGTCACGTCCAGTCTGTGAACGACGGAAAACGGAAGCAACACAACCTGCTGCAGCGCATGAAACGCATGCAGCAAGCGTGATCGCGGGACAGACAACTCCATGCTAGCCCGCCTGGCTGCGTCCTCTGTGCTGCGCGGGCTGCGTGCCGCACCTTCCCAGCTCCTGCCTGATGTAGCGGTGAGACCAGCGATGATCGGATGTCCGACAACCTTCTCTGAATGGGACATGGGCTCATTGTTTTTGGTAGCATACGCCTGGTGCACATAATGGACATAAAAGTCGCCACGGGGCGGCACTCCATGCCACTTGTGCTCGGCCACTTCACATGCTCTGTGCAGGCCAGCAGCGTCGCGCGGTCGGCGCAGTCTCCAGCCACCGGATCAGCCCAAAGCACACCAGGTCCGTTCGCATACTGTGCTTGCTTGCCATGCCAGTGCCTCGGCTCAATGCATGCCGCAGGATGATGTGCCAAAGCACGATTCCCACCGCTGCCTGGTTGACGGATTGCAGCACGAAATTGAGGTATGTCCAATCATGAGCTGATTTCCGCAGGTGTCATTTGGGCATGGCTGCAGCAGACAGCGCGCTCAAAATCCAGCATGACGAATCAGGGCCTGAAGACGTACAAGCCTGTGACGCCAGGTGCGCACAGTTACCACTGAACCTTGGGCGCTCTTGCATCTTGCATTGTGCAGGACTGCCTTGCACAGTGCTCTGTGGCGCCAGCAGCCGCAGATTGACCTCGGCGTCGAACGCTCTCCAGCTCCAAGGCCCTGTCTGGGGGCATCAAGTTGATGTCCTCTCGCGGTGCCACCATTGCTGTCATATGGTCTTGGGCTGGCAGGCTTGCGGGGCCGGGTGACGACGTCGCGGGATGACCTGTGGAAAAAGGGACCGTACAAGCCGCTCACCTTTGGCAAGCGGTCGACCGGCGGTCGCAACAGCTCTGGCACGTGCGTGCTCCCGCGCCCCAACGCTGCTATCTTTCCCTAGTACTGACTTTTGGGCCTCGAGTTGACTTGAGACAGAAGAAGGGAGCAGATGGCCTCGTGCTGCCGCCAAATCAGACTCTGTCCCGGTGGATGTTTGCCACACTGCCAGCCAGAAAGCGACCTCCGCAAGCTTGTGAACATCGACAAACAATGAGCGCAGAGTCACGGCGTGGCACCGCGGTGGCGGACACAAGCGGCTGCTGCGGCTCATCGACTTTCGCGGTGGCATCGGCCGCGCGGGCGCGGAGGGGACTGTGCAGCGCATAGAGTACGACCCCAACCGCTCGGCGCGCATTGCGCTCGTCAAATATGGCGAAGGTGGGCCGTTTTGGAGCTTCCGTGTGCGTTCTTCACATTGAAACGTCCAAAGCCGCGTCGAGGGCGCTGTGCAGCGCATAGAGTAAGCTTCCCAACCGCTCGGCGCGCATCGCGCTCGTCAGATACAGCGACGGTGGGTCGTTTGGGATTTCTGATCATGCATGTGCAGCAAACCAGCGGGCCCTGACAGCACCATGCAGCGCAGAGTTGGCGCGCATCGCCCTCATTAAGCATGGCAAACAGGGGTCGTTTGGAGAAGTCGTGATTTTGTGCAGTGCAATGTGCACCGTCAAACAACTGAGGGCATCGGACAGCACTTCTAGTAGGACCTCCACCGCTCGACTCGCCCTGGTCAAGTACAACGAAGGTGGTTTCAGCAGCGGTCTGAGAGAAGTAACCCCCATGGTCACGATGGTTTGCATGGCATGGACAAGGAACTGAGTGAAAGACGGCATGGCTGGCTTCGAAGGCCATGCCGCATGTTGAAAGGCGCTGCAGCAGGCCAAGTTCCGCTGCTGCATTCGTGTTCGAGGCATTCCGATTTCCTGGCTGCGCAGAGGAGGCGAAGGGCTCGTACTCGTACATGCTGGCGCCTCAGAAGGTGGCGGCGGGGCAGGTGCTGCGCACGGGGCATGGCGCTCCCATCGCCGTCGGCAATACGCTGCCGCTGGCCAGCATGCCTGCCGGCACGCAGGTGCGAAACAAAGACAAGAGACAGCCAACGCTCACCTTTTGTAAGCGCATGTTTATGCACTACTTCACCTCATGCTTTGCTTGGCAAAGCAGACAAGTCTGCTGGAATACTCAACGAGTGCTTGAAAGCACTGCAGCTCCGGAGGCAGCGGCAATGCCAACAGGTCCGATAGATCGCATTACCTGGAAAACGCACGGTTCCTCAGCACCCGACCCTGCTGGGTGCAGATACACAACATTGAGATACGGCCGGGCAAGGGCGGGCAGATGGTGCGTGCAGCTGGAACCTCCGCCACCCTCGTCTCAAAAGGTGCGCTGCAGAACACGAGGCGAATTCTCGGCCCCGGCCGTCGATCGACCTGTTCGAACTGCTTCAAGTCGGCCATGCAAGAGAGCGCAGCTGTCAGCCGGCGATGGAGCCAGGTACATGGTGTCCATACCGTTGCAGAACGCACTCTGCTGTGAGGAGACAGCTGACGGCACCGGCATTCTTGCCCTCTGCCTGACACGAACCCGGTCATGCCGTGCTGTTAATTCTGACCCCGGGCAGGCGAGGACGGCTGTGCGCTGGCCCGGCTGCTGCGCAGCGAGCAGCGCGCGGCGCTGGCGGTGTGCAACGCCACCGTCGACCTGACACTCGTGATTCTTGAATTGACCAACTTATCAATAATGTAAACATGTCAATATCCTGCAGGCGAGGACGGCTATGCGCTCGTGCGGCTGCCGAGCGGCGAGCAGCGGGCGGTGCTGGCGGTGTGCACCGCCACCATCGGCGTGGTCAGTAACCCGCAGCACGCCAACCGCAAGGTCGGCTCCGCCGGCTTTGCGCGGCACATGGGCCGCCGCCCCACAGTGCGCGGCGTGGCGATGAATTCCGTGGACCATCCCCACGGCGGCGGACGGTGCGGACTGCCACTTTATAGTCCGTGGGAGTGGTTGCTAGGGGCCCACGGCAACGATCAAGTCACGAAAATTTTGTTTCTATAGACAAATTGTGCGCTGCCGTTTTAAACGATTGGAGCGCCCTTTTTCGTCCGATTAAACATGCCGAGCCTAGCTGGCAACTCCCTTTCGTTCTTTCAAAATTGGAAATGCTGCCGTTTTTGCATATGGCGGCCGTTTGGCCCATACGAACGCTCCCAATACTACCTGAATCCTGAATCCTGATCCATGTTGTGCGCGGCGTGGCGATGGACTCCGTGGACCACCCCCACGGCGGCGGCAGGTCCTGCTTGCTCAACAGCATAACACTGTTTCCTGAATAGATTGATCCCCACTACTTTCCTGCTCCCGCGACAACTGCCATGCGCAGCGTGGCAATGAACTCTGTGGACCACGCACACGGCAGTGGAAGGTGCGGTTGTTGTTTGTTGATTCTTGTTTGTTGATCCGCAACCCTGTTTACGTGCTGGTGTTTTTCTGAGCCTCTGCCGTGCGCGGCGTGGCAATGAACTCCGTGGACCAACGTCACGGCGGCGGACGGTGAGGCTACCACTTTCGTAGCCTTGTGATAGACTCCAATCTGGAAACCTTTTGGTGCGCAGCGGGGCGATGGACTCTGTGGAGCACCTAAAGGCAGTGACGGGTGCAGTTTCCTTCGTCTCACATCGGCTCGCCCGCGAAAACATGGCCACACATGTCCTCGTGGCCTAGGTCAGCAGAAAGCCAGTCAAAGTGCCACGGGCCATGACCAATGTCCAAAAGTCAGTGTCTCGCCCCTCTTGCGCGTGCAGGGGCAAGAGCAAGGGGCGCATCTCGCAGACGCCGTGGGGCATACCGACCAAGGGCTATCGCACGCGGAAGAACTCGCGCACGGACAAGTTCATCCGGCTGTCGCGCCACAAGGCGCGAAAGTAGTGGAGTTGTGGGCGCTGGCGGCGGGCACTGGTGGCGGTGACGGGCAGCCGGCAATGCAGGCGGCGGCTTGCTGGCCACAGGGCGGCTGCTCAGGCGGTGGCACCGACGCCGGCGGCGGCAGCAGCGGCAGCTGCTATACCTAGCAGAGGCGGCAGAGTCCAGGCAGCCTTCGACACTTCGGCTGCGGAAAGGCATTTCGCTGCAATTCCTTCGTGTCAGCCTTCCTCGTCCCAGATGAAATTGCTGCACGTTTGTGACGACTTCAGGTTTTGGGACGACGCACTGCGGGGGTCGCTGTGCTCAGAGCGGAGGTTGTTGGCTTGAAGTCTGCAAGTCGCCATGTGGACTTTGACAACACCTGTTTGAAACTGTGGCATGTGCAATGTCAATCTGGTTTGCCGCAACTGCAGAAACGCAAATTCTCAATCGGTTCACAGATGCATATGTGCCAGGCCATCCCTGCCCCAGGTGCGGATGCAGTGCCAGAAGCCAAATGCAGATGAATGCCGTCAGGATCCCTCAGAAATCAGCACAGAATGGTGTGCAAGCGCTCGGCAAATGCTGCCTGAATGTAGCATCTACAAATCTAGTAGTCTCGTGCAGCCAGCCCAGCTAGCTCCTTGCAGTGTCGATGCGGTGCTGGTTGCAGTAAATACACAAAAGAAGAAGGCTGAGATGACTTGAGGCTCAGGCGCCCAGCGTGGCGCTCAGGCGGGGCGACCGCCGCCGCGCCGGACTCGGCACCGATGGCCTGCCACTCCCCGCCCTGCTGCCACCGTCCCCGCCGGCCCACTGCCTTCCCGCCTGTGCAGCTGGATCAGAATCCGTCGCGATTGCTGGCGCTTTGGGCCGCTGCTCTGGAGGCGCGCCCGCTTCCAGGTCCGCAGGATTTGCACTGCCGATCAGCCGCACCGTCGTCGCCGCCAGCTGCCGCGACAGGCCTGCTGACACGCAGAAGCCGTGCCGCTGCTGCCGCTCCATCACCGCCTGCCAAATAGATGTGAAAATCACCAACTAATTTCATCATTAAATTGCCGAGGAGCATCCCAAACCCCCACATTTCCGAGTCGGGCTTGAGCGTTGGCATGCAGGAGAGCGCGCTGGTCGGAGTCCGTGCTTGTCAGCGGAGCGGCACGGTGCTGCCCGTAGCTCCGCTCCACAGGTGCGCTGGCACGACATTATTAATGATTGATCTCCTCTCTGGGCTGGCGCAGGTGCTCGGTCCAGCCCAGAAGGGTCGAACGTGTCTCGCCTGCACGCCGGGCAGCCGCCGCTGGAGCCGGAGCCACTGCGACTGCGGGAACCACTTATCGCGCGGCGCGCACACGATGACCACACGCTCGCCTGCACACAGATGACTCTTGTCAAAGCAGGAGAACAGACGAAACCGTGCTGGGGGATGCACCGCGCAGCTCCGGCGGCGCAGTTTATGGCGCTCTCGGCAGCGGCACAGGAACCGGCAACAGGCATCCTCTGCGAGGCGCCTGCCAGGCGGTGAGGCATGAACGCTCTGATAAGGAGTAATGGCGACACGACAAAGCACCCTCACCCAGGGACTCTAGGAAAGGGAAGTCAGTGGGCGCCCGCAGGTCGGCGAACTCGTGGGCCGCCAGATGCAGCGCGTTGGCGACGTGCGAGTAGGACAGCATGCCCACTGTCGTCGACAGCGCGTGCTCATCCAGGCCGCCGCCTGTTGATGCAAAGAACAAGGCTCTTCATTAAAATTAGGCGACGTGCGAGTAGGATAGCATGCCCACCGTCGCCGACAGCGTGTGCTCATCCAGGCCGCCGCTTGCCGACAGAAGACGTGAGAACTGGACATGAGACGATATTCCCCTCGACTTTGGCCTGGAGTCCACTCGCCACGCGCCTCAAGCATCCGCTGTGGCACCGTCAAAGGGAGTCAGGGGAGGTTACAGCAAGGTGGCACCACGACATGTCGCCTCACATATGCTGCAACATGTTCTACTAACCAGCCATAAACCCTACGAAACATCATGCCCCCCTTGCACGAGCGATCAGCGTCAGGCCTAAAGCAGAGCCACCTTGCAGCAGCAGCTTGGAGTAGCGCAAGGTAACATTGTAGCTGACCGGTTGTGCGGGTCCTGCGGTTTTCAGATGCTCGAGA
>JAABUL010000952.1_pt1 | contig 58723 bp, 102 predicted proteins | sample 5559151 | NCBI WGS metagenome assembly JAABUL01 (sample SAMN10711876, study PRJNA513368) | rock metagenome | isolation source: Antarctica rocks | place: Antarctica: Victoria Land, Pudding Butte sud
GCCGAAATCGTAGATAGTTGCCAATCCGCCGCGGCGAGTGCCGCTGGCGGAAAATCTGCAAGCGTTCCTGTTGCCGCGGCGTGCGTGCGAACCACCTCCAGTATGTGCACTTGGCTGCGCCCTCGCTTGCATGCAGCGCTAGCAACCCAGAAGCTACGCTAGTCCTGATCTAATCTGGATTAAGCGGGCCCCAGGCCGCCGCCGCTGAACTTACTGGCGGTCGTAAAATTGCACGCCGAGCAGGGTGAGAGAATTTGCGCTGCCCGTGACGCCTATCAACATTTTGGAGGCACTGCATGTCTTTGTGAACCTTGAGTCAGCTCTGTCCTCTGTTTGTGGGCCCTGGTTGCCGCTGCAGCGGTGGCACGCATCGCCTACAGGCGGCTATCGTTGCCAGACTCTGCCTTTGCAGACGTGTCAATGACTCCGGTTAATTGATCGTAAAGCTAAATGGCAGTATATTCTCTCAGAAATCTTGCATTCTACGATGCAGTCACAAGCGCAGAGGACTGGCGCTAGCTGCACGACTTGCAGCCGGCAGCAGTTGTTCATGAAGCAAACGAAACAAAGTCACTGCATTCATTGTTGGCAGATTCACTGCCGCACATATGCCGAGTGGCTGGCGCCGCCGGCGCCGCCGGCTTGCGATGATGACCTTCGCTCGTCCGGGCTGCGATTACACCACGCAGAAACGTCAGCCCTGCAACTAAACGTCGTGACAGTGCAGGAGTCCACGCGATTGAGTGCTGCAAACTGAAGCCAGATTCACCCGCTCTGCACAGCCTCGCACCTTGCAGGATGTGCTGCCAGCGCCAGCGGCGGCGCGGCCATCAGGGCGCTGGCCGGGTCCGCGTGCGCATCTACGAGCGCCCGCTGCAGTGTGTCCAGCTCGCCGTGCAGGTCCACCAGCTGGGTTCCCAGCGACTCTATGTGGTCGTGCGTCAGCCGCTGCTTCCGCAGCTGCGCCAGCGCCTCGGCGCACTGCGGCCATCAGAGCTTGAACTTGCTGCGGCATGCCATGCCTCAAGGCAGTCGGTGGAGGCCGGCGGAGTCCGAAGCGCCCTCCAACGTGCATGTGCATGTGTGGCCATGCAGCTGTCAAGGCAAGTGGTGTATCAGGACACTGCTGCATTGCCAGAGTCGGTTTGATGTGACTGCATTATCGAACGGAAGCACCAACCTGGGACTCTAAGTCCATGATCCGCTTCTGGTAGCTGGCCTCCTTCGCTCGTGTCAGCGCGATGTGCCGTGCCGCTGTGGGCGTCGCCGCCGCAGTGTGCAAATTCTCGGCGTCATACACCGCGGACTTGAGGCGCGATGCACCCTCGTCCAGCACGTGCCTGCAGAGGTACGGCGCTCAGTCATTCCAGTAGCTGCGGCTGGCGCGAGCCAAGAGGCGCAGGCACTGGCGCGAGCCAAGGCGCGCAGGCACAGAACACTGCAACACCCACTGCGCCGCACTTCCATCAGTGCCGCGTTCACAGCGTTCACAGTGGCACATGCCATGCGAAGTCCACGTCGATTCAACGTGCGGGTTCATCAGCCCTGAAATTGCAGGCTGCCGACCTGAAGGAGAAGCCGCTGCTGCCGCTGCGAGGCGCCGCCTGGCCGCCACCCAGCGAGGCCCGCTCCTGCTGGTCGTCGCGCTGCTGCTGCATGAGGTTTCGCTCCTCCTTCACCTGCTGCCAGCAAACATGGAAGCAGCTTGTTGTGCGCCCACAGCATTGGCCCCGGCGCTTCATGACTGCAAGTCTCATGACATATTCTCGACACCTTGACATGCTATGCTGCAGCTGAATACGGCTGCCTCAGTAAGGCTCCCCACACACCGTTCATCACAGGGCACCAGCCTCTCGGTATACGAGACTGATAACAAAGCTGACCTGTGCAAGAGAGTCCTCCAGCAGGCTGATGCGCGCCCGGTAGTCTGCAATGCTGCCGTCCCGCTTCTCTATGGCGCCCCTGAGCCGCGCGCACTCATCCCGCAGGCTCTGCACATCGTCGTCCACCTGAAGGCGGATGTTGTGACGAATGAGTTTCAAAGGAACTTCGTACTGGAGGCGATTGTCGCATGGCCGCTTCCCACACATGCAGCAGCAGGACAACATGCATGCCTACTCCAGGAGCATTCTCTGCGCCTGGCGCTTGCGGCTCTGATCATGACTCACCATGAGGTCATTCAGCATTGCGTTTTTGGCGATGGTGAGCTCCTCATTCTGGGCGGCCAGATGCCGGACCCGCTCCTGCAGTGTCCGCTGCTGCGCGGCCGCGGCGTCGAGCTGCTCCCGCAGCTGCTGCACCTCCGCGGCCAGCGCAGCGCCGCCGCCGCCGCCGCCGCTGCCAGGATGCGCAGCGATTAGTGCCGGCTGCTCAGCGCCCTGTCCCTGCGACAGGACAATCTTGCTGAGCGGTGGCAGGGTGGCGAAACCAACCGTGCAGGGTCAAGCTTTTGCAGATGGTTCGACAGTCGCCCACCTGGTACTGTGTCCTCAGGCTGACGGCTGCAGCAGGCGGGGCGGCAGACCGGGGTCGCTTCGGCTCGCCGCCGGACTGTTCATGGGCGCACGACTCCGGGTCTGCAATCACATATGCAAGTTACGGGTTCGAGTCGCCTGAAGGTTTTTCATGATACTGAAACTGGGATACAGTTCTGTAGTCTTACCGCGCTTGCGGGTCTGCAGCTTTGCCCGCGCCTGCGCCTGATGCGCCTGCCACTCTACGCGCTGCGTGCGGCTGACCGCAAGGCTTTCATTGATGATCTGCATGACACGCGACCCTCCTCAGTTGATGGGGCTGATGAGCATGCCCACATCCTATGATTGCTTCAAATGTGTGGAATCAGGAGCCCCCACCCTAAGCTGCTGCAGTGCGCTGCTGACCGCCAGCGGGATGTCGCCCGACCGGTCCGCTTGGTCCGACTGCTCGCTCATCTCATAAGTCAGGTTGTCAAGTTGAGGGTTGAAGTGCAAGAGGCGTTGAGCCGCGACTGCGCAAGTCGGTCGCGACACTGTGCTTGGCTCTTGGAATTGCAGAATGGCTGAATTCTGATAGAGCTGCCGGCTGTGCAATGAAATGCCTGTACGCCAGCACAATTGCAGCTTGTAGAATGACTGAAACCCCGACGAAGACTCCTGACAGGCTCAAAGGAGGCCTTGTAGAGCAACTTGTCCCGTTGACTGCTCCCAACTGAGCAGTGAGGCTCCAATAAATGCGCAGTCGACTTCCGATGAAGATTGCACTTTTGCTAGTGCAACTGCAGATGCTGTCAAAAGTGTGGATGGATGTCAGAAATCGAGCTCGCAGTGCGCAATATGTGCGTGCAAGTTGGCGTTTTCGGAGCTGCACGTGCGTGAGCAAACTGCTGAGCTGGCACGAAGATCATGCAGCTGGTGACCTATCTCTGCGCTATACGGCTGCTTATACCTTACATGAGCAAAGCACGTTTCAGGCTAAGTTTGCAGGCCATCCAGCATGGGGGGCACCGGTGATCGCAGGCTGGAACGGCAGGGAAGCATCATGGACCGAGTGAATGAGCAGCTGCCAGTCAGTTTTGAAGATTTCAATGAGCGCACGACAGACGCAGAGGCGGACGAGGTGGCTCATGAGGTCGCCGCACAGCAGGGCGAGGCCCCCCAGGTGTGCATGAGCTGTGGCCCCTTCTGGAGCTGCGCAGAAGCTTGTGTACTGCAGCGGGCTTGCGACAAATGGCAGCACGGAGACTGCACACGCACTACGAGCATGACTTTCAGCCTCCAATAACATGCCGAGTGTGTGGCAGGTTTCGTGTTTGCAGGGTGGTGCCGCGCCGGCTGCGGTGGTCGGTACCTCGCCTGAGGCGGTGCCCATCGTCAAGAAGATCCTCCACAGCAAGCTGACGCCGCAGCAGACACAGCTGCGGGACAAGGTCGGCTTTGTCGCCGGCATCACCAACATCGCGTGAGTCCTTGGTCCTTCGCATCCCGCAATTGGAACGCCGTGAATCGCCGCCGCCGTTCACAAGATGCGCCTAACATGCGCACCTCAGCATGCCTAATTTTCCTTCTAACGCCTGCCACAACACCTTGATGCAACAATGCAGACCCAGAAGACAAATATAGGACGATCAACGCGACTTCTTGTCACGACTGTGGCTGACGTTTTCACTGGTTTCAGGCTGACCGCATGGTGGATGGGTCAATGGCCGGATACCTTTTTCTGGTGAGGAAAGACGCGTCAATAGTTCCTGGATGGATATCTGCACTCACGACATCATTTCCTCGTCAGACTGTTGCATCGCCTGTTGCACAGGTGGTACACAGCAAAGTCCGCCATGTTGTACGGCCTCCGGTTTTTGATATACAAGTGAGTTCGGCCTCTTGGATTCAGTCTCCAGGAGCCGCACACTTCCTCTGCATCACACACGTACCCCACACAGCTCAGTGTGCCTTGTGTGATTGCTCCTTCGCCAGACCACATGTCTTCTCTGAACATTGGCGAATGTACACTATGATGTCATGATCGCCTGACCTGGTCATCGTGCAGGTCGAAGAACCAGCATTACTTTCTCACCGAACTTTGCTACTTTGTAAGCATTGTTTGTAAGCGTTGTTTGTAGGGGTTGTTTTTTCCTCCAATCGTGCTTTTGGATAGCTTTTGCTGCAATGCGCCTTGTACTTGCGCGTTTCTTGCCTCTGATTACACCATGCCCGCTTGCAGGCAAATCTGGTGCTGCTGGCTTACCTGTGGCTGCCGCAGCACTCACCATGGCTCTACAAGGTGAGTCACAAATAGCACAAGTACCTTGTGTGCAACCCTCGAACCCACACGAACCACAGCAGCAACGTGTGTGCCTATCTGCCTAGTTCCGCTTGATAATGCAGGCCACGTTCGGGCTGATTGCTGGACCACTCACCTGGAGCATTGTGGCGCTCAGAAACTCGCTGGTACTCCACAGCCTTGACCAGGTAGAGGAGCGCTGTGGTATTGCGCTGTTGCACTCTGTACCATCTAGGTGGAGCCATCCTGATTTCGACTGTGAGTGCTGCATACTCCATCTAGAGACGAATCCGAATGCTATACACACTACATGAGCGACTGATCCAGCGTTGCTGCGAACGCAGATGACGTCGCTGTTCATGCACGCCAGCCCGGCGCTTGTTGTGTGGGCGCTGAGGTGGCACGCGTCCCCCCGCGTTGTGGACTTTGCCGCCCTGCCGCCAGCGCAGGCGGCGGCGTTCCAGCACACCACTTTTGGCCAGCTCGTGGGCCCTTCACTTGCGTTGTACAGCGTTTGGGCGGTCCTCTACTACCTCAAGGTGAAGCTGTTGCGGGCGCAGTTTCGAATTTCCATAATCACGCGGTTAGCATGTCACTCTGGCCAGGGCATGGTGGGTCGTGATTTCGATGATGTGCCTGTGTTGCAGGTATTTGTGGTCTCGGCGAAGGTCATCAAAGAGAAGAACTACGAGACTCTTTTCTCGCTCATGACCAAGAACAAGAATGGGGCCGTGGCCAAAATTGTTTTCAGCGTGCCCAAGCCTTTCCAGGTCCGCCATTCTCATGTCAAAGCTTGCATCTGCATAGTCGGCATCGCAGGCGCAGCCAGACTTGGCTTGCTTGCACGACAGGCACATGCATATCGTGCCGCACCTTCAATTTAGACAGACCCATCGCTGATGTATGCTCTGCGATGCAGCCGCTCATCTACATGATTTTCCACTTCCTCCTTTCGGCGGCGGCCATCAGCACTTCGTACCTGTGCTGGCACTCGTTCCACTACCACACGGCATTCGTTCTGGCGATGCTGCTGGGCGCGGCCTGGAATGGCGCCACCTTCTACTTTTCACATTTCGCGTTCAAGTATGTGAGCAAGACTGGTCTCGAGCAGCCGAAGAAGAAGGCATCATAGATTCAAGCACTGGCCGTGGTGCTGCAGAGCGGACTTTCCAGCGTTGGTTTCAGTTCGTTCCTGTGCTGCCGCTAAATTTATGTTGAATTCTTCATGGGGCCCACACGAAAATTTCGAGAATTCGCAGCTCTCTGGCATCAATGCGTTCAGTGAGCTTCAGCGTAGCCGCACACCCGCTGCAGGAAGGAGGTCGGCAAGGGAAGGTCATGCGCCGGGAATGCCTGCATTGTTCAACCACAGCGTTTAGTTTAGGGCCCGTTCTCAATCCTGTGAAAAGACGAGCCCACCATCGCACTCGTGATGAAACACACAGCTTTTAGTCGAGTGCATCGATGCATGTACAGACTACCATATCGTCTGGATCACAGAACCAACAGCACACCTTGGCATCAATTTCCCAAATGCTGTGCAGCATGCACGTGTCGTCCTGCGGCGTCTCGTCTGCAGTTTGGGCGCCGACGTCGGCCTCTGGCGCAGACGGCGCGGCCGTGCCTGGCTGCGCATCCTCGAACTCCTCGCTGTGCTTCTGCGGTGGGGCCTTGCATGCGCGCTCAGGCTCACCCATGCCCAAGAATCTGCATGCAGTAGAAAGCTTGAAGACACTCTGTAATAACGAAGCCGCACAGAATGTCAGCTTGCAGCCAGCTGAGCAGCAAACATCCTCAGGCAGTTCGATTGAGAAGCTAAGCAGTGCGTACAAACACAACACCTGTCGATGACCTGGCATTCCTGCGTCCGCCCCAGCACCACCGCAGGGGTGTTGGTGCCGGCACCCGCGCCCGCGCCAGCTGGGGGCTGGTGCTGGGCCGGCGCCGGCAGCAGCTGGCGCAGCATCGCCTGCAGTGCCGGCTTGCTGAGCAGGCCCGGCGCAGGCCCCCGCGGCGCCGCCATGCCCGGCAGCTGCTCTGGGAGTACGAATCAGTAAGCCAGTCAGAACCAAGTCGGACAGATAGGGTACCCTGAGGTTGACCGTTGGTTATCGGATAGGTATGTCACGAAAAAAAACATGAAGCAGCTTACCAATCACTGAGCGGGCGGACAGGCTGCCAGTGGCGCCCTTGGACAGCTCGCCCAGTGTCGGCAGCGTGGACGTCAGCACCGCTGGCAACCGCTGCGGCCGCTTTGCCGGCGGAGTGCCGTTGTCTGCGCGGCCATCGTCCGCAGAACCCTTCGGCGGCTGCTTGGATGCCGGAGCCCGCTGCTTTGCAGGCACAGCAGAGCGCGTCGGCAGCAGCTCGGGCGCCGGTGCTGCAGAGGCCGCCGCCGCTGGCGGCTTCTGCTGCAGTGGCTGCATGCTGCACTGCTTGCTGCGCTGCTGGCTGGCCTGGCCTGCCGCCGCTGCAGACCGCGCGCCAGCTCCAGCAGCCTCTGCATCATTCGCCGCTTCAGGTTCGCTGGCTCCAGCGGGAGCAGCTGCCGCGGGCTCTGGTGCTGCAGGGGAGGGCCGCGGCGCTGCAGCTGCAGAGGTAGATGACTTCGTGTCCGGCTCTTCACCAGGCTTGGCGTCTGTCGCTGTGGCCAGCAGCTTGCGCTTGTGTCCACCGGGCGGCTTTTGCACAGGCATGCCGTCGGCGCTGGCCGCCTCTGCCTGCGCAGATGTTGCCGCTGGCGCCGCAGCTGCACACTGCTGCGCTGGCTCGCGGCCCGCAAGCCCAGCCGGCCTGGTGGCATCTGCAGGCGTCTTGTTGGCTGGCTTGGCAGCCGCAGCAGCCGGCTTCTTGCCAGTGCTCGTGCCTGCCAGAGCCTGCTTGCCTTTGCCTGGCGTGGCAGGTGCGCCTGAGGCACTGCGGATGGCTGCTGCAGCTGCAGGAGCAGGCGTCATCGCGGCAGCAGGCCTTTCAGCAGCAGGCTCTTTGCAGGTTGCGGCTGATGGCTGCTCCTGCGGCGCCGGCGCCTGCTGCGATGCGGCTGAGGCCGGCTGCGGCTCTGCGGCCGTCTTCGTCGCATGCGCCGCGGATGGCAGCACGAAACGCGGCAGCACGAGCATCTTGCGCCGCTTGGGTGCTGCAGGCGTAGCAGCGCCGTCTGTTGCTCCGCCTGCGGCTGCAATGGCGGCATCCTGACGCAGCTGGGCAGCGTGCTGAGGTCTGCCTGCTGCCTTCTGCTCAATGTCGCGCTGTGCATCATGCGCCGTGCTGCCGCTGGGTCTGCAGGCTTCGCGCTCGTTGTCTGGCTCCTTAACCACCTGCAGGATGAGACAGGACGCAGGTTGTGACCTTGGTAGCCTACCATTCGTCGTCGCAGGTGCCTAGTAGGCACCTGCGACGACGAATATACAGGGGTTTATTGCTGCGCTGCCGCCGCAACGAACTTGACCAAGGGACGCACCGAACGAAGCACTGGGAGGAACGGCGGCATGGTGGCTCGTTGGGTGGCGTTCCTACCGAGCCTGCGCAGGGAACGAAGGCAACGTTTTCAGTATCTGTGTTCTGCTGCTGGATGCATGCCGTGAGCATTGTCGTAGTCCAAGAACGTGTGCAAAAGAAGTCCTCCCTGCACGCAGCAAAGCTTTCGACGTATTGAGACTGTCCGCGTTCAGGTCGAAACCTGCAAGCTCACGTGCGGCTCCTTCGATCTCCATCCAATCCAGTCTTGGAGCGGACCTTCTGCTCACCTTGGCGTGGCCTGTGAAGCAGACGAGCTGCACCCGCCGTGAAAATCGAGCGCGGGTCACCTCAAGCAGCAAGCTCATCGCGCACGCCTTCTCAGCGTTGCCAGAATGTGTCATGCCAAGCGGGGCCGTGAACTGGGCTGCACGCGCTGCGAGCTGAGCTGAATTTGGCGAAGACTTCAAAGTTCGAAAGTCTAAACCGTCGACTACAGCGCCGTAGAGCGTAAAACCTCCTCCTTGCTGTACGCCCAGGTGTTGCTCGCAGCAGTGCAGAATGCAGTTGTCAGACTTCGACAAGACCTGATCACGCATTGTACTCAAGCGTGCTTGCAACTAGCTGCAGCTGAAGTGTCGCACGGCCCGCTGGTGACGAAGGTTCAGCTGCTAGATCAATCACCACTGGGCTCATTGTGGGGTTTCAACCAGGAGATGGTTGGGCTGGGCCCGTAGCTCTTGTGATCTGACACCATGCTGACCAAGTTTGAGACAAAGAGCAACCGGGTGAAGGGCTTGTCCTTCCACCCCAAGAGGTGAGCCGATCCTCGCAGTGCAGGACCTGCACGGTTTCGAGGCCCCGAGGCCCCGTTGGTGTTGATTCTGAGCCTCTGGTCTCTCGGCACGCAGGCCATGGATCCTAGCCTCGCTGCACAGCGGAGTCATCCAGGTGAGACAAGATCTTCTTGCCAGATGTGACGCAGCTCAGGGAGTCAAGGCAGCTGCAGCACTGCTGCAGCCCGTGCAGAAATATATACCCTGTTCCGAAGCATGTGCACTATCGTGGCAGCTCCGCAAGGGTTGCCAGACGCAGTGCCGCAAATTGACGAGTGCCGCAACTTGCGCAGCTATGGGACTACCGCATGGGCACGCTCATAGACCGCTTTGACGAGCACGACGGCCCCGTGCGCGGCGTGCACTTCCACAAGTCGCAGCCGCTGTTCGTGTCCGGCGGCGACGACTACAAGATCAAAGTGTGGAACTACAAGCTGCGGCGGTGCCTGTTCACGCTCCTGGGCCACCTGGACTACATCCGCACAGTCGCCTTCCACCAGGTGATTTGCCTTTTGTCAATTGTCACGCTGAGCTTTGCACATCAATGCTGCTCTGCAAGCTTGCCCGCTGCGTTTCCTCCACTGCAGCAATGACACCAATGCTGCTTCATGGAGCGCAACACTGACGGAGTTAAAACTCCACAACAGGAGTACCCCTGGATCGTGTCGGCGTCCGATGACCAGACCATCCGCATCTGGAACTGGCAGTCACGCACCTGCATTGCGGTGCTCACGGGGCACAACCACTACGTGATGTGCGCGACCTTCCACCCCAAAGGTGCTGCTCCAGCTTGAATATATACAGGCGATCGTGGTTTTAATTACACTGCATGATTGCTACCGACTGTCCAGCTGCAAATGTGGCACGGCTCCTGACAGCAAAAGTACAGCAATTGCCGGTGGAGGAAACTGCCTGATAATCAAGTGCTTTTCTGCAGATGACCTGGTGGCGTCAGCCAGTCTGGACCAGACGGTGCGGGTCTGGGACATCAGCGGCCTGCGCAAGAAGACCGTCTCGCCCGGCGGCGAGGACGTCCTGCGCCTGCCCCAGGTGCCCAGCCTTACTACTTATTAAACCCCTCTATTGGGCCTGTCAACCGTTGCGTGCTGTGGATGTGCTGTTCCACAAACCCAGCTGCGGCAATAGAGGAGATGAAACTCAAGTGACTGCTTCTGCGGCGCGCCGACGGCGGCTGGCCCGCCCCCAAGCGGTTCAGCTGCGGGGCGGGATGAAGTGACAGCGTCAGCTGTTCAGTTGTCTCTTGCAGGCACATGTCCTCACCAACGTTTCTATCGTTCCAACCCAAGGATTTGGTGACTCCGCAGAACTCGGACCTGTTTGGCGGCGGCGACGCGGTTGTGAAATATGTGCTGGAGGGCCATGACCGGGGCGTCAATTGGGCGGTGCGCACCTTCGTTTGGTTGCTCATCTCGCATGTGAGCTGCATGCTGCAGACTGTACCATAGGCAGTGTGGATGTCGAGAATCTGACCCGTTCATTGAACACTCCATGCGCATCTCGACATCTGAGCAGAGAGCGCCGCAGCAGCTTCATTCTGATCCTCTGTGAGCGACTCTTTGCAGGCATTCCACCCCACGCTGCCGCTCATTGTGTCCGGCGCCGACGACCGACAAGTCAAGCTCTGGCGCATGAATGGTGAGGACTCCAGATGGTGCCTGCCAACAACTGTGCCGGCGTCTACGCTGTTCAACATTGCCATGACAAGCCACAACCATTGTCCTCAGCCTTGACGATCACACCTGTTTCCTATGCCGCAGACACGAAGGCATGGGAGGTGGATACGCTGCGGGGGCACGTCAACAACGTGTCCTGCGTCCTGTTCCATGCACGCTCGGTGTGCATTTCCCTGCCGCCTGCACCGCCAGCTGTGCTTCCTCTCGCACGCTGCATCACCTGCGGCTGCATTGGCCGAGCTGCATACAGTCTGCTGGAGACGCCGCCTGCATGGCCAGCAGAGAGCGCCTTCTCTCGGATCCCAATGCAGGAAGCACACGCAGCAGACATCTGACACAAGGCGTCTGGCTGTGCGCAGGACATCATCGTGTCCAACTCGGAGGACAAGTCCATCAGGGTGTGGGACATGTCCAAGCGCACCGGGGTGCAGACTTTCCGGCGGGAGCACGACCGCTTCTGGATCTTGGCCGCCCACCCGGAGGTCAACCTGCTGGCCGCCGGTCATGACAGGTGCGCTTGCCGTGCTCTGACCTCATGGCGAGCTCTTTGTGCTGCCAGACACTGCGGATCCAAGTGACAGTCAGTCAAGTAGAACGAAATACACTAGGGACGAGATTGCCAGGCAATGCAAGTAAGAATGTCATGTTTGGGCACTCATTGTCATGTTTGGGCACTCATTGTCAAACACCCTAATCGGAAACGATCCTTTCATTGAAAGCCCCACTACGTCTGCAGCGGCATGATCGTGTTCAAGCTGGAGCGTGAGCGCCCGGCGTATGCGGCGCATGGCGGCACCTTGTACTACATCAAGGACCGTTACCTGCGCTCCTACGAATTTGCCACCCAGCGTGACAACCCGCTTATCACGGTGCGCCAGGCAGCCCAATCCGAGGTCGTTGGCAGTGCGTAAAGGGTACACGCAGCAGACCAATATCAGAAGGGACAGCTTGGCACCGAGATCCCAGTGGGATGAGGCTGAAACCATTCATTGCAGGAGAGCGCATGTGTTCGCAATCCTCCATGCAGCCTGACGTCACCTGATGCAACAGACAAGAAAATATAGTTAGTGAAGCGGAATGCGCCGCCGAGTGCAGGTGCGCGCGTCCAGCAGCAGCGGCGCGGCCGCGGCACCGCGCACGCTGTCGTACAATCCTGCGGAGAACGCGGTGCTGGTGTCGTCGGACGCCGACGGCGGCTCCTACCAGCTGTACATGGTGCCCAAGGACGGCCGCTCCGACCCCAGCCCAGTGAGGCGTTTGGCTGAGTTGTCTGAATGTGGCCTGGGCACGCCACACTGTCGCATGCGTCAGCAACCAGCAGCGGATATCACCCCAGGAGGTTTGACGCTCTTCTCACACATTGCTCCAGCTTTGCCAGCTGCATGCGTGGAGTCACGCCAACCAGTTGTACGAGATGTCTTTTAGCATTTCATCCAATACCAGATCGACCTGACAAATTCCTTGACATGCTTGATCGCACCGCGCAGGAGGCAAAGCGGGGGCTGGGCACCACGGCGGTGTTCATTGCCCGCAACCGCTTTGCGGTGCTGGACAAGGGCGCCAACCAGATCCAGATCCGCAACTTGCAGAACGAGATCACCAAGAAGTCCAACTCGCCGACGGCGACGACAGACGCCATATTCTACGCCGGCACCGGCGCCCTGCTGTGCCGCTCCGAGGACAAGGCACGTGGTTCGTGTGCGCACTGGAGTGCACGATTTTGCTTGCTCTGCATGCACTGGAAGAACACGGTCAAGGCATTCTGCCTCTCAGCCTGTATGGCCACATCTTCTCGTGCATTAGTCATTTGGCCGTGGCCAAGTTCTTGGGCGCTGCATTTGCTACCAGGGTAATGCCACAGTTCCAGCCACTTCAGAAGGTTCCCCTGGTCTCAATCGGGTGTCCTGCCGCCCTGCAGGTGGTGCTGTTCGACGTGCAGCAGCGCATCACGCTGGGCGAGCTGTCGACGCCGTTTGTCAAGTACGTGGTGTGGTCCAAGGACATGGCGCAGGTGGCGCTGCTGTCCAAGCACGCCATCATCATCGCCGACAAGAAGCTGGCCAACTCTTGCACCGTGCACGAGACCATCCGCGTCAAGGTGCGCGCCCTCTGCTGCATTTCGAGCATGTGGATGCATGGCACTTCCATTCTAGTTGACGGTGACTTCTTGCTGATTAGACTTCTCGCTTCTGTAAATTACCCAGTTTCGTGTGCCGCGGCGCAGTCGGCGGCGTGGGACGACAACGGAGTGCTGGTGTACACGACGCTCAACCACATCAAGTACTGCCTGCCCAATGGCGACTCCGGCATCATCCGCACCCTGGACGTGCCCGTGTACATCATCCAGGTGAGGGCCGGGAAGCAATTTGAAGATGCTCATTGTTCCTTTCGCACTGCACCTGTGACAATCAGGATGGCATTTGCCTGCTACATGCTCACAGGACTGTGCCATTCGTGCTGCAGGTCATCGGTGACGTCATCCACTGCCTTGACCGGGACGGCAAGAACCGCCAGCTGCAGGTGGGTCAGTGCATACAACCCTTGCTAGTTCCCAACCTGAGGAGCAGTGCATGTCCAGTCCTTACTCACGATGTTCTGCGCGTGAGCAGGAGGATAGCTAGCATTTTCTTCCAGAAAGGCATCTGTCGACGTATCAAAGAGTTCGTGTTGCTTCCTTGTTCTGCAGGTGGACACGACGGAGTACATGTTCAAGCTGGCGCTGCTGCAGCGGAAGTTCGACACGGTGCTGGCCATGATCCGGGGCGCGGGGCTCACGGGGCAGTCCATCATCGCGTACTTGCAGCAGAAGGGCTTCCCGGAGGTGGCGCTGCACTTTGTGCGCGACGAGCGCACACGCTTCAACCTGGCCATCGAGTGCGGCAACATCGAGGTCGCCCTGCAGTCCGCCCAGGTGCGCGGGACTTATGATTCTCGCTACTCTGGGCCCCGCCATCAGCGAACACTACCACGCATGGCAGCACGAGGAGCAGAGCGTAGCTCATGTCAACAGGCATGCGCGTGCGCTGAGAATGGCTCATTCTCGCCGCCGTGCCGTGTCTGCCATGTGGCGCTCAAAGGCGACGCAGTGACCCAGCTCCAGTCTCAAAACGCACACAGTCCAGTGCAGGGCGTGAAGTCAAATAACCATACGTCTAAAATTATTGGGTGCTGGGTTCCCGTAGGAGCTGGACGACAAGGACACCTGGTACCAGCTGGGCGTGGAGGCGCTGCGGCAGGGCAACCACCAGATTGTGGAGTTCTCCTACCAGAAGACCAAGAACTTCGAGCGCCTGTCCTTCCTGTACCTCATCACCGGTGCGCCCCCCCACATGGGCTGTGCAGCGTCTGCTTGTTGGCGCACGAGGTCGGACTTGGCTGTGACTGCCGGCATCATCCGTCACCACCTCCGTTGCTGTGATCCATTGCTGTGGAAGTGGCCTCAGATCAAACTGCTGATTCAATTTGAAGGTTGATGGCCCCCTCGCCTTTCAAGCCATCCTCAACCCGCCGTTGCAACGTGAAGCTTGCTGATTCTTGAACCACCTCGATGTCCAGGCAACCTGGAGAAGCTGAGCAAAATGCTGAAGATTGCGGAGATGCGGTCGGACGTGATGGGCCGCTTCCACAACGCGCTGTACCTGGGCGATGTGCGCGAGCGTTTCCGCATCCTGGAGGAGTCGGGTGCGCACCTCTCTGCTGAAAGCATGTTCTCTCAGCTTGCTGCATAGTTGTCATGTATGGAGGCGGGGCAAGCATTCAACTTCTCGGCATCAACGTGCAGTGCATTCGAATGCAGTGCAGTGCCGCATGCAGCTGTAGAGCCGCCTGAGGAGGAGGCAAGGCGGGTCTATATGACGGCGCATCATAACCGGCCGTCAGCATTCACACAGCATCAGCAGCCCTCACCTTTCACACCTAAGCTTCGTGCACGCGCAGGCCAGTACGCGCTTGCGTACGTAACAGCGAAGACGCATGGGCTGGAGGAGGAGGCGGGGCGCATGGCGGAGGCGATCGGAGCCGACAACCTGCCGGCGGTCGACGCGGGCGCGCCGCTGCTGCTGCCGCCGACACCCATCCTGAGGGAGGACAACTGGCCGCTGCTGACCGTCAGCAAGGGCTTCTTCGAGAATCTCGCGCAGCAGGGTGCGCTTTTTGTCCAGCCTGCACTGGCAGAGTTTGCATGCTGCTGCGCTGCAGTCATGTACGCGGTGTCGCTCGACCTTATCTCCACGGTGCGGGCGTGGTGTGTTGGTCATGCATGCGGTGGTATTCGAGCTTCCCAAGTGCTGGTCGCTCGAGCGCAAGCGTCAGTTTGCAGTGTGTCCGCTTGCCACACTGCTATCTCTGGAGTTGGTGATACTTCTTGAACTCCGGGAAGGCGCAACTGTCAAGCGGACGAATACCATTGCCAAGCCTTTCTTCCACAAGCTGTACCCGTCCTCGGGCGGTTGCACTCGTACAGCAGAGCTGATTGCGTCCTAGCATGTGTTCTCACAAGCAGCATCGACGATGACAGAGACAGGCGGTGCGCCGGCGGCGGATATGGAGGAGGTGGACATGGAGGGCGTCGGCGACGCGTGGGGCGACGATGCGGGGCTGGACCTGGGCGGCAACGTCGACGCCGCGGAAATCGGCGACGAGGACCTGGACGGCCTCGCCGGCGAGGGCTCCGACGAGGAGGAGGGTGGCTGGGAGATGGAGGTGCCTGCCCCCGCTGTCCATGCTGCTTTCCGAAATACTTGCAAGAACTGAAACTCTATTGAGCATGAACGCTTCAGGCGCCGGTTGGCAATGTCGCGGAGGATGGGCAGAGGAAGGGTTTGCCTGTAGGGCGGCTGGTGTGCTGTCTACGATGTCACCTTGACTGCCAGAGGTTGCAGCTATGTGGTGCCTCGCTCGTTCATGAAGCTGCAGCCACTGGTCACCCTGCTTTCACAGCGTCAGCTGGGTTCCCTGTGTTTCAACATTGACACCGAATGATGTTTTGCCTGTTTGCCATGTGCCCTAATCTTTCTTCGCGCAGGAGCTGGAGCTGCCGGCAGAGGCGCTCATGCCAGAACCGCGGCGGGCGCCTCTCATACATCCTAGCATCAAATGAATTTGTCACTTGTCAATGTGTGTACTGGTCTTCTGGCTCAGGACCTGGAGCTGCCGGCAGAGGCGCTGGCGCCAAATCCCGCGGCGGGTGCCTCAGTGCCGTTCGCGGCGCCAACGTCGGGTGTCGCGCCGCCGGCGCGCTGGCTGCAGAAGTGCGGCCTGGCGGCGGAGCACGCCGCGGCCGGCGATTTCGCCTCAGCCATGCGCCTGCTGGAGCGGTGCGGTCCTCCTGCGGGCGTCCTGTCTGGAGGCCATGATGTTGGGAGTGCTGTTCTCGCACATGACACGACACCCTGCAGATCATCATGCAGACCGTCATGGCCAGTGTTTGTGAAGTGTTTCTGCATCCTTGACCTCAGAGCTTGCAGCGATTGATGCAGGCTATGCCGGATGCGAATCAGTTGCGCCGTGGCATCCCTGCCCACCACCAACATCAATGTACGAGTGCTCCCAACACCGCCTAACTCCCAACTCCCTGCAGGCAACTGGGCATCGTGAACTTCGAGCCGCTGCGGCCGTACTTCCTGGAGCTGCACGCGGGCGCAGCCGCCAGCCTGCCGCTCATCCCGGGCGTGCCGCCGGTCTCCGCGTCGCTCGACCGCAACTGGAGCGGCGACGCCGGCGCCACGCCGCCGACCGCGCCCGCGCTGGTGCGAGAACCGCTGCCTGGCCTGTTGGGTGAAGGAACGATTGCTTAGTGCACCGAACCATCGCCGGCCATATAGGATTGAACAGCAGAAACTTGCTGCGATTCGCCAGTGCTTTGAAGAGTTTTTCTCCTGGGGCACTCCTGCGGACTGCCGGTATGCAGCAGCACTCTTTGCAAAGGGAATTGTTGCCCACCGCCCTGATTGCAGTAGCGCCCGCCTTCTGCACCCTAGACCTGAGGCCATCAACTTCAGGGACTCAGCTCCCATGTGTGAGCGAGTTCGTCACGCTTCCTTCCCCCTGCGCCGTAGTGTAAGTTTGTACAGGTGTCACTTGCCTCTCGCCGCGCAGGTGTACACCCTGGTGGGGCTGGATGAGGGGCTCAAAAAGGCGTACCGGCCGGCGACGGGGGGCAAGTTCAGCGAGACACAAGACTCGAGTAATGACTATTCATGTGTCCATATTCCCGCTGCGCAGGTGTACAGTCTGGTGGGGCTTGAGGAGGGGCTCAAAAAGGCGTACCGGTCGGTGACGGAGGGCAAGTTCGGCGACGCGCTGGGCCGCTTCAACGGGCTGCTGCACCTCATCCCGCTGCTGGTGGTGGACACGCGCAAGGAGGTGGACGACGTCAAGGAGCTGATCTCCATCGCCAAGTGCGTTTTCGCGTGACTTGGAACAACGTTCAGAACTTTTCACGCCTTTCACAGGCACAAAATGAGCTGCCACGCTGTTTTTCATGGGATATTGCCGCAGGTTTCTCCTGTTGAGTCCTCGGGACGATTGCCCCTCACTACTGGGCCGCCAGGCGCGACCAGCGCCCAGCGCGACCAGCAGCAGCGTCAAGCAGCAGTGAGGCGAGCTGTGAGATTTGCCGCCTCAAACTTGCAGGGAGTATAACATCGCGCTGCGGACGGAGCTGAAGCGCAAGGAGCTGGGCGCCGGCGACGCGGTGCGCGCCGCCGAGCTCGCCGCCTACTTCACGCACGCCAAGCTGCAGCCGGTGCACCAGGTGTGCAGCGCGCTGGGCTATTACATCAAGAAAATACTTGATATAAGGAAGAGATGGTGCAGTGTGAGAAAACGAAGGGCGCATGGAGAATGGTGAACTGGATGTCTCCCTTGCTGTTCACTTTGGGCATGTTCCTCTGCACTGCGGCGCAGCAGGCACTGTCCAAGCGTCCAGCGCAGCTGGCTGCTTTCATGGTCGGCTGCCCGCGTTGTTGGCAACCGGTGCAGGGCAGTGGAAAGGGAGAGGTTCACCAAGACTGAGCTCCGGAATTGTTGCCATTACAGGCGCTGAGCCTGCGGTCCGCGATGTCCATCTTCTTCAAGCTGAAGAATCACGCGACGTGCGCCACCTTCTGCCGCCGGCTGCTCGAGCTCAACCCTGGCCTGAAGGTACCTCCCCGCCTCTCCTCCCCCCGCCGTCACATATGCATGAAGTCTGCAAGGAGGTCTTTTTGCCGAACACTTGATCCAGCATTCACCTGGCAGCATACACTGCAGCCGGGCTCGTGAAATGCAGCTAGACGTCTGGTCAAAGATCGGAGGCGTCATGCCCATGCGCTGACGCTGGTTCCTGTCTGCCACGCTGCCGCAGATGGCGCAGCAGGCGAGGCAGGTGCTGGCGGCGTGCGAGAAGGCGCCGACGGACGCGGTGGCGCTCAACTACGACCCGCGCAACCCCTTCGACGTCTGCTCCCTCACCTTCACCCCCATCTACCGCGGCAACAAGTGCGCCGTCTCCCTGTCCCCCTGTCCCCCTGCCTTTGGCCTCCCGTGAGGATGGCTGCCACATCTGGTTTCGCATCTTGTTTTGCGAAATTGAGCTCCCGAAGTTGAAGTCTGAAGTTCGGACTCTATGCCTGCCGGAGCTGCCAAATGCCTCGGGCCGACACCTCTTGTCTGCTGGCTCCTGCCTGGCTTGAAACCACAGCGTGCCATCGTGGGCTCTGGCTTACAGTGCGTCGTGCATCTGCAGGTTCGTGGAGGACCCGTACACGGGGGCGCGCTTCCAGCCGTCATGCGCGGGCCAGGTCAGCCCGGTTGGCGACGTTGCCCGCATCAGCGCTGACGTCAGCGGCCTGCTGTGCTCGCCGACGCAGCTGCGGTGATGCGGCGGCTGTGGCGGCAGGGGTCTGCGAGCGGCAGCGCTGCAATGAGCGCACCTAAGGGAGGGGTCCTGCTCCCTGTGGTGCTTATGCGGTGGTCGTCTCGTCAGCTAGGACATCAGCGGACGAGCATTGTCCAGCAACGTCCAGCAGAGAATCGCCATCACAGAATGACACTAGGTAGAATCAGCAGATCACGTTCACCTGCGAGTGTCGTCTTGCTGCTGTTTTGAAACTCAGAAATGGCGTCAGGTAATGTGAGACCAAACAGCCCCTGCCGGACACATCGAAACAGGGCACAGGGCGCACCAAAGCAAGCACAGCATGCCACAGGGCGCTTGAAACCTCAAGTCTCGTTTTGAAAAGCCTGCTGCTGTTGCTCGGCCCGCTGCACATGGGAGGCCATGCCTGCGGCCGGCAAGGGCGGCGCGGTGCAGGTGGCGCATAAGCCTGTTCTGTTTTGGGCATGGCTGAAAAGCAACACTGCGCCAAATGGTGATATGAGTTTTGCCGCTGCCGGTGCAGGTCGAAGCGTCAACTGTCAACAGCTTTAAAACGAAGACATACTGCGGATAATGAGCATGCAAGGTGTTGATTGTGAGTTCCTTGAGGGAAGCAGCACGCAAACCAGACGAGAGGCAGTGGAAAACAAAGGATGAACGGCGCGCTCTCGTCAGAGAGCGCGGATTTTGGGGCACAGAATCTTGCAACAGCTGTTGTGTCTGTCTCATACGTGCAGAAACAAGAGGAAAATCTATCACGTCGGACAACCGATGCACGAGGAACTGCTCTCTAGAGAGGTGGCTACAACAAACGATGTGCCGCCTGAAACTTCCGAGCAAGCGTCAGTCTGCAGACGAGAGTCTGTGTATCTGTTTGCATTGCGCCCCTCAGCAGCAATGCCCTCTAGCCGCAGCACGGGCTGACGAGCCCTGGCATTGGCGTCCTGGAAGTTGAGTGCGACCGGCACACCGGCCATTACGTTGCTGCCGGCAGGCGGGTTATGGCACTGCTCCGGCATGATACGGATCTCTGTCCCGCCATCGCGCCAGCCGCGGATGTAGATGCTGTAGGCGAACAGCGTCGGCCGCCAGCGAAGCACATCGCAGGTGTGATTGAGAGCTGCAGCCTGCACACGCTGGAAGCGTCCATACGGCGGCATTGCGCTGCAGGAGATGTGAGCCGGCGGTGAAGGCAACGGGCTGTAAAGCGGTAGAGCGCCCCATGCCGCAGGGTGCGGCTTTGAAAGGTGGCGGGCCGGTGAGAAGCGGCGGCGGCGGCGGCCGTTCAGTCAGCGCTGTCGGATTCCGACTCGTCCTCTTCGCTGTCCGACTCGGCCTGCGGCATTAAAGCGCATCTAGTTCAAGCCATGCAGACGGTAAGCCAACGAATGCAGCTGCATGTGCAGCGCATAGTTCAGGCCCGGCGGGATCGTAAGCCAATGCATCTGCACCTGACCCTGCAAGCCAGCGCAAGGTGGCGCTAGACCCTGTGGATGTGCATGCAAAGGGGTGTACGTACTGCACACGTTGTATCGGAAGATGCAGCCGCACGCACCTCTACCCGGAAACTAGTGTCGGGGGCGGTGGCGGCGGCGCCGACGCCAGTCCCCTTGTTGATTTTTCTGAGATAGTCCTCCAGCTGCCACAGCGTCTCCTGCGGTTCGAAAACACGCAACAGTATTCAAAACTAGGAGACAGCGATGGCATGACCGACGGTGCGGCATAAGACCGAGCAGCTGTCAGCCTCACGCAGGCCACCGCGCGGCCAGCACAATTCCAGATGCGACTGTTTCAAAGTACGCCGCGATGCTGGTGACGAAACCGTCTTCTGTACCACTTGCAACAAGCTGCCGCGGGTTTCCTCAGGAGGCTCTGGCCCCCTGCAACAGTGCCGTAAAAACGGCAAACAGGAATACATGCAATCAGCAAGCAGAGCGACGCACATGGGACAGCATGTCGAAGTCGAGCTCGATCTCGCCGCCCGCGGGCAGGTTGGTGCTGTCGCGGATGATGTTCAGCACGCCCTCCAGCTCCTCGCCCTCTATCGAGCCCAGCACCTCCGCCAGCTGTACAGACAGTATTCAAGGTGAGAAGTACAAAATAAAGTCTAATTGGGCTTGGAATCAGCAGATTTTGCAGCTCCTCGCCCTCTATTGCGTCCAGCACCTTTGCCAGCTGCACACAAAAGATGAAGCAAGGGTTCAGAAAACGCGGATGCGAAGCTTGGCATCTGCACACACAAGCTATGGCGCCCTTCAGCCCTGCGCCCTCCTCCAAGACCTTCGCCGGCTGTGCGCCATCCATATTGAGGGTTTCGGGGTGCAGACTGCTGGGTCGATTCTTTCTCCAGATCCGCGCCCCTTCAGTCAATGAAGCGCCCTTGGTCCAGCACAGGACGCAGCAGCCACATTCTGTGCGACAGCTGGGCGAAGGCAGGGCTTGTTGGTGACACCAGCATCGTGGCGATGCGAGAAAACGAATCGTTCCCACCTGCTGCATCTGGTCGCGTGACATTTCGCCGCGGCTGGGCGGTGCCCTGGCGGCAGCGCTCTGCGCGCCCTGCGGCCGCTGCAGCGCACAGGTCACACCACGGATCACCACAAGATTCACCACGCATTGTTGATGGGTTGCTGCCGTTTCAGCCACACGAAATAGCCAGGTTATGTGACGCCAGCACACAGGCGCCGGATAGAGCTGGCGGCCCAGAAAGCAGAAATGTGCATGCAACCTGCTGTGCGCATTCATGTGCTGGTGCTTGTTCAGCTGGTGGAGACGACACCTGCCATGCAGAAGGGGCGCGAGACAGCAGCACGAGAGTGGGGGGTGCAGAAGAGGGAGCTGCGCTGCTCGGACTGCCCGGACTGCTGATGGCCTGCCAGTTGGGTGAGGGGGGCCTCACCGCTGCCGCGCGGGGCGCACGGCCGACGGAGCGGGCACAGCTGTCGACTGCTAGTATGCAGGCCTTATTTATTTCCTGCCAGCTTGGGACACCTATGACGGCTCATCTGCCCGAGTGAGGCTGGAACAGTGTGATCCCTCCTTTGCTCAGGGAAGCCTCACCGCTGCCGCACGGGGCTGAGCGGCGGCGCGGCCGACGGAGCGGGCAGAGCTGGAGCGCGCCAGCGGTCGCTTCTCCGGCGGTGCCGGCTCGTACTTGGGCCGCGCCACGCCAGCCGTCGCCCTCCGTGCCCGCGTGGCGCCTTTGAAAAGAAAACAGGTCTGAGTCGCGTGTCTGGAGAGTCACTTTTCGAGATGGCGCGTGTGTGAGCCTCGACTGCTCCGCGCCACGCCCGCCGTTGCCCTTCACGCGTGCCCAGCGCCTTTCGGAAGAAGTACACATTGAGCAAGGCAGGTTCACGGAACAAGGACGGCAGGAGCACGCAGGGTGAAGATGTCGAATGTCGAGGGACGGATGGAAGTCACCGGATGCCCATTAGGAGCTGGGAAGTGCGGCAGCCTCCGCATGCTTCAGATGGCCAGCGCTGGTGCTGTATGCAGAAAATAATGCCGAAAATATTGCCGACGAGTCACCTGCGAGGCCGGCGGACGCCCAGGCGTCCTCAAACACCTTGCCCACCCGGTTGCTCAGCTTTCCAAAGTCGCTGCTCGGCCCGTTGTACAGCACGATGTTGTGGAGGAACAGGTGCATGTCCTGCGGGATTTGCACGACAGAACAGCCTCAGTCTCGCTGCTGCAGGACGAGCGGCGCCCAGCCAGACCCTGGGGTATGGCGTTGCGCAAGGATGTAAAAACGTGCAGTGATGTACAAAACAATACTGCAAAGTAAAGTAAATTGTTATTGGGATAAGGGGGCGGCTGGGTGGGATGCGGGCTCACGTCGTAAAACTGCTGCGGCGACTTGTAGCGGCGCCGCTGCAGCTTCGTCTTCATGCTGCCCAGGTCCCGCGCGTTCTCCTTCGGAATGACCTGCAGAAAGAAATGACCACACCTGGGCATCACAGTCTGGCATGGGCTTACAACCAAGTGCCGCATGATGGCATGTGGAGGCCGCGGGGAGAGGTAGGTGGGAAGTATAATCAGCTAGCAAGTACGTACATATAAGTACGTACATAGTGTGCGGAATGCTCGCCCATGACAAGCAATCCAGCATGCGTTCCTAAATGCTTTCCCGCAAGCACCCAGCAAGCTTCCCAGCAAGCCTTCTGGGAGAGGCGCAGACAGACCTTGTAGTAGTCGGGCACAATGTTGACTTCCACAGGGTGGTCGAAGTAGATGATCTGCTGCCCGAACATCGGCCACAGCTGCTTCTGGATGATGTCCATGCAGATCTCCTCGAACTCGCCGACATGCCACGAGCCGCCGCCGCCGGCCGAGGTGGGGCTCGCCGGCTCATCTGCACACGACAGACCGTCTCAGTGGGAGAAGGAGAGCGACGAGCGGCGCAGTGCAATGGCGCCTTCTGCTCACACCGCCAGACAGACCAAGTGCAGTTTGCACTTGTGACCAAACCGTCACCACAACTCAGCTCAGCCAGCAGACGCCTGCACGCTTGCGGGAGCGCGGCGATGTGCATGGCGGGCTGCGAAGGGTGCTCGGAAGCCTGTATGATGCACAAGCTTCAAGCCGTGCGGTGCAAAGGCCGGATTCGCAGACCAGACATCCACCGGATGTGTCGCTGCAGTTCCAACCTCAGCAGCCCCCTCACCTGCGTATGCGTGGCCGTTCGCCCTGGGCGTCGTCTGGGGAGCACTGCGCTGGCGCTGTACCGGTGTGTCGTCCTGCAGCTGCGTAGAAGACAACCACGACGGTCGGCAGAATGACAAAGCTATTTGTCGAGTGCAGGCCGCCTTGCAGCCTTCAGCAGGCCGCACAACAGCTCATGGCGACTACTAATGACGTTCAGGGGCCGTTGCCGGTGCAAGCAGGCGCAACACTGCGTTTGGCACCGCTCGGCAGGTGTGTGGATCGAGCACTGAGGAGGGGTCGAAGCACGGACCCGGCGCGGTGGGCCCATGCAGCGTCCGAAAGAACCGAGCAACTCTGACGTTCAAATCATCATTTGCATAGGCTACAGCAAGGCCTAGGTGTACCCCGCCCAGGCAGGCCGCAGCAGCCTCGTTGCATCCCACCCAAGCGGAACCGTGCCGCAACAGCCCTGTCCTCACAGGACCATCGAGCTCAGCGGTGTGCTCACCTCGAACGCGTCCGATGCGCGCCGCTTGAGGTCCACCGTCTTCAGGTGGCGTCCTCCCGGCACCTTTTCCGCAAAGAGCCGCAGCAGGTCCTCGAGCTTGCCCACAGCTGGGCCAGCGAGGCGACCCGACTGCCAGGCGCGATCAGTATCCAGCGCCACGCATGGCGTCGCCGCGTCCGTCACGCCCAGCGTCGCCGCGGCGCCGATGAGCTTGCCATCGTCCAGCCGCAAGGTGAGCTTTCTCGCTGAGTATATGCACGGATGGAGCCATCAGAGTGTGCCACTCTTCGAAGTATCAAGTCATCGCACGTGGAAGCTGCAGCTGCAGGTGCATGTACCTGCAGGTGTGAGTTCGTCCGTGGACATTGGGAGACAGCCGGGGCAGAGAGCCGGGCAACTCCCTGCCCCTGCAGCACACGGCCTAGCTCCCCAAACCAGCTGCCACCGTTGCGTCCATGAACCGAAAGAGTGGGCAGCCGCAAAGGCTGCCTGCTGCTCTTGGTGGGCCTCCGAAAAGAAGTGCTGTGTCTTACAAGGACTCTAAGTTCCGTAGTTCCGCAGCACGGGTCCCAGGGCTCAAATACGCAAGCTGGCGCAAACGGGCAAACTGGCTGCGAAAGGGGGCGCTGGTGCTTTTGAGCATCTTTGAAAGGGGACACTTCGTTGGAGCACATTCTTCCTTCCCCGCACATCCGCACAAAGTACTGGTCTGCACTTAAAGTCACTTCGACAGCACCGGGACAAGCCAGCCCCGCCTGCGCCGGCCGCACAGCTCCGCTTTCCGTGCACCCGCATCTGATCAGCAGCAAGTCACAATGGTGGTCCCAGTAGAACGGCGGCAGGCGGCCAGTGACGAGGAGGATGATGTCCTGAGCGGCAATGAGAAAAGCGTCGAAGAGGATGACAAGTCGGAGTTCAGCGTGTCAGAGGACGAGGACGGTGCGCGGCAGTTTTCACGATTCAACTGCATGTGCTGGCACCATCCCCGCCGTCGTCTTCCGTGTCACAGGCCGGGCGATATCCTGATCTGTTTTGGAAAGCACTGATGGCCAGGCTGGACGTCTGTGTGAGCTATGTTGCCGCGTGCCCGCAGATGAGATGGTTGCCCGCAAGCCTGACGAGGTGGCCGCACCGGGGGAAGGCGATGCTACGAGCTGTGCGGAAGCACTTGAGCCCACTGCAGCAGGCGGCGCCGCCAATGCTGAGCCTGGTTCACCAGCAGGTGTGCTGCACCGCGCCTTGCAGCGGCATGTGCAGTAAACCTGTTCGCATACTCCTGCGTGCCTCAGCTGGTGACGAGTCTCAAAGGTATGCACCATGCTTCACATTCGCAGCGCTGACTTTTAAATGTCCTCAGCGTGCCTTGGTTGCCACAGATGCCGCTGCTGCACTGGCTGAGGCGGAGGCCGGCGGGGCTGCCGATGCAGCGTCTGCGGATGGCGCCCTTGCCGCTGAAGCCCCGCCAGCGACGCCCGCCGACGGCTCAGACTCAGATGGTGCCCCGCCAGACGAGGCGTCCGCCGCAGAGCCGGACGCCACCGCAGCGGCGGCGGACGGCGAGGCTTCCGGCGACGCAGACGCCGACAATGTGGCGCCGCCCGCGCCGGCGACAGATTCCGGGGCGCAGTCTGCCGTTCTGCAGGCGGCGGCACCTGACGATGCAGCCGCCAATGCCAATGAGGCTAGCGACCTGGGCGAAGACGAGGAGGCAGAGGGTGACAGCGCGGAGGCGGATGAGGAGGCAGCGGAGGAGGCAGATGAGGACGCTGAGGCTGTGCTGGAGGCGGCAAGGCCGCAGGTGTGGCATTGCCTGTCACCTCAGAGGCAAAGTGTGTACCACTTGCAGCGTGTTTCAAAGTGCATCCTGCCTGCCCTTCTGAACACCTACAGAACCATGCTGTGATGCAGGCATGACTTAGGATGCTGTGCTAATCGCTCTCGGTGCTGATCTGCCAACCCGATATTCTTCTGCGCAGCCGCAGCCGCGCAAGCCGCTGGAGCCGTACGAGGTTCCCACTGCGGGCGCCTTCTTCATGCACGACGATCGCTTTGGCGGCGAGGCTGGCAAGCCCGGGTGCAGCACCGCCACAGCCTTGCAGCTTTCGTGTCAATATGCGCCTGGCAAGCCTCGCAGTCAAGAAACATCAGATGCTCTGTGGGCACTGGCAACGCAGTAAAGCAAGTGAAGACCTGTCTGTAGGCAGGCTGCAACAGTCATCGGGCTGTGCTGTCGGATTTGCCTTCCTGTAGCTCATGTGTCTGGTGCGCTGTTTGCACAGCCGCCCGCAGAGGCGGAAGAAGGAGCTGTGGAGCCCGGCGGATGACATGTGGGTCCACGATAAGTTCGCGATGCTGAGCCTGCCGCCCGAGCAGGACCCCGATCTGCCCCAGGTGTGTGGGGTCTGGGGGTGTGCTTTCAGGAAAGGATGGCTGTCATGGAAGGCTGCGCCTTGTAGCACTGATGCACTTGCCCAAGCGGTTTGCTGGCTTTGCAACTAGGCCCCACAGAACTGAGACCTTTTCCTACCCTGTGACCTGGCTGTTCCTCGGTGCATACAGTGTTATGGGCAATGAATGGTCCAATCTGTTACTGTTGTGGCGGAAGGTCGAGGAATGGCAAGGTGTTGAAACCTGCAATGGCAACCTGCCACAGGGCTATGTGCGGGGAGGTGGGCGAGGCCGAGGCCGCGGGCGTGGCAGCTACGGCGGCGGCGGCGGCGATGGCGGGTATGGCGTCTACGATTCGCAGCCGCTGCAGCCGGACGGCGTGTCCACCGGCGACTATGCTGCCGAGGGCGCCTACGACAGGTGCGCTTCGGAAATGCCGCCCTCTGTCAGCTCGTCCTTCTCTGTCGGCTGTCGGTTTGCGATCTTCGCTTCTGGCTCCGCGTCCATGTGGGTTGGCATGGTGCTGGACCAAGGTCAGATTTTCAAGTCAATGTTTCTGGCCGGCAGCAGCAAAGAACAGGTCATGCCTACGCAGGTCTGCCGGTGGCGAATTTCCCGCTCTGGGCGCCAGTGGCCGTGGGCGGCGGCCGCGCAACCGTGGCGGCCGCGGCGGACGGGGCGGCCCGCACCCGGCGGAGGGCCTGGCGCCAGCTGGCGAGGAGCAGCAGGAGCAGCAGCAGGTACAGCCGCAGCAGCAGCAGGCTGTGTATGACGCCACCGGTGCAGTTATCGGCTATGCGGGGGCGGTGCGGGGCGGCCGCGGCGGCGGCAGGGGGCGCGCCCGGGCTGATGGCGGCCGTGGCCGGCGCCAGCCCCCGCCCTACCAGCCGCAGCAGCAGCAGGCGGCGCAGCAGGCGGCGCAGCAGACGGCGAAGCCGGGCGCCGACGCCGGTGACGGCTACACCCGGGCGGCGGCGGCGGTTCCGGAGCAGAGCAGTTTGAATGTCGGCGCGCAGGTGTGTGGTACTGCCGTTCGGTCGCTGGCCTTGCCTGTGCAGACAAAACCATTTCGATTGCTCGTGATGTATCAGCCTGTGCGGAGAGCCTGTGCGTTAATGCATTGTTGCAATACTGCAACACTGCACGCATCCAACACACGCTGAAACACATCAACATGAACCCTGTGCAGGACTACACACCGTCGCCGCCGCCGGGCGGGGCGCCGGCTGTGGGCGCGCCCACGTACGTGCAGCAGGCCGCGCCGCAGCAGCCGTGGTACCAGCAGCAGCAGGCGCAGCAGCAGCAGACGCAGCAGCAGGCGCCGCAGCCGCAGCCGCAGCCGCAGTACCAGCAGCAGTACGAGCAGCTGCCGCAGCAGCAGCAGCAGCAGCAGCAGGCGCCGCAGTACCAGCAGCAGCAGCAGCCGCAGGCCTCACTGCAGCAGCAGGTGGATCGGCAGCAGCCGACTCCACAGCAGCAAGAGCAGGGCGGCCAGCAGCAGTATGCCAACCAGCCGGCGCCGCCGCCGCAGCGGCAGGTGCGACACCTGCCAATAGCCCGGATGCCTGACTGAACTTCATAGTCCAGAGATACGAGCCCTGCTGCCCTGCGACGCCCGGTACCCAAGCACTGTAAAGCTGAACAATGTTTCATCTTCCTGCAGGTGCCGCAGCCGTACGCGGGCAGCTACTCGCAGGGCGGCTACGGGGCCGCCATGGCGCCGAACGCGAGCCTGTACCCGCCGCCGCCGGCGCCGCCAGGCAGCTACGGGCCCAGCCCCGGCTATGGCTACGCCCCTCCGCAGCAGGCGTGCAACAGTCCCATCCTACCTGGGCGCATTGACGATTAACCTGCTCCTTTTTTCATCACTCTCTGCGGCCCTGCACGCAGCTCTGTATGCCGCTACACACGAGCATGTTTGATTGCTGGCACTGAGTGAACCAGCCCATCGGGTGCAAACAAACAAAGCTGTAAGATTATGCGGCTTTTGATGAGTGTTGCGAAATGTGCAGGCGTACGGAATGCCGCCGGCCAGCTACGGGCAGGTGCCGCAGGGCTTCCTGGGCGGCCCGCTTGGCGCCGACGGCGTGGCGATGGGGTACTCCGGGGCGCCGCTGCCTGTGCCGATGATGCCGCAGGTGAGCAACGCACGGTCGCGCTGCTTTCATCATCTGCGCTGTAGCTGTAGGTCCAGACTCTATCTCTTAACATGATGCTGACAAGGACGGACAGCGGGTGCCTGCTGAGAGTGTGGCTGGAGATTGCCGTTGTCTGACGGCGCGCTTGGGGCTTCATTGCCGCAGGGCATCCCGGCGCCAAGCACGCCGCAGCCGCAGGCGTCGGCGGCGCCGCTGCAGCGGCCAGTGCGGCGGCCGATCACCATCCAGTCGCCGCCGGAGGCGGGCGACCAGCAGCAGCAGGAGTACCCGTTGCAGCAGCAGCAGGCGCAGGCACAACAGCAGCGCACTGGCGGTCGCCGATACTCAGCGATGACTGGGCACCCTCCCGCCTGACGGACACGCGTTGAGGGGGCGGCTGCCGTGGTCGAGACTGCACTGTTTTAGGTAGAGGGGGCGTTGTGGACATAACAGCGAAGGACGAGCCTCGAGTGCTGCTGAGACGTCGTGAAGGTGTTCATGTCGTGTGAGTACATTCACATGAAAATATTTTATGGCGGCAATTGCAATGATCTCGTCCCATTGCTGTCAGCAGCATCTCAGCCTCGCCTCATCTCTGTGCCTGTGCGTTGACATCAGAAGACATCCTTTGCTCCTTCCTGCGGGCGCAGCTTGCCATCATGGAGTTTACAAAGGAATTGACAGTATCGATCAAACCGCCGCATGCGGCCGAAACAACTTCAAATCAAGGCTGTCCTGCCCACGTCGTTAGTACACAACCTCCGGCGCGGCCAATCAACAAACAGTGCAAACGCAAATCTCCAAAACAGGCGCCCTGAGCAAAAAGTGCAGGTGGCGCAGATAGTACAGTGTCTTCAAAAGTGGAACCCAAAACAGACTAAACTGTCTGGTGCTGGACAACAGGCTCTTTCGACCCTTCCGCTCTGGGTGACGCCTCTGGTTTTCCTACCGGGCCTGCTGCCGAGGATTGTTCCAAAAATAGAGTTGGGGCGGAGGCGACTCGCGGCCACCTGCAGCACCGGCTTCGGTGCTGCGGCAGACCGCGAGCCGCCTCCTCTGAAGGGGGATCCTCCTGCCAGCACATGGCAAGAGGCCCATTCAGCGCATGTGCAGGCCCCGTGATGCGGCCTGCTTTGCGGTGGCTGAAAACGGCTGTGATATTCCCCCCAATGCTCCGCTCCCTGCGAGTACTGCGCTTGTAAGAGGCCCCGCATCTACACGAGCTCGCGAACAATGGCGCCCAGCAGCTCGTCGACCGTCGCGGAGACGCGCGTCATGGCCTGCTTTCGCTCGGCATAGGTGGCGTGCGCTGCCAGCGGCCCGAGCGAGGACAGCTGCTGCGGCGGCGTCGCCGGCGCAAAGCCGTCTGCCGCTGCCTCTCGCTGCTTTGCCGGCGGCGGCGTGCCGGCCGCGCCGGATACCGCCTTGGCGAACAGGTCCGACAGGCTGGGGCGCTTTGGCGCCGGTTGCGGCGTCCGCTCAGGCGACAGCTTCTGCAGAAACTCCAGTGTGTCGTCTGGGTGCGACAGGATGTTGGCCTGCGTGGAGACAGAAAATGAGGGGTCAGATAATTGCACTCAGGCGAGCCAGTCACAAGTCACTGCAGAAGAAGCGCCATTTGCTTAAAGTCGCAGCAGCAGGTGTTTGGCAACAATCCAGTGTGACAGGGCCAGAGCAACGCATGGGGCAGTGTCCGGGCACACCTGCAGCACGTCCATGAACTCGCGGCCGCACTCAGAGTCGACGCTGCTGACGCTGGAGACGCTGCCGGCGGACAGATCCACCTCCTCGTCCTCGGAGTAGGTGCGGGAGAGGCCGCGCGGCGGCGTCTGGAAGCTGGAAGCAGCGTCAGCAAAGCCAGCGGCAGTGAAGCCTGCGCTCATGCTGCGGGCTGTGCCAAAGGAGGGCGGCGGCGGCGTCGGGGAGAAGACACCGCCAAAGCTGCTGGGACTGAGCTCGCTGACAGAGAGGCTGCACGGCGTGGCCGGCAGCGGGCTGGGCTGCAGCGGCGAGGCGATGGGCAGCGGGCTGAGGGCGGGGTCGGCGCCGCCGCAGGGGGAGCCGTGATCCCAGGAGCGGCAGCGGCGCAGCCGGCGCGAGCCGCCCGACTTCTGCGCCCGCGGCAGGCCCGGGCGGCGCCCAAAGCACTTCACGCGCAGCTGCTCGAACAGCGCCATGAGGCGGCCTGCCAAAGTGAGAAGAGCTGTTCGGTATCGGAGCAGCGACACGCACGGCGATGTTTGAGCCAGCATGCGTTATTGTCACAATATTTTTAGGCAATGCCTTGCTCACAGGCGCTCAGGACTTCAGACATGCAAGCATGCGGCGGAAATGAGTGAGGGACGCACTGGGCTCATTAAGCGGCACGGGGCTGTGGAAGGGCATCAGCCAGGGCGCCCAGCGGCTGTGCTTGGCGGCCAGCGCGGCGCCAGTCGAGAGGTTGACCGCACACAGCACCGCGGCGCACGTCGTCACCCATGCCGGCAGCGGCGGCAGCGCCCACCTGGAGCGACAGGACAAGAAGGCCGGTCAGCAACAGCGGTATATGCTTGAAGGTGTGCTGTGGAGTGCGTGTCGTCCCAACCCTACGCTGCCGAATGATCTTTGCCCCGCCCAAGCTCGGCCTCGAGACTCGGCCTCCCAACCGACTCGAGACTCGGCAGCTTCATGGCATCGGGCTGGGGTGCTCCAACCACGCTGCAGTGTGTAGGACGTGACCCAGCGTGCCCTCATTGCTGGCACTCGTGGCACCAACGGCTATGACTGGCCGACGATGACCTCCTGACCGCCTCCGAGGCTAAACGCAAGGACGCGCCAGCCCCGAGCCATGGCCGAGACGGCTGCAAGCATGATGCGGTCTCAACACATCTCCCGAGGTGCTCGCGGCGTTGCCAGACAGAAGAGCTGCCCCCGCGGCCAAAGGAGCCGTCTTTGCCCCGACCGACGGCCGGGAACCCGTCCTTGTCATGCCGCTCGGGGCTCGAGGCAAGGGCGCAGCGCGCTACCCCATTGTCGCCAATGCTAGAGTAGAAACATGGTAGCTCCTCTATCAGCAAACGCATGATGTTCCCGGATCCAAAAATGTCAAGGGATGACCCCAGCCACTGAGGCGGCAACCAGAGCCCACGACGGCGGATCAGGCCCCACCGCCTCGCAGGCGCTCGTTTATCATGTTTACTGCCGGGACCGGCCGTCGGCTGGAGCAGCACGGCTGAGGCACAGTGCGTCGGTTGCCATCGTCTCGCGTGCGAGCAAGGCTGACTCTTGCGCCCCCCCTGCAGAGCGGTCATCCCCCTTCCCCTGACGCGGTCAGCGCTAGTGCATAAGAGCAGATTGTAGGCGGTGCAAAGGTGCACCAGGTCTTCAGGAGGCACCAGATCGGCTCGGGGCGTCGAAGCAGGGAGCACCAACCTGAGGCTCTCCAAGGAGTAGCTGAAAGCGACGAGCAGCAGCGTGACCGCCCAGTTCGCGGCTGCCAGCGTGTGGGCGGCCGTCTCCCGCCGCTGGCCGGCGAGTGCCGCCTCCGGGCTCGGTTGGTCGCTGTAATGGAGGCCCTCGGCCGGGCGCTTCTCCCTCCGGCTGACCAATAAAAGGCCGGCCAAGGAAAAGCCGACCGAGCAGAAGAGCAGGCTGGCTGCGCTGATGCCGAGTACAGCATTTAGTAGCACGAATTTGGCTGCATGCTGCACGTCGGCCGCGTGCTGGGCCGCGGCCGAGTGGGGGATGGCGGTGGGCGATCTGTGCTTGCCCCCCAGGCACAGGCTCGTGACGATCAGTGTCGCGACCACGTACGATAGTACCAATCTTGCATGGCGCACATGAATTGCCATTTTTGGGGTAGGAAAGGCATGCTGTGGCGCCCAGTTGCGGAAGTTCCCCGGAGTATGTGCGCACTTCTTTTAGTTAATAGGGTTTAAGCATTAGCCTCTATAGGGTTCAAGTCATCAGCTTCTAATCTGCGTCATGCTTTTATTTTCCTTTAAGGCGCGCAACGCACCAAAACACGAATGAGGAGAGTGCCGCCATGCATCAGCTGTACTCTCCTGGCGTGAGACGGTTGATGTCTTGTGCCGCAAGAGCGTCGGGAGCTGCCTGACACGACAGCTGCAAAACACAGCGTGTACGACTTCCGGAACGTCACGTCCCGTCCCGAGCCCGGCGAAATCGTGCGTACGCGCGCGTGACGACTGATTCGATCTCGACAAAAATGGCTGAGCAGATCGCGGCGCACGAGGATTGTTACTAAATATCGCGGCGTGAAGCCTTGTCTGCTGCCAACGTCACTCGTTGCACAGCTGGATAACACGTGTGAGCAGTGCTCCGGCCCCACGGTCCACAGCCTTCATGCATCACCTTGCACAATGGAGCTTAGCCTGACATGATGGCCGCCCCGAAAACGTTTGCGTGACCGTCCCTGACTGACAATGACTCAGAGGACACGCTGCTCGATCAATGCGGGCTTGTGTGCAGCATGCTCGTCCCAATTCCAGTGGTACCGGATTATTGTTCGGCGAAAGCATCCAGTCAAGGCCGTCAAACTGCGTATGCCCCCGCTGCGGCGGTGCCGCTGAATGCCCTCCGATTGCCCTCCATGTGAATCGCAGGACGCCCTAGACATTGGTTTGCCACACATGTCTCGCTGAATTGAGGGGCTAGCGTGCCTGCGGGAAGGCCTGTGGCCGCTGCCGACGCTGGCGCGCCTGGCTGCAATGGACCCGCAACTGCCGGCGGGCGGCCTGCACTGGCTGCAGACAGACCTGTGGGGCGCCAGCGGCCTGCAGGCTGCCTACCTGCAGCAGCAGCAGCAGCAGCAGCTGCACTTGCCAGTGCCCGACCCTATCAGCCTGCTGCCCCCGGAAAAAGCGGCGGTACTGGAGGCGCTGCGGCAGCGGCAGGCTGCGCAGTTCGTTGCACGGGGCGCGCCGCTGGGCCTCACAAGCGAGCCCGCCGTGCCGCGGCACAACTTTCAGCAGCCGCTGGACAAGGTCAAGGCCTCAGTGGCGCTGCAGCAGACCGCCGCGTCGCCAACCACGCCGCTCAGCGCGGCGCAGCAGTCGCTGGAGTCGGCTGCGCACGCGGCGCAGGCTTTCCAGCAGACAGGCTTTCGGCAGGCGAAGCACGGGCGGCAGGAACATTCTGCGCTGCACCCGCCGCCCAGCGGCCATGGCTCCTTCGCAAACATGGGCGCCCTGGCGACGATGCCCATTGGAGCACTGCCCATGGGAGCCCTCCCGCTCCTCTTCCCCGGCGGCGTCAGCAGGCTGCCCGCGCACGACTTTGGCACTGCCGCTGCCCTTGATGTCAGGCCGCTGCCGCCTTTCGACAAGGTCGTCCGGCGGCCGCGCACAAAGGCGATGCGGCGGACGCCCGGCGGCAGCGTGCCTTCGCATGGCACCGTGCCCACGCTGGCAGCAGCGGCGCCGGCGGCGGCAGAAGCGGCGATTCAGCGGAGGCGCGGGCGGCCGCCGGGCTCTGGAAAGCGCTCGCAGCCCGAGCCGCTGGCTCAACCCGCGGCCAACCCGGCAGCAGCTGACAGCGGCGGCGCGACAAGCGGCAGCCCGCCGGCACGCGACTTGCCAGCGGCGCACGCGCAGCCCCAACCACAGCTAGCAGCCCAGGCAGCACCGCGGCTAGCCCCCGCAGCCGAGGCAGCGGCAGTTTCGGCAGCCGCCGCTGCGCCTGGCCCTGTAGGCAATGCAGTGACAGCGGCAAAGGCAAGCAGCCCTAGCCGCACGCACGCGCGCAAGTCCGCGGCGCCGCGTCGGGCTTGCGACAGCGTCATCGCGCACACAGCCCGTGCGGCGTCGCCCAGCAACAGCAGCCGCTCCAACACGACGGCTGCCGGGGCGCTGACGGCAGTGGGGCGGCGACCCACGCGGCCGCCGGCGCGCTACGCCACATCCGGCCTCGCGCCCAAGGTGACGCTTTGGATCTCACATCTGAGTGTCGAACAGAGGTTAACACTGCGATTCAAGGCTGTGACACACGCAGCAGGTGCTCTAGACGGATAGCATATCTGGCTGCTCGAGGCTGAGTGCGGCACAATTGTCGTGGTCGTGATTTGTGCATTCAGTTCATGAAGGTAAAGGGACAAAGGCAGCAGGACGTCCTGAGGGCAGCACAGCTGGCTGTTGCGGCTGCAAATGCTGCAGCACAGTTGCAGCACAAGCCGCCTCAATCCATGGCGGCAGCGCTGACGGCGGCCGTCACCTCAGTGCTGCAGTCCCAACCGCATCGCCCCGCACCAGAGCCGCCACGGGAGACAGCCCAGGCGGCAGCCTCGGTGCCGGATCAGCCTGCGGAGGCGCTCGTGGCAGCGGCGGCGTCAGACAGCCCGCCTGCGCCGCCGCCCGCGTCACAGGAGGCTGCTTCTGCCAGCCCTCATGCAGGACTAACCCTTGCAGCGCAGCGCGCCAGCCAGCAAGGCTCGCCAGAGCCGGGCAGGCAGACACACACAGCCACAGTCTGCGCTTCCTCATCACCGCCGGCGCTGCCCGACACTCAGCCAGATGCAGTGGCGGGCGGCACAGCCGCCGCCGGTAGGTCCGGGGACATTGACATTGACAGGCTCACAGTCGGCGCAGCATCTGCAGATGCGCCAGCGCCGCAGGATCTGCCAGCAGAGGGCTCTGTTGCGTCGCGGCGGCGCAGCTCCGACGTCAGCGAGGCCTCGCCCATGGTGCCGCGGCACAGCCCTCCTCCGCAGGAAGTGGCAGGTCGGTGCTTCTGCCTGTTTGCTCCTCCCATTATTGTTGGAAATCCCAGGTTGTTGGCAAGCCCGAACCCACACCCTTGGCGCTGGCAAATTGAATCCTGATCGCAGCATCCGGGGTGCCGATTTCCGAAACTGCTCCTGCATTCTGTCGTGCATCTGTGATGTTGTGTGATGCTGCCCTGTCTGCAGGCTGTGCTACCTGGCGCTGAGGCTTCGAATCGTTGTGCCTTGCACAGGGGAGCGGCTGCCAAAACGATCCGCTGATGAGGATGGCGCTGCGGCTGATGATGTCGCCCGTCGCGTGCGCGCCCGTCTGGACGCAGCGGAGTCGTCGGGAGCGGCCGCGGACGCCGAGGCGGAGACCTGTGCAGAGCCGGCTCCGCAGCTGGTAGCGGCGCCGCCAGGGGGTTCGTGGCAGGGTGGGGCAGCGGCCGCAGGGCAGCATCTGGCGGGCAAGGTACGCAACGGGAGTGCAGTCGGCTGGAATCCAGGACGTTTGGCGGCTGGGCTAATGCTCCGACGCTCCTGACCATGACTCAGGGAGACTTTGAGATTTGCTTGCGACAAACTTCGAGTGTTTGCAACGAGTGTTTGCAACAATCTCGAGTCTGCATTGCCCATCGAATGCAGCAGGCTTAGCTGACCGGTTGATAGGTCTTTCAGTCAGCGACCATGTGTTTATGCTTAGGTGCACAAGCGCAAGCAGCTGAGCGCCGACCAGGCACTGGCGCTGGGTGGCAGCTCCCTAGCGGACGCAGCAGCTGCTGCACACAGGAACGGCCGGTCCGGCCAGCGGAGGCATCATGCCGCCGCCGCCGCGGCCCCCGTGGCTGCGCTGGCAATGCAGAACGGCGGCGGCGGCGGCGCCGGGGTATCCACCAGCAACCAGCCCGCCGCCGTCGGGAGCGGGTTCCTGGCACGCACGGCGGCAAGGCTGGCGGGCGCAGTCATGGCGTCAGTGCAGGCGCCGCGCTGGTGGGGCGGCGACGCGCCGGCCACGTCGGACGCAGGTGGCCACCGTTTCAGCCATCGTGCTGAAATGTCATGTCGGCCAGTGGTTCATGCTTTCTCGCGTCGCACAGTGCTCTCGCTTCGCTGCAAAGCCTCCCATGTTCCTGACGCCGCCTGGCCCCATGCACATGCTTCCCAAACGTGGATTCGTCCTGTGGGCTGATTCACATGATGATACAGTTTCTTCTGGAAGGGTTTTGGAAGGTGGTGTGCTCCTGACATGCAGCGCCAGATGGAAGTGCTTCTGAGCCCGCTGACATCGGCGGCCGCGGCAGCGCGGACCATCCGCACAATGTCAGCTCCGACGACGCTGGCGCTGACGGTGGCGGCAGCGGCAGCGGCCGTGTCGTCTCAGGCAGCAAACCACCACCCAAGGCCGCGGGCCCTCTCCAGAAGAAGCAGCGGCGGCGCATGACTTCGGACCAGAATATCGCCGTCGCCGACGCCGACGCACAAGCAGCGACAGCAGCCGCGGAAGCAGCGGCATTCCACGGCCTGCGGCCGGCCACGCGGCTGGGCAGCGCGCCGGCGGTGCCGCCGCTTTTGGCGGCCGAGGACGCAGACGCGACACCAGAGGGGCAGAAGCAGGAGCCAGATGCGGATGCAGCTGCAGGAGGCGCTGCTGCGGCGCCGCGACGGGCCGCTTGGCCAATGGACCAGGCCGCAAAGCATCGCAAGGTCAGCAGTGTGCTGCGCTGTGCTCCCTTGTGCTGCATTGCGTTGTTGTTCCGTGGATCCCCTCGGAAGCGCCACCACATCGATTTGAGTTGCCCCTGAGTAATCATGTTGTTCGAGCGCTGCACGTCAGTAAGGCTGGAAGACAATATGATGACCATGGTTCCTGACCCTATTGCGCAGGTGCTGCCAATCAAGAAGATTTATGCGGCAGCAGCCGCGGCGCAGACGCCCCCCGCATCAGCCGAAGGCACCAGCTTCCCTGGCCCAGCGGTCATGTACCCGGCCATGGTCGATGACAGCGCAGAGGCCGCCCCAGCGGCGGCAACTGATGGGCCGTCTGCCGCCGCCGCGGCGCGCACGGCAGCGGCGCAGGCCATGCAGGCGGCGGTCGCGGCCGCTGCGGCGCTGGAGGCGCGGCGCTCTGTTGCTGCTGCGCACTGGGCGTAATAGTTGGCTGGCGCTTGCTGCATGGACGATGCCCGCGGCGGCACCAGCAGGGCAGCGAGGACAGCTTTTAATGCTGAACGCTGCGTCGGCCGTCGAGGGGCCTGCGCTGCCGCCGTTCTGTTGTGGAACGAAGCCTGCACAAATGATTGTCCTTAGAACACTTCTGTAGTTGCATTACAGAGCGCGGCCGGGCAAATGCATCCACCTAGCTATGCCGCCGCACAGAACTCCCACAGAATGCCTTTTGTGAGCTAGGACGATAGTGATATGGTTGCGAGTGTTTGTCCTGAAATGCCATGCATGTGAAGATCTCCACTCAATGCACCCCTGCCCAGTCAACATTTTGGCGCCAAGCAGCAAATCTAGATAAAGGCTGACTAAGAGCGGCGTGATATGAGCACACAGGCAAACGCCTTGCCAGCTTTCGAATGGATTTCGCACTGGGTTGATAGCATTGCATCCGAGAAGGTCCCTCCATTGCTGTCTCGGCGCTTGCTGTGGCCCCTTTCGGAGTGCTGTCAAGTGCCTCCAGATGCGTCATGTAGAACTTTGAGTGCAGTCCAGATGAGGGACTGCAATTCGGTGCTTTGACAACTGCGTTAAAACTCCCTCATTGCGTAGAAAGAGCGGATTTAGACTCGGACCTTTGACAATGTTGCATTGTAGTGGAGTGAGGACGGGTGTGAGTGCATTTTCAGCCCAGCTCGACATCAGGCAGACATGCCGACGCAGGTTGGCGCTGTATTCCGTTCGGTGCCGTCTGGCGTGCGCTGTGCCACCTTTATGTTGCATTTATTTGCCACACCAATTATGCGCGTCGCTGACTGGGCTGGTGTTTCTGGGTCCCAGGCCAGGCAACAGGCAGGCAGCATGCGCAGCGAGGCGACCGGTCGGATCACTGCTGCGCGGCTGCCTGCCTCGCTGCCTGCCTGTGCTGCTGCGGCACGGCCAGCGTCGATGCGCGGTTGCCGCCATGTCTGCCACTCCCGCCGCCGTAAACGCACAGCAAGGCAGCGAGACAATCGCAACGGCGGGAGCTGCGCCTGCGTCGCGGCTGCCAGAACCTGCAGTCGATGACGCGCCAGGCCGCGCCGCCGCACTATCCCCCGCAGCCAGCCCAGTCGATGTCAGCGAGGCACACACTCTCCATGTCGCGGTGAGTCAAAAATGGCATGTGCGCTTCCGGCAAGGCGTGCCGCCGACATCCAGCGGCAGATTTGCCTTTTGGGCGTCATACGATTGTCGCAAGATCAGGGCTTGTCTGTCTTGCACAATGCACGAGTGGAAGTTTTAATCTACTGAAACACCATCATTCACAGGCACAATCCTGCACATCGGCAGCTCCATCACAATATTTCAACATCAACGTGAAAGGCAGGAGGGCTTCTTGCAAGTGTTTTGTGCCTGCGCGCTGTGTAGCTGTCGGTGGAGGAGGCGGCGCAGGAGCTGCGGGCGGCGCTGGCGGGGGCGGCGGCGCGCTACGGCCACCACGCCAGCGGCGTTGTGCGGTGGGAGGTGCCGCTGCCACGCGGCGCCACCGCCCTGCAGTGGCTCCAGGTTGCACTTTCTGTCTTTTCGCCTTCCTCAGGGTTTTCAGCTGCTTGCAAAATACTGATCCATATCGTGTGGCGCCACACTCCTGCAGTGGCGCAGGTCCGCCGAACAAATGTTCGGTAAACAGCCACGGAGCGCCTGACAGCCTGCCGGAATGCGACGGCGCCTGCCGCGGCAGGCACTAGTGCAGGCCCCAATGCATGGCTAGAGCTTTTGTGGATGCAGTGACACCAATCTGGACCTGCGGCATTTCAAGGCTGTTTCGCCAATTCTGCAGGTACGCTGAAATGCTGACATGCGCCTGGTGCAGGGCCAAGCGCGTCAGGCGGCGCTGCGGCCGTCGGTGTACTTTTCACCGCGCCGCTCCTCGGCGCCGGACACCGGCAATGGCGCGGCGGCGGAGGCGGCGTCCGCCGGCGCCGGCGCGGTGGCAGGCGCCGGCGCCGCCTGGCTGTGGACCGGCACGCCCGGCGAGCCACTGGACTACAGGTGTGGGGGGCGTGACGGCAGAAGTATCAGTAGAGATCAGGAAGACCAGCGAGTGAAAAGGTCCATTTGCTCATGCTGCGCCTGCCGCGTGCCACAGGCTGTGCTATGTTTCAGCTGAGGCTTGGTGGCCTGCATTCCATAGGCATGACACGTCCGTGCGCTGCATTGTGCTGCAGGGTGATGAGCCGGATGCAGCGGCTGCTGATGCCGGGCTGCGGGCGACTGCGGGCGTTTGGCGGCAGCCGCTTCAACACGGCGCAGGCGCCCGCATTGGAGTGGGCGGCCTTCGGCTCCTACTACTTCCTGCTGCCCAGGTCTGTCCTCTTTCTAACAGCAGCTTGCTGCACCATTGCGGCCAGACCACTCTACGCCACCATTGCTGCCAGGCCATTGTCGCACCGCTGAATCCACTGCGATGTGGTCCAGCAACAACAGCTGGCTGCTAGCTGCTGCCATCATCGTCGTCTTGGCAGAGCCTGCGAACGTAGCCACTTGCTGTTTGCAGGCTCGAGTTCCTGGAGGCAGCCGGCTGCTGCCTACTGTCCTGCAACGTTGCGTGGGACGCCGACGCCGGAGCCGGCGGCTTTGCCTCCCTGGAGGAGGCGCTCACGGACGCAGTGGCGTGCCTCGCCGCGGTGCAGCCGCCTGAGCCGCCGGCCATGCCCGCGCTGCAGGTGCCTGCACTTTCCAGCGCTGCGAGAGGCACTTTGCTTGAAGACGGACTGAAGCTGACCCCTGGGTGGCGGTTCAAGAGAGTGTTGCGCAGGGCACTGGCGTGGGGAACTCGCTGCACGACACACGATGCATACAAGAGACTATGAGAACCGAGCCGAAGATGCTCTCGTGCGGCCAAAACACAACCACTGCAAGGCTGAGTCCCGACTCTCGCCCTTGTGCACCCTCGTGTTGCTGCTGCCGCCCCGCTGACAGGTGCACCAGTCGCTGAGCCACACGCCCGACCGCGGCGGCTGGGAGCGCCTCATGGCGCCGGCGCTTGCCTTCATCAATACCCTCATCAAACCCCTGCCGCTGCCTGCACAACAGGTGCACCGGCTGGGGCTGAGCCACACGCCCGACCGCGGCGACTGGGAGCGCCTCATGGCCCCCGTGCACGACTCGCTGGCGCCGGCGCCGCCGGAGCTGGCGGACGGGCTGTCGCAGCACGTGGACGCCAACGCGGCGCGGCAGGAGTACGTGCTCAACGGCCAGGACGGCCTCGACGGGCTGCTGGCTGCGCTGGACGGCAGTTTTGAGGTGGGTTGCCCGAAATCTATGACTCAAAAACAGGTCCAACTCTGAATTTGCGGACAGGCTGTCCCAGGTGGATGCCAACGCGGCGCGGTAGGAATACGTGCTGAATGGTCAGGACGGGCTCGATGGACTGCTATCGGAGCTGGACAGTGGCTTTGAGGCGAGTCCTGTCGCCTGAGTCTTGAACCCTGAAACGGCCAGGGCGGCCTCGGCGGGCTGCCGGCGGCGCTTGGGCGACGGCTTCGAGGTGGGACGCAAGACCATGTATCAAGAAGCCTGAATCCTTGCGGCAGGAGCACGAGCTATGAACCGTGCAAAGTCAGGGGCCACACCTGCACAGACTAACAGGCAACTGACAAGAAGAAGATGGTGGAATGCGGCAGCGCAATATTCGATGGCCATGTCGTCGAGCCGGGCTGCGCCCCCAATGTACAGCTCTTTATCTGCCCTATTGCAGGACGTCGGCAGCGCGATGCGGCCGCAGGGCGCAGACGCACTGACCAAGGTGGTGCTGGCACGCCGCTCGGACGTCGTCTTTCATGGGGAGCTGGACGCGCTGGCGCTGCTGGCCACGCTGCAGGTTGAAATTGCTGCTGCTGGCCATTTCTTGAAACCTGCGCGAACCGTTGCACCTGCAAACGTTGTCTCAAATCTACAGGATTAGGGTCCTCGGGCATGCACCAGGATTCATGTGCAGTTTGCGAAGCTGTTTGGTTTCCCACACGTATTGTCTTACCGCGCACACAGGAACGGGACCCGCGGGCCTACCAGCTGGCGCTGCAGCTGCCGGGCGGCTGCGCCTTCGTGGCGTCCACCCCGGAGCAGCTGTACGTGCGCAACGGCGCCGCCGTCGCCAGCGAGGCTGTCGCCGGCACACGGCCCCGCGGCTCCGCAGGTGCTGCAGCATTTGAATAGTAGCACTGGGCCCTTGAGTCCATACTCCTCGCAGCTTGTCGGTCCAGACCCACCCGAAGGGCGCCGCCGTCGCCAGCGAGGCCATCGCCGGCGCCCGGCCCCGCGGCCCCGCAGGTGCCTCTTCCAAAACCTGGGTGTTTCGGCTGCTTCCCTGAACCCGCCTCGCCGCTGCGGGTTGCCACTCCTTGGCGACCCTCAGGACGCCTGCGGCCGTGCCTCATTCTGAGCTAGCAGTCACGTTGCTGCAGGTCGCGTTCCAGCGTCTAGGACTGATCACATGATTCACGTCATTCAACTCGTTGATTTTCGACCCCCTTGTGCAGGCGACGTGGAGCGCGACTTCTGGCTGGCCTTCGACCTGCTGCGCAGCCCCAAAGACCATGCAGAATTCATGCTCGTGCGCGACTGGATCGCGGGGCAGCTGGCTGACGTGTGCAGTGCTGTACAGGTGGAGGCCCCTCGCCCCTCTCTGTGTGTCTGTCCCCGTTCCTTTGCGTCTCTTTTTGCCCCTCTGCCCTGCTGCCAGGCGCTGTGGCCCTGCCGAGCCCGCCACACAAGTTTCTCTTCATCTGGAACTCCACTCACATTTAGACTGGAACTCCACTCACAATTTTTACGTCAACGGAGCTCCGCTTATCTCCTGCAGGTGGACCGGCCCAAGTCGGTGCTGAAGCAGGGCGCGGTGCAGCACCTGTACGGCCGGCTGTCGGCGAAGCTGCGCCCCGGCTGCGCCGACGCCGAGCTGCTGGTGAGCCCCGCACATTGCGGTTGCTGGTCTGGTGCTCGCTACGTCTTCTATCAGGGCAGGTCCACCAAGTAATGCAGGCGCTTCTCCGCCCACTGCTGCAGAGCTGACCTGCATTCGATGCGATGCGAGCACCCACTGCCCGCACTTCGTGCTTCGACGGCATTCCTTCGATCACATGCTTTTCAGGCTCCGGCGCAAGATGCTCGTCGTGCACGGACTTGAGAACGTCTGCGAGCAATCAATCTGACGCCATAGCTTCCGACCATAGCCGGCGCTGCACCCGACGCCGGCGGTGCGTGGCCGCCCGCGTTCCTCCGATTTGCTTCAAAGGCTCCAGATCGAGCCATCTTCCCATAACCAAACGACACGGAACTACACCTGCAAATCTCTGTATCTGTGCCCGCAGGCAGCGCTGCACCCGACGCCGGCGGTGTGCGGCCGCCCGCGGGAGCACGCCGCAGATCTGCTGCTGCAGTCTGAGGCCTTTGACAGAGGGTTTTACGCCGGCCCCTTCGGCTGGGTGGGCGCTTCCTCCGCCGAGTTCGCCGTCGCTATTCGCTCAGCGCTGGTGCACGCGCCGGCGCTGCTGCCGCCGGGCGGCCAGCCCGGCCTTGGGGCAGCACTGTCTCCGCGCGGTGGCAGCAGATGGGCAGCAACCGCCGGCGGCGACCGCGGCACGAACGGCGCCCCGGTAGCAGGCGTCGACGGCCAGACTACTGCGGCAGAGAGTCCCGCAGCGGCGGCGCGCGGGGCCGCGGCGGCGGAGGATGCCCGGCGAATCACCCTGTACGCGGGCGTCGGCATCGTCGACGGCTCGCAGCCCGCCAGCGAGTGGGCCGAGCTGGAGCTGAAGGTGCCTCAGAAATTATCCCCACAACAAAATGGATTTTTGCCGAAAAGCAGCTGTGCCCAGTCGCATCAGCGAAACACTGGCTGGTTCCCAAAGGCCTCATCAAGCGGTCAGCATGCACAGCAACCTGCCACTCGCAGGCAGGGCGTCAGATCGCATGCACTGTTGCACTGCACAGGTGCGAGCAGGTCGGTTCCACGATTCATGCACAGCTAGAGCCACTGGCAGGCAGGGCGCGAGCTTGCGTGCATTTCGCGCTGCGCAGGTGCGGCAGTTCGAGTCGCTGCTGCACGCGCCGCCGGCGCTCGCGGCGGCGCCAAACATCAACGCGCTCGCGGCGCGCATGACCGTGGAGGAGCTCTGCCGCCTGGGCATCTCCACCTTTGCCATCGCCCCAGGTGCGTCCTGCGCGTCGCTCCTGGCAGCTCTGCTCATAATGAATGTGCCGGGAGTGCTTGGCGCTCTACGTTGTTGGAATGCGGTGCCTCCTTGGATCTGGGCGCTGGGTCTGTAGTGTGTATCGCGTGTGCATCGTGCGCCTGGATGTCTTGACTGTGCGCTCAATAAGGAGCGAACTTCGCCAGTTTTTGCGCCAGTTTCGGAGCTCCCGGAATGCTCAGGACATGCCAACCCCTATTGGCAGGCTCGAGGTCGTCGCCGCTGGCGCTCGCGGCGGCGCAGCACCCCCGCGCCCGCGTCACCTGCTGCATCGACGAGCGCTCCCTGGCGTTCTGGGCCCTGGGCTTTGGTCGCGCCACGAGGTGCGCTGCTGCATTATATCTGTGCACATTCTCTATGAGTATGTAAACTCGCTCTACTTGTGGCCTTTTGATTGTGCCATGACTGTGCATTGTTTGCACTCCCGTGCGCCTGTGCGTGGGAATCTGGGAGACTGTCGCATCATCGGCAGACAGACGCTGCCTGTTCTGCGTCCATCCCTGCCGGCATCGAGTTCAGCACCGATCCACTCACGAGTGTCATCCCATCATCTGATGAGTGATGGTGTCGGACACTTCCAAGCGAGCCCTGCACACCTGTGTGTGGCATAGGGTGCCGGCGGTGGTGGTGACCAGCAGCGGCACTGCGGTGGCCAACCTGCTGCCGGCGGTGGTGGAGGCGGCGCAAGCGGGCGTTCCCCTGCTGCTGCTGACGGCAGACCGCCCGGGGGAGCTGCGCGGCTGCGGCGCCAACCAGACCATCGACCAGGTGCCAGAATCAGACTCGTCAGTGCACCGCTCCAGCACCAACCACGGGGTCTGCCCATTCTAGCTGCTGAAATCTGGAACACCACCCCACGTGGGATGCACCTGCAATTGTAGCCGTCAGCACGATCGATTTGCACGGGAAACCCTAGTCACACCGCTCCCACACAGGTCAAGATCTTTGGCGGCTACACGCGCTGGGCGGCGGATCTGGCGCCGCCCGACGGCGCCTCGCCGGCGCGCGCGCTGCTGACGGCGCTGGACGCCGCGGCGGCGGCGGCGACGGGCCCCGCCGCCGGCCCGGTGCACGTCAACTGCCAGTTCAGGGAGCCGCTGGGGCCTGAACAGGCAAACTGGCCGCGCTCCGTCCTGCAGGTGCCTGTTTTTCGGAGTACGTTGCACTGTCATTCTACTGTCAAGCTGTTATCGATACCTCTTGCAATATTCAAGTGGAGCCGCTGGGGCCTGCGCCGACGGACTGGCCGCGCTCCGTCCTGCGGGTGAGTGCCGTGGTTTACAGTTTCGTTGGTTACATCTCGCATTCAGACTGAGGGATGCCACTGCATTGATTTTGTTGCTGGACAGCCGTGCAGGCATGCCTGATGCAGCTCTGTACGTCATGCGGAGGGTCAAGCACGGTGTCCACACCCCTCATAACATGTTGATTGTACGGTCGCACTGCAGGGCCTGGAAGCTTGGGAGGCGGGCACAGCGCCGTTCACGCAGTACGACCGAGCCGCAGACGCACTGCCGGCGCCCGGCGGCGGCCTGCAGGCCGCGCTGGCCGAGCTGCGCTCGGCTCGCAGGTGCGCTGCTGGACTGCCGGTCCATTAAAGTAATCACCATATCATGATTCATGCAAATTGATGTTGGAGCAACAGTCTCGGCTCGTCTGATTCTTGTCGCTGGTCCGGTCGTTGCGTGCAGCAGCCGGCACTATGTGCACTGCGGCACAGCACAAAGCAGGCTGCGTGCCGGAACTTGAGCACAGGGAATGTGCCTCAAGGACAAGTTTACAGGTGCCTGGTCAGTCCAGCACTGATGCTTCAGCAGCCAGTTTCATGTCTTGCAGGGGCCTGGTGGTCGTGGGCGAGCTGCAGGGAGGGGAGCAGGCCGCCGCCGCGCGCCGCATCGGCGCGGCGCTGGGCTGGCCCGTCGCCGCTGACGTCCTGTCGGGTGAGCACCACACCTTGTCAGCAAATCACAGCAGACTGTCCTACCTGTGAAGCGCAACCCTCAACCGCGCTCCTGCCACCTTGCGCCAGCAGCGCGGTCTGATGCTGCTTCACAGGTCAAGCTATCTGCAGGATGGAATCCCTTGCAGAATAGATGCTGCAAAATACATCAGGTCATTTTCGCGACCTGTTTGCATCGCTCTTGTACTGTGTGCTGCAGGCCTGCGGCTGGGCGGCGCGAGAGGCGGCAACGGCGACGCCTCGTCGCCGCTCATAGCGCACATGGACCACCTGCTGCTGCTGGGCCGCAAGGAGGGTCTAGGCTACGAGGGTTTAGGATGGCGCGCGCTCGCGCCCGACTGCGTCCTGCAGCTGGGCGGCCACCTGACATCCAAGCGGCTGGGCCAGTTTCTGGACTGGGCCGCGCTGGGCTCCGCCGACAGGTGAATTATCTATCGACCTCTCTTATCGGATCGTGGTGGGTTGCATTGTGCCTCTCAACTACCGCCTCTGAACGCCGTGTGAACAGTTTCGAGGCTAAGCCAAGTCGACATCCCGCAGGCCGCCGGCAAGTGTCAGTAGTGGCAGTCCCCCACAGATGAAGCATGACAGCTGTCCTCGCGGGACGAAGATGCTGACATGTCGAAAGTGAAACACTGCATCCAGACTCCGAGACGTAGGTGAGGAGACGTAGGTTTGTATCTGCCGCAGGCCGCCTGCGAGGTGGGTGTACGCAGACGCCGGCACGCAGCGGCACGACCCCTCGCACCTGCTCAGCCGCCGGCTGCAGGCGCCGCTGCCCGCGCTGGCGGCCGCGCTGGAGGCCGGTAGCCTCTCCCCTTCCGCCGCCGCACCTCCTGCAGACCGAACCGCAGGAGCGCACTCGGCTGCGGTAGGGGCCTCGGCAGCAGCAGCAGCGGCAGTCCAGCCGGCGGCAGCAGCAGCCCTCTCCCGGCGGCGCTCCCCCACCCAGCAGGGGGACTATGCGGCGCTGCTGGCGCTTCTGGACGGCGTGGCGGCGCGGGAAATCGACAGTGCACTGGCAGTGCTGGGCGAGCAGCTGACGGAGCCGCACGTTGCGCGCGTGTTGTCACAAAACCTGCCTGCAGGTGTGTATCGTTGCTGTTTGCTTGCCAGGCGAGGTGTCAATAAGAGGTGCAGTCGGCAGCTCAATTTGCCCGGTGCATGGCTTGGCAGTGTGACATCTCCCCTATCAGATACTGGCGCCCTTGCTGCCACGCCCGAATGCTACACAGGCACTCCCTTGCTCCGATTTGTTGATGCGTGGTGAAAGCTGCGGCATGCACACAGGCGACGGGCTGTTCCTGGGCAACAGCATGCCCATCCGCGACATGGACATGTACGCCGATCCGGTCAGCGCGCAGTTCCGCGCATTTGGCGACGCTGCCTCCGAGCCGCTGCCGCCGCTGCCGGCACACGGCTTTGGCGTCGTCCAGGGCGCAGGTATGCATCACTCTGCCAGTTACACATGGAGGTCAGGGCGACTCACGTGCTGCCTTCAATGCTGTGGAGCGCTCGAAAAATAAGACAGCCAGCTGATACAATGCGAGTATAGCCAGCTCGTACTGCTCCGACTTCTAGGCGTTGCCTGGTGTTAAGTGGGGCACCAGGCTTAGCCGGCATGGTGTCTGTGGCCGGCCAGCTGCCTCGATTGCACCTTCCGAAATTTACACACCAATCACCTTTACAACTGACACAGGCGGCGCGACGCCAGTGGCCGCGAACCGCGGCGCGAGCGGCATCGACGGCGTGCTGTCCACGGCGGCAGGATTCGCAGAGGGCCTTGGGCGCGGCACCACGCTCCTTGTCGGCGACGTCTCCTTCCTGCACGACGTCAACGGCCTCAACCTGCTGCGCACTTCAGGTGAGGGTCGTTGTTTGCTTTGCCTCTTCTAACAAGTCCAGAGACGCTTTGCCTCTTCTAACAAGTCCAGAGCCGCTTACATGGTGCTTCTGTAATGGGGTTCCTTCTTGCACGACATCAGCAGCCTCAATCTGCTGCGCACCTCCGGTGAGGCTCCCTTCGGCTTTGGCTGCACAACAGCCCTTTGAGGGACTGTGAACATTGTGCAGCAGATGGTCCAGAGCTGTACCATAGTTGTTGCTATACTAGCCGTGAAGCTTGCAGCTCATACCTGCCATGTTTGCCTCGATGCGAGCACAGCTGCCATGCCCTGAACGCTGTTCTGCCGCCCCACAGGCGCGCGGCCGCCGCTGACGGTGGTGCTGGTCAACAACGGCGGCGGCGGCATCTTCAGCTTCCTGCCAGCCGCCGAGCAGATCCCGCAGGACACCTTCACCGAGCTGTGGGCCACCCCGCAGCACGTGGACCTCATGGGTGCGTAGCTCTTTCTGTGGGGCTGGGAATTGCTCCAGATCGGGGCTTTTGATGTCCATCTCTTTCTGTGCATTCACGGAGCTGTGGGCCACCCCGCAGCACGTGGATCTCATGGGTTGGGCCCCATCGTTACCTGTTGCACCGCCACCTTGCTTGATCCGTCAGGCCCTGCTGTGTGCATTCTCTGTCATCTCCGGAGCTCTGTGTGCTTTGCGCAAGAGCTGGTTTGACAATGGATCGAGCACAACGGCCGCCACCTTTCAGCGGGATCGCCTGTGAGGAGGGATTGGTCCGGTGTGTCTGTGGGTGCATCTGCGACGTCTGTTATCTGGCGATAGCACCCTGAAATTGCCGGCTGCGTGGCGCAGGCATGTGCCGGGCGCACGGCATCGCGCACCAGGCTGTGCGATCGGTGTCAGAACTGCCGCGCGCGCTGGAGTCCGCCTGGCGCCTCAACCGCCACTCTGTCGTTGAGGTGTAAACCGCCTTTTTGCCACTCTCCTCTCCTCGACACTATTTTGGTGGATATCACCAGGCTCGGTGTCGGGACCTGCCCTGCGATCCATGCTGAGATGGCGACTGCGTATGTACTTTCTCGTGACCTGCAAGGCTGAGTGGCAGCATGGCGTTTGTGCAGGTGTTCACGTCGCGCACGGAAAACGTGGGGCAGCACCGCGCGATCCAGGCAAGCGTGCGCAACGGCGTGGCGCACGCCCTGCGCCTGGCGCTGGGCGTTGGCGGGCTGGGCCCGCCGCTGCAAAGCCCCCTGCCTCCACAGCAGTCTGGGGCGGCGCAGGTCATGGGCGCGCACCCAAACAGCAGCAGCAACGGCAGCCATGGCAGCAGTAATGGCGGCAGCCATGGCAGCGGCCCGCCTGGGACAGTGCTAGTCGGCAGAAGCACCCAGCCGACCGCTGGCGCGGCTGCGACTGCGGCTGCCACGCAACCACGCTCACCCGCCCGGGAAGCCACGCGGCCTTTCGCCGTGCGGCTGGAGGCGCTGTCGCTGCGCCGCTTCCGGCTGCCGCTGGTGGCGGCGCTGACAACAAGCGCCGGCGGCGGCGCCCGTCAAGGGCTGCTGCTGGAGCTATCTTGGCGAGCCGGCGGCCGCAGCGGGCGCGTTTTTGGGGAGATCTCCCCGCTGCCAGGTGTGCAATGTCCTCCAAGAAGCCAGGCATGTTTTCAGCGGCGGGCGCAGAGACTTTGCGCTCAGTTGGCTGTGCGTGACTTGTGTGCATTGCAAGCACCTGGCGCTGTGCATCACCAGCATATTTCTGTCATGCGGGCACAGGAGGAAGCTGGGGAGTGACCCTCCAGAAGGAGGCATGATCAGAAATGGTTGAGCCTGCAGGCCTGCACCGGGAGGGAGTCCAGGAGGCGGCGGCGCAGGCGGCGCTGCTGTGCGAGCTGCTGCTTGGCGCAGAGCTCGACGCCGCCGCCGGCCTGCTGGAGGTGAGGCTCTTGTATCAGATCATGTCATGACATCAAAGGCTGGCGATTTGACTCAAGTTATTCACCCATGATTGATGTCTGAGCACCTCTGAGCAGCACAAGCCCTGCACAACACATTCATTTTACGAGTATCAGGTATAGGGGAACGCTGAGCACGAACGTCTCGAGCACAAAGGTGCTGAAAGTGATGCATTGCGCCACAGGGCCGCTTGGGGGAGTGGCTGCACGACGTTGCTGGCGTCGACACCGCGACGCTGCTGCCGTCAGTGCGGTGCGGTGTCGAGGCCGCGCTGCTGTCGGCGCTTGGCGCCGCCGCCGGCATGTTCCTCGCCGAGGTGCTCGGCGCGAAACATGAAACCGAATTTCCCGCCTCTGACGGCCCCGCGGCACTCGGCGGCAGCCCGGTTTCAGGTGGCGGTAGAGAGAGGGCAGACGGCGGGAGCCTGGCAACAGAAGTTCATGGTACGCAGCTTGTGGGCCGATTGGGCGCGGGCGTGGGCGGCAGCGTCGGCGTCAGCGGTCTCGTAGACAGCTGCGAGTCGGCGGCGGCGACGGCGGCGGCGGCCGTCGCGCTGGTGCGGCAGGGCTACACCACGCTCAAGCTGAAGGTGTGTCCTTTGCCATTTGCTACATCCACGATGCTGGCAGGCTTGGCTCGGTTTTGTTTGATTCATCGGACCAGCAACAGCTGATGATACCCAGATTCTTCCTGTCTGCACTGGAAAGTGCATTGCAGCCGGAGGGCCCTGAAGTCGCATCTGATGATGGCATCAAATTTCACCAGGTGGGGCGGCGCGCGCTGGCGGATGCACTGGCTGTCCTTGCCACATATGCCATGCGCAAGTTCTAGGGTACACAGTCTCAATCTGCAACTAATGCAGTTCCACAACAGGTGGGCAGGCACAGCGACCCACTGGCGGATGCGGAGGCGGTCCTCGCAGTCCGCGCCGCCGTCGGCCCCGATGTGGAGCTGCGCTGTGACGCCAACCACGCCTGGGACCTGGAATCCGCAACTGCGTTTGGGATTGCAGCAGCGCCCGCCCAGCTGCAGTTTGTGGAGGAGCCGGTAGCGGATGCGGCGATGGACCTGGCGGCGTTTCATGCCGCCACCGGAATCGCCACCGCCCTGGACGAGAGCGTCGACGCAGGTGCGAAATATAGTTGAACCAAAACATGCCGGTGCGTCAGATGATAATGCTGTATCATCTGACGCACCGGCATGTTTTGGATGAATGAAAGCATCTCTTTTTTGCTGCTTTGATCTCTTGGCGATCAAACCTAAGGTTCAGAAAATGACGTGTGATATTGAAGATATTGCAAGGCATGAAATGTATCAATGATCAGGGCAGGGGACATTCAGCGAATTTCTGTCATGCAAGCCTGCTGTGTTTGGCAGGCTTGGTAGGGCCAGTGGCGAGGCGCTGCTGCAGGGTGGGTCCGGCGTGGCGGCGCTGATGACGCCCGCTGTGGTCGGCGGCTTTAAGGCGTCAGTAACACTTAGGCTTACGCGGCACATGCAACAACAGACCCTCTTGTGTCGGCAGGCCTGGTGGGGCCAGACGCCCTCAATGACAATCTATTGCAAGGGACGGGCGTGGCGGCGCTGGTGGTCAAGCCTGCGGTCGTGGGCGGCTTTGAGGCCGCGCTGCGCATTGTTCGCTGGGCCCACGCCCGGCAGCTGCAGGCGCGTCGGTTTGCACAAGCCTCAATGCGTGAAGGCTCATGAATATTGGGCTACATTCAAATCGTGTTTGCCGCCGCCCTTGCGCCCTTGAGCATGCGCGGCGCTGGGCCCGCGGCCTGGCAGTTGCAAAGACGCCTTCACAAGTCATGACGTGCTTCGCACACAGCAGATGGCTGCCCTTGAGCATGCGAGGTTGCAGTGCTGCTTTCTGCTGTACGTGCGCCGCCGATGAAAGGCATCTGAGAGTGCAGCAGTTGGAACTCCACTCAGAATACGCGTCTGGGACACGCCACTCACAGGGTTCTTAGTCCCATGGTCAGCGTCTGCATTGGATCAATCACACGAGCCGACAAAATCTGGCTGAGATGGCCAGCACCCCTCTCTGCAGGCGGTCATCAGCTCGTCATTCGAGAGCGGCCTGGGCTTGTCGCAGCTGGCGCAGCTGGCCGCGGCGGTCGACGCCTCCTGGGCCACCAGCCGTCCGGCAGCTGCCGCAGCAACCTCTCTGCCGCTGGCGCACGGCCTCGGCACCGCGCACTGGCTGGCTGCAGACCTCAGCGCCGCGCCGCTCGTTTCTGTGCCAACTGGCGCGGCCGGCGGCGGCGCCGGCAGCGGCGGTGTCGCCAGCATTTCCGTGCAGACAGCGCGGCGTATTGCGGAAGGTCTCGACGTCGAGGCAGCGCAGCGGCGGGGCGTGCTGGGCGCCGCCTTTGCGCCGGCGCCGGCGCGGCCGCACGTGACCGTCGTCACGACGTCCGCCGGCCGCTACGAGTTCTCCTGGACCTCCATAGAAGCACCGCAGTCTGCGGCGCAGCCGGCAGCGCCGACGGCTGGCGGAAGCGCAGTGGCGGGCGCAGCAGTGCAGACCGCTAATGGCGCGACAGCGGCAGGCACACACGCAGCAGCCGCGCCGGCAGCGGGAGCTGCAGCGGAAGCAGCGCTGGAAGGAATGAGCAGCGGTGGCGCGGCGCCGGCGCCGCTGACAGTGCTGCTGCATGGCTTCCTGGGCGCGCCGGAGGACTGGGCACCGATAGCGCAGGCGGTAGCGGCCGGCGGATCTCGCTGCGTCGCGGTCGGGCTGCCCGGCTACAGCGGCACCATGGTCATTCCCTCAGGCACAGGTGCGGGTCTCTACATGGCGCAAGCTCCTGCTGTTTCGGCCAGCGGCCCATGCAGTCGTGATGCAGGTGCCTGCGGTGTTGAACAGCTGCCACAGTCGACTCTATGCATGCAGCGGGTGCCATTGCACCTAGCACCATGCTTTCACGTGACCAACGAGCCCCCTAACACACGTACTGCTGAGTGAGCCGGTAAGCTGCTGGTGCCCCCAGAGGCGGAGGCATACAGCCTGGAGGCGGTGGCGGAAGCCATTGCTGTGCTGCTCCTCGCCATTGCCGAACAGCAGCCGCAGCAGCTGCAGCAGGAGGCACCTGCAGTGCATCTAGTGGGCTACTCGCTCGGCGGCCGTGTGGCGCTCGCGCTTGCAGCGCGGCACCCGCTGCTGGTGGCGCGAGTCGCAATCATTTCCGGCAGCCCGGGCCTGGCCGGTGCGTATGCTTGGAGTATCGGCAGAATTGAAGCCGAGTGTGCGGGCCGACACTCTTTTTGAGTTCTAAGGCTCTAAGGCTACTGGAGGCGCTGCATACGGCAGAGGCACCACATGAGCACAGCAGCAATGAGCGATTCCCGTCGTGCGGCAGCTTGGAGTCCGGCCTTGAGGTCCATGGGCTTGCAGTGCAATTTAGTAACCCCGAACGTCAACGGCAAACATATCTTCTCCTGTGCAGGCGAGGCGGAGCGGACCGCCAGGGCGGCGCACGACGACCGGCTGGCGGCGTCGCTGCTGCAGGGTGGCCTGCCGGCCTTTGTGGACGGCTGGTACCGGGCGCCGATGTGGGCGGGGCTGCGGACGCGCCCGGGCTTCGACCGCATCGTGCGGCTGCGCGCCAGCACAGGTGCCGCACGCTGAAGTCTTCACTGGCTGAAAGCCCAGCCTGATTCGATTGCGATTGCGGCTGGTTCCCGGCTGCCCTGATACATGAATGCAAGAACATGGGGCCTGTGTTCGCAGGGCTGTCCACCCCAAGTCTGGCGCGTCTGGCTCGCAAAGCACACTGAACGCTGTTTTGTCCCTCCGCCTTGCCGCAGGCGAGCCCGCGGCGCTGGCGGCGGCGCTGGCGGGTATGAGCTCGGGGCGGCAGGCGCTGCTGTGGGACGTTTTGCCGCATCTGCAACCGCGACTGCTGTTCGTTGGCGGCGCCAATGACGGCAAGTTTGTCGCGCTGGGCCGCCGCATGGCGGCCGCCGTCAACGGCGATAGCAGTGGCGGCATGGAGGCAGCGGGTGCAGCGAACGGTGTGGGAGGCAATGCTGCCACGGCAACGAACGGTGCCGTGCCGGCGGCGTCTGCGGCAGCTCTCGGCGGCGGCGGCGGCGACGCTGAGTTGGTCAATTTTGCAGAGGTGCCGGGCAGCGGCCATGCGGTGCACCTTGAGCGGCCCGAGGCCCTGGCACTGCTGTTGCAGCAGTTCTTCAGGGGCTGATGCGATTATCATATAAGCCTGTGTAAAGACCAAATTCTGACATCGCCTTGGTATTGTGTTGCAGCGTATGGCCTTTGGACTGTTTCAAACTAGGTTGGTTTGTCGGCCGCTTGTGATTGTTGTCGCACCCGACCCGCCGCCGCCGCCGGCGGCGGCGATGGAATTAGAAGACGAATAGTCATAATGGCTCCCAGCAGGAGCCGCTTTCCAACATCAACCGAAGGCTTCTGTGGCTTGATGACACCTTGGCAGCTTCCGGCAGCTGCCTCTCTTGAACCGCCACAGCACGACAGAGCTCCGCTATGGCGCTATGTCGCAGCTTGCATATCGAGTAACGACACCGAGATTTGGTGCTTTTGTGTGTGTTGTAGATTATTGAAATCCACTAGCGCTCACACACTCGTTCACGATGCAACAGCATCTGGCATTCGAACATGTGAGGTGCAATGCCTCCGCCTCAGCACAGAGCAGAGCACTCAACTTGAGATGCCTACAACCGCCTCCTGCTGAGCTATTGAGACGGCCGTGGGCTGCTGCACGGCTACACCCAGCTGGCAGGAAACAGCACACAGCAGCGCCAGCCTTTTTCAAGTCGCTAATCCAGCGCGGCCGTGAGGAGGAGCCAGCGCAGGCGGAGGCGGCGGCATCTTTCGAAGCGTCACTGCTTGATAAGCCTCCAGCGGCATCGCCGCCACAGACAGCGCCACCAGCTCCTTTGCTCAGCGGCTCCGGCGGTGCGCACGTGTGCGTGCGTATGCACCAAAGCCTTCATCCCGTTCCACACCACGCCATGGCATCTGTATTTCAAGCATTTGATCATTTAAGGGAAGTGTCGTGCGTCTGCAGGGGGAATTTTCTACTTCTGGCAGCTGGTGAGTCATCGCCTGCCAGGCGTCCTGGCCACAGCTGCGCTCAAGATGAACCCTGTCATGGCATTCGCGGGCAGCAAGCCTCGAAGCATTCTGAATTCATGTGCACTCCTCTCCTTCAGGGTGTCATCAAGTATCTGGCGGAGAAGTATGACCTGACGGATCCGCGGCTGGCGTTTCTGGGCGCGTCCGCCGGCAGCCTGGTGGTGACGCTCGCCGCATGCGGCGTGCCAGCAGGTCAGTGGCTTTTTCAGCGCGTTGCGTTGAGGCCCGGGCTGCTGGAAATCTCAGACTGGCCAGGGCAGTTGCAGCAGGCGCAGCCTGGTCCTGCACCCTGATGACGCAGCTCGAGTTGCCTCTTGGACCGACACGTTCTAGAGTCCTTGACAACAAACATACACTCACGCCCGTGCCCCCTTCAGATGGGGCATTGGCGGCGGCGCACACGCTTGCGCTGGAGCATGGCATCTTCGAGCGCTTTGATGGTTTTGATCATCCTGTGCTTATGGACTTTATGAACAACAGATGACGTGCTGGTGGCGGCGCACAGGCTGGCGCTGGAGCACGGCATCTTCGAGCGGGCCGCTTTGGATCAGATCTTGATTTTCATCTGTTGAATTTCCCTTCTTCTCCGTGAATTTCAGACGACGCGCTGGCGGCGGCGCACAGGCTGGCGCTGGAGCACGGCATCTTCGAGCGGCCGCTGGGCGTCGCCGGCGTGTGGGGCGGCCTCATCCGCCAGTGGCTTGATGCCCTGCTGCCGCAGAATGCCCTACAGCTGTGCCGCGGCCGCTTGAAGTTGGTCGTCACCGAGGTGCAGTACACCTTGCAGAGTTCCTCAAAGCAGAGGTTATCTGTGGCAAATCAACAAAGTTACTATTGTTTACAAAGGCAGGGCCTCTGCCGCGGCCGCATCAAGCTGGTTGTCACTGAGGTGCATGATGCTCTGGGAACGCGCCAGGCTGTTGTGTGTCGAAGCTTGCTGACGGCGCTCTCTGTGGCCCCACAACGAGAGTTCAATGTGTGTAAGACCACGCGTGTGCTGGAGAGCTGATGAGAACGTTGGGGCTGCACCCAAACAGGTGCCCTCCTTCAGGCAGCTGTACCTGGAGGATTTCGTGACGCGGGAGGATCTGCTGGACGCCGCGCTCGCTTCGGCGCACATACCCTTCCTGCTGGACTGGCGGCCGACTGCAACGGCGCGCGGCAAGTGGTTCGTGGGTGAGCCTGGAACCTGGTTGGGTCATCATCGCTTTTGCGCGCACCGCAATTGCTATGTACCACGATTGCCAAGTGCAAACTCGGGCGTGCTGAGCGGGCTTGGACCTGGTCTGCGCAGATGGCAGCCTCCGCGACTTCATAGGTGAGTGTCTCCTCACGCCTGTAGCTGTACCCAAGGACACAGTGACTCCTCTGTCTAGATGCATATTGAATCCAGAGCTGGAGTGTGGGTCCGTGTTTGGACCATGACCGGCTTTCAGCTCTGTGACAGAGTGGAAGAACAGCGACCTGCTGACCTGCAATGGCGCGGCCTTCGTGGTCGACTACAGCCAGGTCGGTGTCGCCAGTCACTGGTGCTGCATGAACGTTTGCAACGACGGAGGTCTGTGCGATTGACGTATATATCGTTGATGTGCAAGCTGCCCGCCCGATGCCACCTTCCACAAAGGCCACCGCTGCTGATGTGCAGGATGAGAAGCTCAAGACGGCGCGGCTGGACTTTGTCAAGCTCAAGCGCTACGAAGAGGTGTGTCGACAGCTAGTTTTTCACTTCGGGTGCTCCAAGTTGCCACACCCAGCCGAGCTTTGGCGTTGCCCGTCGCAGCACTGGAGCTCAGCAGGACCTGCTGACGCACACGCTGCCAGGCTCATGCCGGCATCGCAATCATCAGAGAATCAAACAACCAGGTTTATCTATGCCCACCACACTTCAACAGGTGGTGGAGTTGATGGACATGGGGTACGACTACGCCGAGCGAGAGGACGCACGCGGCCGGCTGGACCCACATTTTAGCATCGCGGCACGTCCGGACTTTGTACCGCGGCAGCCCATGCCGGCGGCGGCGGCCTCCGCCTGAATCATACAGACCAGACGGTCACGGCCCGCTAGACCAGCACTTCGGCAATGCGGCGCGCTTGGCCTTTGCGCTGCGGCACGCCGTGCCGGCGGCGGGACTCCGCCTAGAGCATGTGAAGCCCAAATGGGCGCAGCTGGTATGGCTGATAATTGGCGCAGCAGCTCAGCCTCGGCCTTCTGGCGAGGAAGTTCAGGACTGCGCATTGCTGGAGTTGTGCCAGTCACTTGTTCTTGCAGCACAGTTTCTGCAGCAAACTTGTGACGATGCCGTTAGGAGGCAGACATTTAGGAAATAGGAGATTGTTTTTGCACAGCAACATTGGCATCTGGTTTGCAAACTCACAATTGAACTGCGACAGCTACGTGGTCTACGTTTCCTAGGGCACTGCGTCCTACGGGACTGTCCTCACACAAGACATCGTAATTAATTCGAGGCTCACTGCACTGTGAACGACACACCTACTACCCAGCAGCGCGTCCCATGCGTGCAGCTAAATGCAATATGGTCAAGTACATGTACGCTGGCAGCTCTGCGTGTTCAGTCAATTTTTCCCAATCAATGCGTCTCTGCACTAACCCCCTGGAACCGTGCCGCAGCCATCGCCGTAAGCGGCGCCAAAAACGTCGTGCGCAACGGACTTGACCGGCTTGATCACGCCCCCCAATGCATCCCACTCCTTCACCGCTGGCCTGCTACCCCGCCACAGAACTCCACACTACCCCCACGCCGCTGGTCTGCTCTGCTCGGCGGATCAGTCTCTCCTTCACTTCTGCAGCTGGTGCGTCCAGGCCACCAGCGCCTCTACCACCGCCTTGAGCCGCTGCCGCACGGTGTCGTCCAACAGCTCCCCCGTCTCCTCATCGAAGAACGGGCCTGCAGTAGGGAAACCGGGGGCGCGGTGTGAGCTTTGTTGTGAACAACGACATTAGCGACAGTGGTAACATCCAGGCATGCCAGAGAATGCTGAACAACGCTGCTCCTTACAGTAGTGCAGAAGTACAGCGATGAGTACAACGGCAAGTGAGCAACAATTTGGAGAGCAAAAGGCACGCCGTCTTTCAAGCTCAGCCACAGGCCTGGCTTCTGAATGAAGTGCAGGTCCAGGAAGACACCTGCGCGCAGTCATCAGCCGTGTGCACGCAGCTCGCCATACCACACATGCCCAGATTGCCGCCGCGTTGTTATGCTGTTGGTGCGGTGGCCGCCACAGTCCTTTGTTCATGCAGATTTGACCTTCAACTGCTGGAGAGGCAGCCTGGTTCATGCGGAAATGCACCGCTCTGTCGCAGCGCCGACTGCCCGAGGATGCCGCTGAAGCCGCCGGCGACGCTCAGGATCGCCGCCGGCTTGCCGCCCCACTCGTTCTTGGGCATCGGCCGCGACGCCCAGTCGATTGCATTCTTTAGAGGCGCGCTGACGCTGTAATTGTACTCCGGGTTGCCGAACAGGATCGCGTCCGCATCCCTGACCTGCTTCCGCAATCGCTCCACTGGCGCCGGGAACCTGATCACAAAATATTCTTAGTCAGAATCTCCTTTCGACCGCACTTCTGTGTCCAGATTCATTCCCAGCTGTATTCAGCTGCAATCACTTGGACGCATGCATCTGCATCATATGCACCAGGAGTGTTCAATATCATAAGACTCACCTTGCGCCGCCCTCGACGCGCTCCTCCAGGTCGGTGTTGAGCAGCGGCAGGTCGTCGATCTGGGCAATCTCCAGTGTCACGCCCTCCGACAGGACCTGCGATATCACATTGGACACGCCCACTCGCAGCGGTGTTGTGATGATCACTGGGGCTGTCGGGCCCCAGTCGGGCGCATGACCTGCCAACTCAGCGCCACGCCCTAATGAACATGTTTCAATGAACACATCCACTAGCAGGCACTCGTTCGCATGATACGAAGGAAGTCGCATGCAATGTTATCGTGTCTATGTGGCGCACAACCGCACGGCCTACAGGAGCAGAAATTGATAATGCCCGATGCCATGCGTCGCCAATCACCTTCTTTGCGGCCTCCAGCAGTTTTGTGTTGTTGGAGCCTTTGCGAATAGAGCCAGAGACTCCTAGGATCCGCATGGGTGCCGCGCTGCAGGTGGTAAGCTGCCTGCCGGCACGCGCGAGGTGTGCTGGACGCAGCGGCCGCGCCGTTTGCAGCAGCTGGGCGCTCATGGGGCTGGCGAGAGTGGGCACATGAGCTGCGATCGCTGTGGAAGCTTGAAACGCGCGGAGTGCGATGCGGGCTGCTTGAGACGACGCGTATGCAGTTGCTGCACTTGTGACGAGCTCCAGCTCGGCAGGTGGAAGGAGGCGCAACAGATGCGGACTGTTGGAGGACAAGGTCCGCATCTGTTGCGGACCTCTTCGAAGCTCCATTACTGACCCTTGCTCAGCACTCCGCATCTGCTACGGACCGCTGCTG
>JAABUL010000953.1_pt1 | contig 58714 bp, 112 predicted proteins | sample 5559151 | NCBI WGS metagenome assembly JAABUL01 (sample SAMN10711876, study PRJNA513368) | rock metagenome | isolation source: Antarctica rocks | place: Antarctica: Victoria Land, Pudding Butte sud
CAAATCGATCCGAGTGCCAGTGACGCTGGCTCTCAGAGAGGGCCCCCATTGGCGTGCAGGCCAGCAAGGCTGCCAGACGTTTGCATATGCGTCAACACCACTATCGCCCACGCCACTGTTCGCCGCCATAACTCAGTGTTTGTTTTTCTCGACATTACATCCCAGGCCCATCGATGCATGGACACGACAGGGGTAGCGATATGTGCTGTATGGCGATAGCGAAGGCTGGAAGGCGGTAAGCAGACCACTGGGGCACAACAAAGCCCAGGCAAGAGCGGTCCGGAACGGTTAGCGGTCTGGCGATGTGCGGTGTTCTGGATATAGGCGATGGCCAATAGTCAAGGCCAGGCAAAACACACAGACAAACAACTAGGTGATTGACTAGGTGTTCACAACTCCGTGTTTAAAAGCGCGCCGGTCTCCATATATAGTGTGTATAACGCAATCTGCAGCCTCTGACGTGACATATGGATATGGTGCCTGTGGGCTCTTCTAGCTCCTTTACCGTTCTCCAAGCTGCCAGAGAGAAAAGGGCTGATGACGAGGAAAAATCTGGTAACTAGCCAGAGAACTGTGTAAGACTTGGAATTTGCCAAGCCTTAAACCATAACCATGGCCCAGGTTGGAAGCTTGTAAAGCATTACCGCAGGACCAGCGCCAGCTGCGCAATTTTGCAGTCGCACATTTGTTTTGAACTGGTCAAGCGGTCAAGCGGTGCAACTGCGGGCTTGGAAACTCACAAAGGATACGGTGTGGTGGGTGTGGCACATGCTGCTGCGGCGGCGGCGGCGACGTCATTAGACTGTAATTGGGGGCGCCAGCGATGCCACAACTGACGTCATCCATTCCTTCCAAGTCCGTCATCTCTCTTGTGCCGGCTTGGTACACGACTACGAAAGCAGGGGCGGGCAAGCGGTTGCACACCACCGCCACACGCCGCGTAATGCCACAGTGCCTTCCTTTATTGCCTTCCAAGCATGTTCTGCCCGCGCTTTAAGATCAAGGCAACAAAGGAATAGCCAACGCAAGCATGGAAGGCAATAAAGGGGTCGCTGTGTCGTCCAATCAGCGATGCAGCTGGACCGGCGCCGCAGCGGCAACCTTTGCTGGCAAAAGCCGGCGCCAGGGTGCTGGGAAGGCTGCAAAGGGGATGCTGCGACGGTGCCTGGAAGCCTATAAAGGGGCAGCCAATAAAGGGGCTGCTGTGACTCGCAGGTGTTGCGTATGCAGCCACATCCAATCCCTTATCAGCTTCCAAGTTGATGCTTGGACCAACCTCTGTGCCGCGCATGACCGCTTGGAAGCCAATGGAGGAATGAAAGACTTCGGTGCACTGTTCCCAAGCAATGCTACTCAACCGTGCCAGAATCGTGTGGCGTTCCATGAAAGGCAACCGTGCGAAAGGCGACCGAAAGGGAGATGTGAGAGCTCCTAGCTCTGAAAGGCCGATGTAGGGATGGCAGATGACATCGTAGTAGGTAACGGTCCCGAGTAGACATATCACAGACAGGTAATGGATGCAACCAGTGGCATAAGCGGCCAGCTGAACCAGGCACGAGCCCGTCATCCACGCGCAAGCAACAGCAGACATGCCAACATCATCACGCGGCATAGCCGGCGACACCAATGCCTGCTGTAGGCCCTCCCAAATCAACAGGTGCAAGCGTCCACAGCCATCAACACTTGCTGATCAACATAGGTGTATGGCGCAGTCAGTCTCCCAGTAAATCAAATGCGGCCGGTCCCCATCAAAGCTGCCGCGGGGCGCTGAAACCCGCCTTTCCCTGGGCAGGGGCAAGGGAAGGGTGGCAGCGGCCCCTGCGACTCCTAGCCAACGAAGTGTCGTGCGCCCGCGCGGAGCGCGCCGAAATCTGTACGATAGTCTGAGAGGGCTCCAACCCCTGTCTGCCCCAGTCCGTCCTGCGCACGCCCGCGCCGACCAACAAGCGGGCAAGCCCCGGGCAGCAGGACGGGTCTTTTTGGGCGCTGGCAGAGTAATTGAAATCAAAAGAAGAAAGGGAATGGCGGGGAACGGCAGGAGGCCGTCCCCCAGGCGGAGGATGCTCCCGCTGAAAGCGCAAGGAAGTCTCGCCGCGGACGCTTCGCCATGAAATTATGCAGACTCGCTACGGGAGGCGGCTCAACGGCGCCCTGGCTGAGGGGGATAAACCCTTGCAGGGCCGTCGTGGCTCAGCACCTCGTAGCGGCGCGAGTGCGGGTGCATCGGCAACGGAATCGCAGACCGCTGCGGTAGTGCGCTACCTGGTACGGTAGGCTGGTAGGCGCATGGTGATTCAAACTGCTTTTCGTCACTCCATTCCCTCGCACGTTGCGTTGAGCATGGCCTGCGCGCAGCGGACGAGACAACAATGTCAGATGGGCGGCATGAGCAAGACGGCGTACTCGTAGGCCTGCTGTGTGCTTCAGATGATGATGCCTGGTACATGCTATGATGTATATCAGATACGTTCATTCAACTCAGATAATTAGCTCAAATCAGATGATCGAAGTCCTGGATGAGAAGCAAACATGGAGTTTGAAGCACGCACCAGGATGTCAGGCCACCAGGGGTAGGATTCCGTGGCCGCCGTCGCCATCTGGATGGGTGTCAGGGCCTGCAACATCGACAGCGCGACTGGTTGTCAAGCGTTCTGGTTTGAGGGTTCAGTCAGGGCTCACAGCAGCTGCAGAGGCAGCAGAGCAGCTGCAGCAGCAACGAGCATGACATCCAGTGTACAGGTGGTGGGCTGTGGAGCCGAAGATATGCAACACACTTCTGGGCGGTCCAGGCCGCCTCTTGGCAAATCCTGGCATGCATTTCCTGCGCAGAGGCCCGGGATCGGCGGCAAATGACAAAAGAAAGAGGATACGAGCTGGCCTCCAGGTGCCGCACCTGGGAGAAGAAGGTGGTGGACAACTCCAGCTGCAGACCCTGCTCCTGGCGGAGGTTGCGCTGCAGGTTCTCCGACACCTGCGCGGTGACAGGTGCGTCAGAAGGAGGAACGAAAGGAACGACAGACCCGTCACGATTGACCCCTCTCGACGAGAAAGATTGAAATGACAAGAATTGAGATGAACGGGGAAAATATGGAAAGGCACCTGGAGGGCGCGCAGGTGCTGGCGGGCGGCCTGCAGCTCGAAGTCGTAGGACGGCAGCGTGGACTGCATCATGTCGTTGATGCGGTAGCGGTCCTGCAGGATGTCCCGCACCTTGTGCAGGTGCGCGTTGCGCAGGCGCAGGCAGTTCTGGCGCTGCTGTGGGCTCAGGCACAGCGCCATCTGCACAGAAGAACAGCCGGACGCGGTTCAGACACCAGGGCGTATCCACGACATGCATGTCCTGACAAACAAGAACTGCAGCAGATGGCAGACAGCGACCCATGCGTGGCTGTTGTCATCAGGCAATGACAAATGATGGAGACAACGCTGATGGAGGAATTGAGGCGCACCGTGACACGGTGCCAGAAGTTGCTGTCTGGCGGCGCCAGCGGCGTCGACACCGGCTGCGACATCAGCGGCATGCAGTGCAGGCGCCCCTTTGTCGTCGGGTCGTGCATCAGCATCGCCGCCGTCACTGTGATCTGTTCACAGGTAGTATGAAAGCTGATCAAACAGCACTATGGAGGAGCATGCGTTCACACACGCTGTCAACTGATTGCAAGGCAGCACACCATGGGCATTGTTGGGCGCTCACATTGCTGACTGGCATGCAGCAGCATTTTGAAGCGTGGCTCACCAGCTCAGTGCACAGGCGCTGCAGGCGGTGGCCCGCAGGCGAGTCGCCGTTGCCCTGCGCCTGCAGCAGCATCGCCGCCATCTCCTCCAGGTAGCTCTACACAGCAGCAAACGCGCACGGTCAGTAGGGTCGTCGTCATTGCCAGGTGAAACCCAATGAAGGCGTAGCTCTGAATAGATACAGGCCATGTTTAGCAGGAACGGGTGAGGCCAAGCTTACTTACAATCATGACAATCATAAACTCCCTCACCTCATACAACGAGATGTACTCGGGCCAGGTCAGCTTCTTGATGTCGGAGCCGGTGAGGTGGCGCTCCCGCCCCGCCGGGACCGACAGCGTCAGCACCCGCTCCTGCGACGACGCCGGCGACTGCATCTGCTGCTGCAGCGAAGTATGACAGGAGGCGTCAGAGTCATGGCACCTGTGAGGTCGATGCTGGTTGATCCAAGCTGCATGCATGAGGGCTCACGAGGTCGTGCTGCCTTGCAGGCTGCCTGCAGGCTGCCGCAGAATCTGCCAGCCAGATGGTGCAGCAAGGCGTTGCCGTGTTTGCACGATGAAGACTTGGCTGGGTGTTCAGACAACATTGCACATAGCTCCCTGAAAGGGTGCACAAGAAGGGGCCGCGCGCCCGCAATGTGGCCCTGGACGTGCAGTTCTGCCTGCTCCGAATTCATTGCGCACCTCGGAGCCGCTGTCCTCGGCCTTGGCGGCGCCCGACATCTCGCCGTGGCCGCCGCCACCGCCGCCGCGCACATGCGCCATGGCCTCGAGCTTCTGGCTGAGCTCGGAGCGCTCCACCTCGAGGCGGTCCAGCGCATCCTCCAGCTGCACCACCCGCTGCACCGCCTCCTGCTGCTTCACCTTCTGCCGCTCCCGGAAGCGCTTCTGCGCGCGCCTGCGGAGGTTTGACACCCGAAGGTTTGGCGCTGGGGAAGTATGTTTGATGTGCCAAACAGCGTCCCAGAGCTCTCGTGGCTTGTGGCATGCAGAGCTGAGGCAGCGGGTGGCTGTCACAATAGGGTGAAGAAAGGATGTCAGCAGGCGCCTGGCAGCGTGACATACCACAGCGCAGCGGTCCAACACTAGTGGCGGCAACAAGCTTTGAAACCACCCACCTGTTGCGCTCCTTGGCCTTGGCGCCGGACAGGCCGAGGTCCAGGTCGGCGGATGACAGCGGCCTCTCGCTGTTCGCGCCCACGCTGGCAGACCGCACGCTCTGCCGCAGCCGGCGACCAGCTGCAGGAGTGGACCAGCAGCATCACATTCTGTATGTCACATTCTGTGTCGGTTTCGGTTGCGGGCCACCCTCACACAAGACGTGCCGGCCGTCGCGACACCCTGACGCTTGGCCAAATGTGAGCAGCTGCCGCTCGAGCACGACATTGTGCGCTGGTGCCTGGAGGCAAGGGGCTCGCACAGCCAGCCAGGAAACTGCCCACCTGCAGAGCTGGCGCCGTCCATGCCACGCGTCATGTTGGCGGCGGTGTTGGCGTCGGCCGAAAGCGCCGGTCGCATGCCACCATGGATGCCGGGCGACCCGTCCACCTCCCCCTCGCCAATGGTCCACAGCGGCGGCGACGACCGCGTCTCGTACAGGGTGTTGCTCACGAAAGTGCTGACGCCGCCAGGCGCGGTGGCGGGCACGCTCGCCCGCCGCGCGGAGCGCGGCATGGCGGGGAACTGCGGCTTCATCAGCCCCTGCTGCTCCCCCTGCGCCGCGAAGGGGTGCAGCGGCGGCTGGCTCATGGGGCCGTGCTCCGGCGGGCTCCCCATGTGGTGGCCAGACAGCCCGGCAGCGCCGGCGCTGGACGACAGCGGCGGCCCGCAATTCTGCTGGCCCGGCAACGCCGCAGTGGGCACCGGCGAGTTGGAGGCCCAGCCCAGGCGGCTGACGGGGCCCGCAAACGGCTGCGGCTGCGCTATGCTGGCGGGCTGCAGCAGGCCCGGCACGCCGCCGTTGCCCGCCGGCATCGCCGGCAGGGAGGCGGGTAGCTCCACGTTCATGTTCCAGTCCATCGTCAGCTCGTGCGGCAGGTCGAAGCTGCCCTGGCCTGCGGTTTGTAAAACCATTAACAAGTCAGGGATGCGTTGAAGCGGATCGGGCGGCCGCACGAGCCTGCCGTGCACCGTTGCAAAGTGGATGCTAGCCTGGTGCCACCGAGATTATGCTGCTGCCGTCCCGCAACGCCTCACCCGGCTGGAACGCCTGCAGCAGCTTGTCGACGTCGTCCATGCCGGCGCTGGTGGTGTTGTTGATGCTCAGCATGTCGATCGACGCCCCGCGGAGGTTGCCCCCGAAGTCTGTTCCGTCGCCCATGAGGAAATCGTTGTGCTGGGCGACCTCTACCATCAAACTCGCGGCAGGCGCCACGGCGACCGTCTCAGCTGCACCGTGAGCGGCTCACAGCGGCGGGCGCATGCGGTCCTGCAAGTGCGGCGGACGCAGGGCCGTCAGTACAGGCCAGGGGGTTTTGAGGCAGGGCGTGCGTCGTGGGGCGACGCGACGCGGCGCGCGCACGGTGCCTGAATATCGAGCAGGAGGCTTGGGTCGACTGTAACGGCCGCGTCTTGCAGACGCCTGCCCCTCTAGCCGAAACAACCTAGGAGGAAGCTGACCGCCTAGTGAGTGTGCGGACGGTCTTTCCGGCGCTGGCACGGGCCGCCGGCCGTCACGGCGCCACAGCCGCTTCAACACGGACAACAGGTGCAGCTGCGGCGGCCGGCGCCCTCTCCCCCGTGGCTGACAGATAATTGATTTGTGCTGACGCTCCGGCGTTGCGGGCGTGACAACGCGTGGTTCGAGCGCCGGCCGCCCGCCCCTGCTGCCGAGCCCCAGCACCCCGACCAGGCACCAAAGACTTGCTCTCAAGCAAAACGTACCAGAACGGGCAGCGTTCACGCCGGGAGAGCCGCTGATTCTGTCCGGGAAATATCCGGTGCACGGCTGGCCTTCCGCTCAAGCGCGAGGGGGGCCGCAAGGCACAGCCACCAGAGCCGTTGTCTAGCGCGACAAGGGCTGGCTAAGCGAGGCCAAGGGCAGAAACCCCGCCCAGCAGGCCAGCAGCCCCCCTGCTGCAGCTGTGCACGGGCAGTGGGTGCTGCTGGAAATAGAGGCACGTCGTGGACCCGCTCCCCGCAGTGTCCTCGCGATCGAGCTGCGCACCAGGCTCGCTGGTGTTCGGCTGAAGGTGTATTTCTCGTCGCGGCGGCAAGCGCTGAAGTGTCTGCGCGCTCCGCGTCCGTGAATGGTACTGCTGGCCGACGGCTGCCTTCTAGAATGTTTTGAGGGGCTGCGCTGAGTCTGCCTGCGATAAAGCTACTTTATATCCTTGCAGCAACCACAAATACGCTGGCAGTCGCAACTGCCCACAGTCGACATCCATATGGCTCCCGGATGTCGCGTCGAGGGGACGCTATGACTGAATGATAGAAGACAGCGGATCTCCCTAGGCAAACGCTGGCGTGGCGCGCCATCGCGCTGGATTCCATCACCGGTACATCCATGCACCATTGCAGAAGCTGATCAAAAGGGTTGCTGCTCGGTTGGCCTTCTTGACATCAGAGCATTGCAAAAAGCTGGTGCGGCTCCCGGCCCGCCTGCACCACCGTCGGTGGTTTGGCTGTCCGCGTGTTCTGGCAGATAGCGCACGCGCTTTTGCACAGCAGAAGATCCACTCGGCATGGCGCTATTCGTGTGCTTGCTCTCACGCCATTGATAGCGGGCTGCGATGTTACGATTCACCGTCATGACTACCGCTTGACTAAAAGCCCTGCGTATACACATGTGTTGGATACTCATCCTCCACCATGCGCGTCGTCAACATCGTAGCCACCCACCCCATGGCCGCGCAGCCTGACCGGCCACTATCCGCCAAACGCCATCGACTGCCGCCGCTGCCGCCACCGGTAGCAGGGCTGGGGGTCAAACAGCTGGCCGCCGCCGCAGCTATCTCGTATTCTGGCAAGCCCGGGTGCCCGCAGCTGGGCTAGTGCGCAGCCTCCGCTAGCAGCTGCGGCCACAGGGCGTCCAGGGCTTGCGCCGCATCCTTGCGCAGCCATGCGCGCAGCTGCCGCTTGAGGAATGTGGGGTCGTCGCGCCACGCTGCCGCCAGGCTCGCCCGGCTGTCCACCTGTAGGGCGGCCATGCGAAGCATGGTTCTCTTGAGAATGTCAGCAGCAACAGGAGGATGTCAGCAGCGACAGGGGCAGTGGGTCTAGATCAGTCGTCTGGAACTCCCCACCCACTGCAACGAGCCTTCAAGCCCTGTCCACGGCTGCTGGGCACGCGCAACACCGTGCCTGCTGTGACGTCAGGGCGGCCAGCAGCTCGCTCACGCGCAGCAGGTAGAATAGCATGCTTGGTAATGATGCTCGCATTTTCCAAAGGAATAACAATATCTCGTGGGACCCCGCACCTGTTTTGACGCCAGCGCGGCCAGCAGCTTGCTCAAGCGCGGCAGGCGGCGCGCAGGTCCAGATACCAGGATCTCAGTTTGTTGAGTCCCCGATGCGAAACCGAACCTGTTGCGGCTCTCTGGGTAAGGTCGTTCCTCTGAGCAAGACTGTACCTGCTTCGACATCAGCGCGGCCAGTAGCTCGCTCACGCGCGGCAGGTGGCGCGCGTGCGGTGCGGCGGCGGTGGCGGCCTTTTCCGCCAGTGCCGGCACCAGGGAGCTCCAGCCCGGCAGCAGTCGCCCCGCCAGCAGCGCCGCCGCCAGACCGCCGGCGCGCGCGCCGGCGTCCGGGTGCACCCGCTGGCACCGCGGCAGCTGCCACGCGTGCTGACCGAACGACGCCTGCATGGCAGCGGCGACATTTGAAACAAGCGATGAATTTCTTTCGGCAAGGCCACCATCAAGACCTCTGGCAGTCGCAAGGGCAGATACACCCCGGCCCTGCCCGATGAATGTAGTACGATTCGCCAGCTACAGGCCAAGCTGATCGTCAGCGAAAGCGCCTCTTGACACCACCAGAGAAAGACCAACTGCGGGGCACACCTCGTGCCAGCACAGCACCGCATCGATGTCAGGGCTGTACTGCGGAGGCGGCTCCTCCAGCGGCGGCGACAGCGTGCACAGCGGCGCCGCCACCTCCCGCAGCCAGGCCGCCTCGATCGCCGTCGCGCCTGCCGCACGAACAGGGATTGCGTCAGGCCAGAACACCACCACAGTCACAGCATTGCCTCAAGAGTCGCCTCATCACTCCGCAGCATCGGAGCCGTCGGCGTGTGCTGCGCAGGTGCCGCGGACGCCGGGCATCAGCTCGCTTGCATGCCACCAAATGCCCCATCACCAGCGCTCTGCTACTTACTCCCAATGCATTCAGCATTGGCGCCTCTCGATCCACTCTCCAAGCGTGCAGCATGCAGCATTGCCGCCTTTGCGTCTGCCTTCCAGCCGGACCCACTTTGCAATAAATCATATGCACATAAGCAGTCAACGAAGCGAAGTGCCTCACCGGACATGTAGGCGCGCTTGTCGCCCTGCAGCAGCTCGGTGTACACGGCCATTCCCGGCGCCGCGCCTGCCAGCGCGGAGCGCGGGTGCAGGAACACCTCCTCTTTCTCCGCAGACGCCGGCTCGTAGCGCACGGCACGGCCGCCGCCCGTCCCAGCAAGCTGCAGGGCCCGCAACCGCTCCGCCGTTGTCACCCGCCGGCACACCTGCTCGGTCGGCACACCAAAGTCAGAATCACTTTTGCAGAATGGCTCGTCATTCACTGACGATGTAGGATGCGTGGGCTTGAGCTGCGTGGACATCACGCGCGGACAGAACGAGCACAGAAGCAACCATACAAGTGTGGCAGTCGCAATGCTCAATGTGCTGCACCTGGTCGGCCCAGCCGGCGGCGAGCGCGCGCCGCAGCCGCGCCGCCACGTTTGGCGGCGGCGGCGCCGTCGGCAGCTGAGCCCCCAGCCGCGCGCCGGCGGCGGCCAGCGGACCAGCGGCGTCGCGCTGCCGCGCCTGCGCGGCCACGATGCGGCGCAGCTGGCCCGCCAGCGCCGCCGCCTCGCGCAGGCTGCGCGCCGACAGGAAGTTGTCCCTGTAGCCATAATCAAGATTTGATTTTGATTTAGTGTGTATAAAACTTGTTCTTGCGCCGCCTCTCGCAGCGCCGACAGGAAGTTGTCCCTGCGGCGGACATCAAGTTTTGAATGTTCATATGTTCCTTCGAGCCTTGTTACTGCGCCACAGGCGCCACCGCCTCACAGGCCCCGCGCCGACAAGAAATCGTCCCTGCGGCAAGGAAGCGGCAATCCCTTTCAATCTCCTTCTTCCTGGCAGGGGCGGCATTCAGTTCTGGGCACAGTTGCACCTAAAGAAAATGCGAGGTGATGAGCTGCTGTCATAGGCTGCCGCATCCCTGGCAGCATGAGCTGCTGTTGAAGGCTGCCGTATCCCTGGCAGCATAGTCCCAGCACCTGCGGCGAGACGTTCGGGGAGACGTTCGGGGATATCACGACGCAGCCTGTAGGGTGGTAGGCTACAGCTGCTGCCAGATCGGCAGCCGATATCTTCGTACCGCGATACATCCGGTTTGACAGCTATCAGAGAGCTGTGAGACTGGAAGCCGATATCTGTTAGCACAGGCATATCTGCTCGGGATTGCTACAATCAGCCTAAATCCGATCAGCCGTACCGGCGGTGAGTCACAGTGTCCGACAGGGATCTGTCTTTTGGCCGGCAGTACCCTAAAGGGAACTTGTGTTGGTGTATTGGTGATACCCTAAAAGGGACCTTGTATTGCTGCGATCGAGGGCCACTTTGGGAATGCTTTCTGGACTCTGTGGAAAGGTCTCTGTCAGAAGTAAACCTCCCGCTGGCTGTACGGAGCAGTCCAGCGTGAGAAGGACACCCAACTTCACCCCTGCTGACACGAAACTAACCTCCAACGAGTCACATAGAGGGCGGCCGCGATAGCCCCTCACGGATCCCTGTGAAACTCCTTTCAGGAGAAGGCGCACCGGCAGAAGGCGTCCTCGGCGCCGGGCGAAACCGCCAGGTAGGCGCAAAGAGCATTCAGCGCGCTCAGCGCGTCGCCTGCCGCGTGCCGCAGCCTCGCGTGCGCCTCCCGTGCCCGCTTGCCGTCCCCGCCGCCCTTGCGCCCCTTCTTACCACCCTTTTGGTCGCCGCCGCCGGCCCTCGGCACAGTTCCAGGCGACTCGCCGCCGCCGCCGCCACCGCCGCTGCCGCCGCCGCCGCCGGCACTGTCTTTTCCATCGCCGCCGCCGCCACCGCGACCGGCGTCGTGCAGGAAGGGGCTCTCGACAGACATCGCTGCCGCGAGCAAAATTGCGTGCGGCACCACGGCGCCTTTCCTGCTGCCGGACGCGGCATCCTCCTCGGCTGCCTGGCGATTTGAGCAGACAGAACCTCAGGCTGTGCCAGGGTGGCTTGGTTTGCAGGAAGAGCGCAGAGCCTGCAACACAGTGCAGCAAGCGGCTGACGGCGCGCCTGCTGCTGGCCCCTCGCACTGCACCCAACGGGGCGACAAGAGGGACGGCACACCAAGTGTGTGCCAGAAGCTTAGCCCTTGTAGTTCGCAATGGAAGAGGCGCCGCATTGCAGTGCAGGGCAGCGCACCTGCAGCAGCATGCGGGCGTGGCGGGGGCTGACGGGCAGGCGCGCCATGGCGCGACCGCGCTCCGTGAGCCGCCCGGAGCGCGCATCCAACGCCCCCAGCGCTTCCAGGCACGCCGCCGCCTCCTGCAGACGGTTCAGTACAACATTAAGTATGCAGTACAATATCAAGTATAAAAGCACAGCAACCTGCAGAATTCGCACAGATGAAGTACAGCGCCCCCCAGCGCCTCCAGGCACGCCGCCGCCTCCTGCAGACTGTTTACAGGAGCGTTGTTCCTCAGGACAAATCAGGTGTGCTTGTTGCACAGATGAAATGAAAGCAGCCGCCTGGCGAGCCTGGGCAAGCCAATGATGGGCAACAGGCCAGCATGACGATGTCTGGCTTGCATGCGACAATGTTCTGCACATGACAATTTTTGTCCAGCGGTGATGCACGCGCAGCGCGTCGGGCGGCGGCGGGCTTGGCAAGGGGAAGTTGGGCAAGTGCATCGGGCTAAACCGCTGAACACCCTTAGAACCTAACCCTGAACCCTAAAGCGCGCACCCGCAGCGCGTCGGGCGGCGGCGGGCTGGGGAAGGGGAAGTTGGGGACGCGGTCGATGGCGAGCGCCTTCATGGCCAGCACAACCCCCTCCAGCGCCGTGTTGGCTATCTCCGGGGTGCCGTGCTCCGGGAATGTGTCGTTGAAGACCGCCGAGGAGTACAGCCTGCATGGGCGGGATTTACATAGTACGGTCTGCGGTTTTCTTGAGGCTTGGGGGTTTGGGAAGCAATGCCGGCGGCCCGTGCTCCGGGAATGTGTCGTTGAACGCCGCCGAGGAGTGCAGCCTGTCAGGGGTAAGAATTTGTGGGGCCTGGCTGTCATGGGAGGCGTTCTGTAGCGGCTGAAGGAGTGGCCCTGCTGAGGACCGGGCCCGGCAGCAGATCGTGGCTGAATCGGAGGCCTGGAGAGGCAAACGGAAAGAGCTACGCTTGGGCTTGGAAACCAAGGCACAGTTATAAAGAGCCAACGTGCAGCTATGCAGAGCTGCTGCGCCGCACCTGTAGCAGTGGCCGGGCCCGGTGCGGCCGGCGCGGCCGGCGCGCTGCGCCGCGGCGGCCTGGCTAATCCAGCGCACCTCGAAGCGCGCCAGCCCCGCCCGCCCCTCCAGCAGCCGCTGCTTGGAACGCCCCGCGTCCACCACGTAACGGATGCCTGCGGCAAGCGGATACTAGTCTTTGATACGATGTCGTTTGCAAGACTCCTTGGGTCATGCCACATGGGGCACGCGTTCATTGGCACCCCGTAAGCAGCTGTAGCTTTTCTCAACTCCAAATGCCTCGAAACTTCGGAAAGCACTTGAGCTCAAACATTCTGACAGCAAGCGAAGGTGTTTTAAGCCAAGGCGTGGTCATTATCAGGTGGCACACACCTGGAATGGTGAGTGACGTCTCGGCGACGTTGGTGGCGACCACGATGAGGCGGTGCCCGGGCGGTAGCGGCGCAAAGACGTGCGCCTGCTGCGCCGCCGGCAGCATCGCATACAGCGGCAGCACATGCACCGGCATCGGCGCCTCCGCCGCCGCGCCCGCCGCCGCCATGGAGGTGCCCTGCAGACGGAAAATGCGGGAATTATGTGTGAGCGTTGACCCAATCAGTCCTTGATGTGCTGTGGAGCCGCATAGGTCGGCTGTGCTGCGCCTGGACCCCTGGCCAGCTGAGAGATAGCACAGCTCTGGATTCCACTGCCTATCTGTCCTCCCCTTGGCAGCTGCTGAAGAAGCGTCTCCCGGACAGCAGCACTCTGTCCCAAGAAGCGCTCAACAGCAGCACTGTAAAATCAGCTATCCCTGAAACGAATCGCAAGTTTCCACCTGGAAGGCGGCCTCAGCCACCGCCAGCTGCTCCTCCGTGAAGCAGCCGCCGCCGAGCAGGTGCCCCTATCAAATGAGGGCAATGTTATCAAACGAACTCGGGATCTAAGTGAGAACATACCGTGTCCTGTTGAAAGGCGGCCTCCGCCGCCGCCAGCTGCTCTTCAGTAAACCCGCCGCCGCCGAGCAGCGCCGTCTCCTCCTCCTCGTCGCCCGACTCCATGATCTCGGTGTCGCTGACCTCCTCGTATTCGCCGTCGCAGCCGGCGGCGTCGGAGGCGTCCCGCTCCGCCGCGTCGGCGCCCGTCAACTCGCCGTCCGCACCGCCCTGCAACGACCGCCAATTGAATGAAAGATGGTGTAGAGATGAAAAGGGAAAGGGGGAGCACTGAGTGGGACGAATTTCGACAGGTTTTCGACAACTGTAGTGCCTTGACGTCTGAGATGTGAGTCATACGGCAAGGCAACTGTCATCAAGGTGCCGGCAGCCTGCAGCTGCACGCAGAGTGTGTTGACGAATCGGGGCAAGGGGGCACCTCGTCGGCGGCAGGGCGCCCGGTGGCGGCGGCAGTGACGGGCGGCGTGGCCTCCGCGGCCCGAGGTGCCAACGCCGTGCGCAGGCGGCGCACCAGCTGCTCCACCTCCCGCTGGCCGGTGACGAAGACCAGAATGCCGCCCGGAGGCAGCTGCCGGTGAATCTGACGCACCTGCGTCAGGGGTGATCAGCAGCTTGGCATGGCGCGCACAGTGCGGCACTTTTGGACATCGACATGCCAGATTGCGCTCCTACCAAGACGCCTCAAGACCTCACAACCCGTTTGTTGCAGAGTAGTAGTACTCCTTGTTTTAGGCTGTGCAATATGGTGGACCTTGCGGAACGCGGGGCCAGTGCAGCATGCCCAAATTGCAATCCCATGGTTGAAAAATCCCGTGGCAAGATGCCTCATACTGCAGACTTGCTGTGGCAACAGCCTCCACACATCAGATCCAAATCTGAAGGTTGATAGAACTGAACGATAGACACAAACCACCAAGCACCATTCTTGCGGAAGGCGGCGCCGACATGGTCGCGCAGCTCGGTGCGGCGCAAAGTGCAGCTAGCTCCTGTGTGGGTGTCACTTCTGTTTCCAGTGCTCCGGATCAACGAGTGCATTCCGTATGAAATGGCTCCTCAGGGTCTGCGATATAACAACAAGATGACGCACCTTGCGGAAGGCGGCGCTGGTGTAGTCGCGCAGCTCGGTGCGGCGCGCAAAGTGCAGCGTGACAGGGAACTGGCGCGCGGGGACGTGCACCACCGGCGGCGGCGCGGGGAACAGGCGCCGGTTGCCCGCAAAGTCCTCCAGCCGCAGCGTGGCGGACATGATGAGCAGCTTGAGCGGCGAACCGTCGCCCGCATCTGCCAGCTTGCGCCGCAGCGGCACCACCCGCGACAGCAGCCCTGCATGTCACAAGACAAGAGTCCAGCGAGTGTTTGTCATTGTCGCAAGGTATGAAAGTGAACCGTTTGATATTGATATGCCTTTGAGCGGCCTTCGCCGCCGTACCGCAAGAACGATCATTGAGTTTAACATTTGTTAACGGAGAACTGCATCGTTTGATACTGGAACGCCAAGAGCCAATGCCATCGCTCGTATCGGCTAGCTTGCGCCGCAGCGGCACCACCCGCAACAGCAGTCCTGCAGCGGCGGAAGATACAATGTTCCCATCGCTGCTTTGCTGAAGCAAGCGATGCTAATTCTGAAAATGAAAACGGCAACAGCGCTGACGGCCGTGCAAGAAAACCCTCTGCCAAACAGGTTGTCAGCAGTTGCTGCTTTGCGCTGTTGGCGAGAACATTGATACTGTAATACCCATTCATCGACTGATGATACAATGCGCATTATCAAACACCCTATGCGTCCATCGCGGAGGAGGTCGGTGTTGAGCGACCACTCACGCGCCTCGTCGATTTCGACGACCGAGTCGTGGCGCAGCTCCCAATGTTCAGCAGGTTCCTGTGTTCCATTCAAGCGCATTTATATGGAGACATTCAGGCGCCCACCCAGGAGCAGGTCGGTGTTGAGGGAGCGCTCGTGCGCCTCGTCGATGACGACGACCGAGTAGCGGCGCAGCAGGAAGTCCTCCTGCACCTCCCGCATGAGAATGCCGTCCGTCATGAACTTGATGGCCGTGGACCCCCCCACTGCCCGGTCGTACCGCACCTGCGCATTTGAAGCATTGACGCTGTTGGAAAATGGTGACAATTGGAAGGGGCGCGCTCCGCCGCCAGCGTGCAAAGGAGCAGGTGCCAAGAAGGGGAATGATGGCGATGCAAGACCTTGCTTGCATAATCTTGTGATCTACAACCTACAGATAACCTGGCAGCAATGTACTTTATAGGATCATCCGGCAGCCGACATTCTGGCCGACGGGGCCGCCCAGCTCACCGGCACTAACAGCAAGGTTAGCAGCAACAGCTCAAATTTGCACCCACACCTGGTAGCCGATGGTCTGGCCGACGGGGCCGCCCAGCTCCGCAGCGACGCGGGTGGCGGTGCTGACGGCCGCCACGCGGCGCGGCTGCGTCACACCGATCACGCCCGCACGCTCCGGGAAGGCGGCACTGCCGTAGCCCGCCTCCAGCAGGAACTGCGGCACCTGTTCGGGGCATGGGATTGGCGGGCGCTGAGGCAGAAGCAGAGGGACTGGCATCAATTTCATCATGCTTGCCTGTGACATCCTACCCTCTCTCTGCGAATTGCTGTGTGGCCGGCCCCGCCGCATGGCATGCGACTCTTGACCAGTGGGAAGCCGTGGCTCTTGCACACCATGCAGGCCTCAACACCAAGGATTTGCAGCGTGTTGCAGTGTGCTTGGGTCAGCCGCCAACCTGGGTGGTCTTGCCGCAGCCAGTCTCGCCGCACAGTAGCACTATGTCGGCGCCCGCGACCGCCTCCATGACCTCCTGCAGAAACAGGAAATTCCACAGCTTTGTCAGACACGCACTGTATTGGACTACTTTACACAGTCACATGCTTTCTTCAGCGACATTCTTGAGCCGTTATTGTGGCGGTTCTTGACGGTGCCTGCATTGCTGTATGTGCGACTGCTTGCTCAAGCGACAATGCAAGCTGGTGTTGACATTTCCTACATGTTTTGACACCTACCTGCTCCATGCCGCAGATGGGCAGCCCCTCCCGTGCCGCCTCGATGTCCGGCGGCCGGGTGACGCGCATCACCCGCGCTGCGCCTTTCGGCTGCGCCCCCGCGGCGGCTGCCGCAGTAGCTGCGGACGACGCTGCATCGTCCTCTGCGAGCATGCAGCCAGGGAGCATGCTGCCGGGAAGTTCGAACAGCTCGAAAACGGAGCTTGGTTCTATGTGCCAGCAGACACTGTTTTGGCCAGCAGGTGTCCTGTGTCCAAAGCTGGGCTTTCGGCCGGGCGCATAGGATCTCACCTGCTAGGCCGAGCTCCCGCCGCAGCACCTGCGCCGCCTGGCGCTGCTCGGACGCCGACAGCTGCGGCGCCGGCGCCGGCGGCGGCACAGGCGCCGGCTGCCCCCTGCAGGCGGCACACAGCCAACCCAGTCGCCTTCCTGCCGCCGCCTGAAATGCGCTGGCAAAGGTCGTGTGGCGTTGCAGCGATACGCGCGGGGATCCAGCAGTTGTCCAGAAGCATCAAGACAAAAGCATCCAGACGCCATCAACTCGGCAGCGCTGTAGGACAGACCAGCTCGAGCTCTTTGTGTCATGACGCCTTACAATGGGACTTGCCTGGGCTCGTCCTCGGACTCCTCATCCTCGTCCTCGCACTCCGACCCGCTGTCCTGCTCCTCCTGCTCCCAGCCGCGGATCGAGGCGCTGGCGCCGCCCTGGCCACGGCCTTCGCTGTTCGGCGGCCGCCACGCGCCCGCCGCGGCGCCGTCGCTGTCGGACCCACAGTCCCCTGCTGCCGGCACGCTGCGGGTCACCTCCAGGCGCGAACCGCCAGGCGTGTCATCGTCCTGCAGTCGGAAGACTGACGTTGAGCTCGTGAGCTGCTCATTTGCTGGACCCATCGGAACGCATACTAAGTCCCTGTGTGTGTGATGTCACACAACCTGCTGCGCCCAGCGCAGCCCGGCATTGCCACATCGATGGCCTCTCCCCGCGCCGTTGACAGTCCAACCAGCTGACTGCGGACCGCAGCAGGGCATTAAGGGTTTAGCGACTCGGAGTTTGTGACGACCCACCTCCAGGTGCACGCCCAGGCGCTGCGCCTGCAGCTCGCGCCGCAGCCGCTGCTTCTTCGTTGGGCGCTGCCCGCGGCTGGCGCTCCCCCGCAGCAGCACCGCCTGCTCCGCCGGCAGTGCCGACGCTGACAAACTGGCGAGCACGTCGGAGCGCACGGCCCGCGCCGCCTTTGCGCGCGCGACCTGCGCCGCCTTGCGGGCGGCGGCCTTGGACAGCCGCGGCGCCGGCGCCGGCGCCGGCTCGGCCTGCGGGCGGCATGCGGTTTTCACAAACCAGGTGACAGATCTGAGATGCGACGGGGAGCTATCCTGGCCTGGACACGGCTGCATTTGGATCAATGCCATTGCGCATACATGTAGATTATGAGCGGATCGGCGCCAGTCGTGCAGGCAGCTGGTGACGACAGGTTGCTCAGCACCGAATACTGTGCCGCAGGTAGCGCTTTGCTGGAGCGACTCACTCAGGGGCAAAAATCGATGGGCACGACCCAAACTGTGCAGATGGCACCAGTCTGTGTGAGCGTCGGCTTCAGCGTCGGCCTTACAATTGTGTGCTGCTGAGAGGCTTTGCAGCGCATGCTTTCACATGCCCTACGCAGCGCGTCAAGTCGTCAGTGCTCACCTTGACAGCTCCGTCGTCGGGCTGGTGGCTCAGGATGAGCGCATTGCTGCCATTGCCGGCCCTGCGGCGGATGCATCGGCCAACGCCGCCTCAGCCAAGGTTCCCTCGGATCGAGCGCAGCATATAAAAACAGGCCAGATGGATGAGGCAGTTTTGCAACAGTAAACTTCATGTGGATTGCAAAAGCCGACACCCGTCCTGCAGCTTTGCATCAAGGAGCGGGTTGTCAGCGCCGCCAGCCGGACCATCGGCCCGCCGCTTCTGACGCAAGGATTGCTTATCCTTTTCTTTGCGCCCGCGCTTGGTCTTCTTGTGCGGCTGCACCATGCCGTGCAAACGCTAGAAGCAAGGAAGGAAGTAAGTCGCCAGAGCTACTGTCGGCATCGCATCATCGAGTGCTGTGCAACCTGCGAACTTTCCGACACCTGAAGTGAAAAATCAGCAAACCGCCTGGCGCGCAGAAGCAACGACAGTATCGATCGGAACTGGCATGTATAAACGCTCGCTTTGCAACATGCTGACCGACGGCAGCATGCGCAGGCAAACATGAATGCAATGGCGGGAAATTTTGACAATGCATGATTGCATGAATAGGCCGTACAACGTCACAAGAGCATTTGCAGCAGCAGGCTGGCGTGTGTGTCTGCATGTGACGCACCTCTTGTCTCTCGCACGTGGAGATCGGCTCCTCGCCAATTTGCCACACATGCATACAACACACACACGCAACACACCACACAGATGCGTCTTTGAGCCGCGTGCGCAGTGCGCGAGGCCGCTGAGCAGCTTCAACCGCGTCTTGCTTCGGCCCAGCGTGTCGAGGCTGGTCTGCAGAGCAGCTGGCGACCAGCAACAGCCCAACCAGAGCGCAGAGCTGTGCAGAGGTGCAGTGCATGACCCATCTTGGAGAGTGCTCTTTCACACGCGACCTCATGCAATCGTCGAACCAAGAGGCAGTTCAGCCTCACGAGTCTGTTCGCCGTCTGTGCCGCAGGTGAGGCGGAAAATAGGCGCGATTTCCGCAAGGCGGTCGGGGCGCAGCAGGACGGCGAGGGCGGCAAACTCTCGGACGAGGATGATGACGAGGGGGAGGAGGAGGAGGAACAGCACGGCCTGGAGGATCTAGGCGATGCCTTTCTGGGGCCGCTCACCAACACGCAGGAGAAGTACAAGGGGAAGCTCAAAGCCAAGCTGGAGCAGGTCCGCCGTGCTTCTCGCCGAACCTGTGAAGCTGCGGCAATCGGCAGTTATTCAGTTGGCGTCGACGTGTGCATCACAGAGTGTCAACGTTTCAGGCGCCGCAATTGAATAACTCAGAGCCTGCGCCGCAGGAGCAAGAGGCGGAGCGGATAGCGACTGAGGCGCGGAGCGGGACCTTCAACAATGGTACGCGCCGCCGAGGGGCTGGGACGGGTGTCACGATGTTGTACGCCGCGCCCAGTGAACTCAAGGCATGCGCTCACTGATATACATAATCATTCGAGGACCTATTCTTGCAAGCCGGCGCGCCTGCAACAAACTCAGCTGGCACATCTCGCTCTTTATGGCTTTCCAGGCAAGCGGGCATATGAAAGGGGGCAGTACAAGGAGTCGGTGGAATGGTTCGAGAAGGCGCTCAACGAGGAGGGCTGGATGTCGAGGCTGGGCGGCGAAATCCAGATGTGGCTGGCGCTTGGCTACCAGGCGAGGCTGCACCGCACAAATTTGGTCATTGTTCGCTGCGCCCGCATTGAATGCGCTCTGTACGGCACATGCCGATGGTTGCACATCACCCCTGGCACATGTCAGCATGGTGGCGACCTGACTTGTCTGGGGGGCTGCAGGCGGTGGGCCGGGATGCAGACTGTATCGACGTGTACAAAACGGTGAGGTGCATGAGCATTTGCGGAAGCCTTCCAACACCCATGTCCACGTTCTTGAGTGCATCACGATGCGGACATGTCCTATCGCTGACACCTAACATATCATGTATCCTCTGTGGCAGATTGAGGAGACGCACCCGCTGAGAAAAGTGCGCAACCAGGCAGCCAACCTACGCTTCATCCTGCAAGCGCCCAAGCTGAAGCGCGGACCGGACGAAATGATCCAGCTCCCAATCCTCGACGTTGAGGAGCGGAAAAAGTGCGCCGCTGAGACGCTAGGAGCACTACCGTCGGTTCTTGCTGGCTTTTCGAGATGCAGCTCCCATGCTGCGCACACTACTACTGTGTCGCCTAATTACTTTTGACTCAAAATTACAGACGTTTTCTGACTGCTCTTCTTAGGACGAGGCGGGGAAACTTCCAGCGGCCGTTGCCGACAGCGGTGATCGAGAAGAAGCGGAAGAAGTCGTGGGAGGAGGAGTTTTGGTGAGCAGGAAATTATCCCCTCCTGAATGGTTGCTCTGGTGTGGTGTGCCTGTTGTTCAGTTTCAACGACCACGCCATCTTTTCTTTACCGCTTCATTGGTTGCTTGTCCACCCGCAGGGAAAACTACACGCCGCCAAAGTGGACCAAGAACCGCTACGTGTGGTGGGCGTCTGGCGTGCTGGCTGTTGGGCTGACAATTTGGGGTGTGACACTGCCGCGGTGAGCAGAGGTACCGCATGAGCGCATAGGAGGGGCGAGAGCGAGATTGGACATCTTCTAGCCGTAGGCAGCCAAACTATTGGATTGTCCGCTGTGCATTTGCTTGGTGCACAATGTATACAGCTTTAAACCGCACACATTCTTTGATGCAAACTCGCTGTCTGGTTTTGCCTAGTTGTTCGCCGGCACAGCCAACACGGTGGTTTTCGTTTCCACTTGTGTGGGGACAGTGGCACAGCCAAGCGCTGATTGTATTGCTCACACTGTAAGCTGGCGCGTTTCAGCCCGCGCATCACCATTGCCGCGCCCATGACCCAAGACGAGGTGCCTTGGGACATGCCTCTTGTTGACACCAGCACAGACTGCTGATGACAGAGACGGTTTACCACGACTCGCAAACAGCTGCCAAGAGCCGCGGCACGACACACACAGCCCCCCATCAATAAGCTGCGCTCGCAATGTACCTGTGTACACTCACACCTGACACGCTGACCCGCCGTCCTGAGATCGGTCTGCAATCCCCAAATCCACTACTCCATCTCGATGTCATCGAAGGATTCCTCCTCCCCATCGCCAGGGTCCCGGCTGCCCTCCGCAGCCGCCGCCGCCGGCTGCAGCCCCGCGTGCGCCACATCCTCGATGAGCCTGCCGTTCCACAGGCGCTGCCAGCGCGCCGGGCGGACTAGGCCGGCGTACGATGCCGGCGCCGCCGCCGAGATGCAGCGCACGAAGGGCATCACCTGCGACGCCGCCGCGCCCGCGCTGAGCCTGCGGTCACCACGCAGCACGTGTTAGGAACATGCCTGCACGACGTGTGCAATCGGCACTAGCAGGTGATCCAACGACAGCGCAAAACCCAGGGATGCAGCTGTGCATGTACGCCCACAAGGGGCAGTTGAAGGGGAACAAGCCTGCAAAGCCTGGTGAAGACTCGAGCAGGGTTTACGCAGAGGCGCAGTGAAGGCAGCTCAGGTGGTCTCCTGTGTTCTCGTCACAAGGCGGACGCACCCGGAAAAGGTGCCGGACACGCACAGGCGCTCCGTCATGGCCGCCATCGCGGCGCAGTTGGCGGCGGCGCCGCGCGCCACTATGTACTGCTGCGGCGCCCGCATGGCCGTGAACCTGCCAACAGGTTTGCATTTCGAGCTTTGCAACGAAGGGTGGAGTTGTCCGGGTGTGATGCGCGCGAGCCTGTACTTCTGTCCTTGACCCGTCGCGCCCGAGCACTGCGCCACAGCTTGCCATTTTGAACGAATGCCCCTGCACACAGTGGTCTTGGCAGCAGTAGAGGCGCCCGCTGCTGCCGCTGTGCCAGCTCCTAGACTCAAAAGCAGATAGCATGGCGCTCACCTGCGGGGCGCCTGGTCGACGTTGCCAAACAGCACGCCGCGGGCGGCAACCAGCGCCGCTGCGCTGTCCGCCAGGGAGCTGACGGCATACTCATCCACCTCCGCCTGCCCTGTGGCGTGGTCGCTGCGCCTAAACGCCGCCAGTTGGTCTGCACAGCGGAAAGAGCCATTGTCGGCCAGGCTGTTGTTGGGCCAGTGCACTTCCGAGTGCACTTCGAGTGGCACTTCGAGTCCACGAGACATCTCGGAAGCAGCAGCGGCAGCAGCAGCAGCAGCAACAGCCTGCCATGGACCTAACTGGCTGAGCTGGCCGTACGCGTCGTTGGCGGAGGCCATGCCGCCTCACAAGCGATTGTCACAACAGCGATTTTTGATACATTGCCGGAGCGGAAGTGGGCACCTGACTGGCTGAGGTAGGCCACAGCACATGTGGGTGCATGCGTCACGTCAATCTGAAGGTGTTGAGACATGTCAAGTCACCTGACTGGCTGAGGTAGCCGTACACGTCGGCGGCGGAGGCCATGCCGGCGTCGTCCACGAAGTCGGGCATGTTTTCATGCAGGAAGGCCGCCACGGAGGGCGCCTCCAGGCCCGCCTGCACCAGCACCGCCTCCGGGCTGCACGCCAGCGGCAGGCGGCGGTACCTGCGCATATGGCCACGCACACTCTGTTTGGACCCGTCAATAGGGTCTGCACCTGTCAGCAAGGATTCATGCAGCCGTTGTTTATCATGCGTGTCAAATGTTATGTGGCTTTCTTATGCGTGCAAGCAAAAAAGTGCAGCGCAAACCTCGGCATCGACGTTTGGGGCATCCCATTGGCATGGGGGCTTTTGACAGCGTCATGCAGGCATTCTTGGGTGGCCGACCCAGCTCTGCAATCGGCCAGGCATGCAGGAATGAGAAGGACCTCGCCTGTCGTGGATGTCTGGCGGAGCTGGCTGCACGGTGTCGAACGCAGGCTCATCCGACAGAATGTCCGTGAGGTCGATGACGTCGGCTGACACGCCGCCGCCGCCGCCACTGCCGCCGCCCGGCCGCGATTGGCTCCCCGACGGCTGGCTGCCGGTCGTTTGGCTGCTGAGCATGAGCCGCCCGACCGCCACGGAGGGGCTGCCGAACTCCCGAACATCAGGGTTTAGCGCCCCCTGGCTGGCTGAGGAGGCCGGCTGCGTGGACGGCTGCGCCGGATCCGCCGGATCGAGCCGCTTGTTGTATAGCAGCTTGCCGAGGGCGTGGAACAGCGTGAGGCCCTGGTCGCGCCCGGTGAAGGCCGTGCTGCGCAGCGGCGGCTCTGGCTGCCCGCCCAGGCGCTTGCGCTTTGCCGCGGCGCCCTGCGCAGAAGGAGGTGGTGTCCCAATTTGAATGGGCGGCCGGCAGCATGTGTATTGCTGCGGCGCAGGTGGCGGCATGTGCCCCCCTGGTCTGTGAGGCTCCAGGAGGAATTCATTGAAAGGGCGGGGCGATTTATGTGCAAGGTTGGCTTCCGGCAGCCTCATGCGGCGCACCTTTCGGCCCTTGGCCTGCAGCGCGGGCGCCGTGCCGCACAGCAGCATCTGCAGCATGCCGATTGCGTGCCGCAGGTCGCCCGCGGACTCGGCGGCCAGCTGCTTCGCCTCGGCGGGGCTGAGCTCCCGGCACTCCGCGGCCGCGACGCCGGACAGGCACTTGGCGCCGGCTGCCGCCGTCACTGGGTTGAGGTGCAGCTGCCGCGCACTGCAGGCGTCCAGCGCTGCGACCAGGTCCTGCATGTCACAGGGTTTTGGTTGCTGCACAGGGTTTTGGATGTTGTACATCGGGGTTCTCAGCATCAGCACTGCTGGATGCGAGCCCACCTTGCGGCAGCCATTAGGGCAACAGGCTCGACAAATTCTGATCGTGTCCTGTGTGGTCTCAGCAGTTGCACGAATAGGTAGGCGTTGGTGGTTATGGGCATGCACCACATGCTGCGGTTCACAGCGGGGATCGCGTCTTGGGTCGCTGGGCATTCAGCTTCCACCTTGTGCAAGCCGTGCCAGCCGCCGGAAGCGCTGCCGGCGTCCTCGGCGCGGCCGGAGCCGGTCGACTCTGTGGCCATGACGATGACGGGCATGCGGGCTGCATGCGACAGCTCACCTGCGGCAAAGGCACATGCATCGTGTTATGATATGAGGGAGCAGTCGCCGTGACTTGGACATGCACCTCAGTTTCAGTGATGTTCGGTATTGTCTGACATTGTAGACATGGACTTGAGTAGACATGGACTTGATGCACATTGCATTGCTGCTTGAGAAGAAAAACGCGCACGTAGGGCCTCTGCAAGCTGCTTGCGGCTGTCTGATCCGGACGCATGCGGCAGGTCCTCTATCATCATGAGCTTGTGCCGCCGCCGCTGCTGCTGCTGCTGCTGCTGCTGCTGGCTGGATGGCGACTGGGGCTGCTGCTGGCTGGGCTGCGGCTGCGACTGGGAGGGGCCGTCGAGCGGCCGCGGCCGTGTGCCGCCGCCGATGGGCGCCAGCTGCAGCGCGGGCATCTTGGCGCGAGACGCAAACTCCTCGAACTCCGCCAGCTTCGAGGTGTACTGCAGCTGCAGCGCGCCCTGCAGAGGCGGTGATGGCGGGTATCGTTATCCAACAGGTGAACAGAGGGAATCAATGCGGTTGTTACCTGCGTCTTTGTGTCATGCACAGCGCTGCGCAGTCCTGTGCCCTGCTCGCATCCTGATAGCTTGCTGCATGAGCTGCTGAAGCGGACGCAAGCGCAGGTTCCACCACCTGTTGCACCTGCTGCGAGTGCTGAACCTCCGACCAGGTGACGTTGGCGGCGGGGTGCCACTCGCACAGATCAAGGCCCAGCTCCGACGCCAGCAGCCGCACCATGGTGGTCTTGCCGCAGCCGGGCGGCCCTGCGACATGTAGCACCGGCCTGTCGATGCAGCCGCTCTCCTCGCCAGGCAAGGTGCGCCAGGCAGGGTGCGCATCTTCCGCCAAGCACGGTGCAGCGCTTTGAGAGCAATGGATGGCAAAGTTGCTCACGCACCACTGAGGCTGCACATTGCTGGTGCCGATCCACCGAGGACTCGATCTTTCAAGGATGCATACGGATGGATAGAAAGATCCGACGTGAAAAGTCCCATGCAGAACCCACCTGTGAGAAGCAGGACACGGGCATGGCTGGGGTGCGGCGCCGCGTCCTGTGAGAACGGCACCAACCACTCCCGCGCCTCCTGCACCTTCTTCTTCGCCACCGCGATCTGCTCCAGCGAATGCGGGCGGTGCTTCTCGATCCACTCCGCTGCTTGCGGCTGTGGCGCCGGCGCCTCTGCAGCTGCATGAGGGTGCGGCATGGCTCAGGCAGACTACCGTGCATACGGATAATGTTACTGGCAGAATTCACGAGTGTTATGTCTCTGATTCTGCAGCAGGGGTCAGCACTGCTCACCTCTCGCTACCGCAGAGCGCCACTGCGTCTGGGGCTGGCTTGGTGCGCCTCCCGGCCCTGCTACGCTGCTGCCGGACGGCCGCAATGTCAATGTTGATAGCCTGAGCTGGCCTCCTGGCAGTTTACCCTGCGATGGATAATCATCACTCATTAAACGCTCTGTTCTGCGCATGCTGCGAGGTGTTCGTCTCGACAGTGAGTGCGATGGCACGCTTTTGCTTGCCTTTGCAAACAGATCGCTTTGCGGCGGGTCCTTGAGCTTCTTGCGCTTCGACATCGCTAGGCGCTTTCCATGTGTTTCCGCAGCTGCAGCACACGAGCTCGACGAAACCAGGTGTCGGGAACCTTGGAACCAATCCAACGGTGTTTTCAGCGGCTGTTTCGTGGCCGGCGATTGCACAGCAAGCCAGGAGGAGTATGGTATTGATTGAGGCGATCTGATGCGTCACGAAAGTTGAAGTTGGAAGTTTTACGCCGTCTGCGCCCAGAAGGGCGTCAGGCATGAATAAAGCGACAGGATTCCAATCCCTTAGTTGCTGACAGACAAGTCTGACACTTCGCCAAGAGCAGGGCAGCGTGGTCCCCGTTGCTGACTTCCAGGTCTCTCTGCCCCTTGTGCGGATGTAAGGATCTTTCGTGCTCCCGCGACGACAAACTCCTTGTTGCAGCCGAACAGCTTCACCCATCGAGTGCGCAGGAGAGAGCACGTGAGCGTTTTAGCAGCGCTGGGGCCTGTCGGGAGCGCGCAGGTCCCGCCAGCCGAGCTTGACAAAGTGGTCCCGTGACATCTGCACAGGCAGCTGCACCCCGTGTGCGGAGCCTGCCAGCATGCAGGCTCCGGCATGCAGCATGCGTTACGCCCCGCTGCTGCCGGCCAGACCAGCTCAGCTGCGGCTGCTGCGGCCGAGCGGGGCTTGCACCCCAAGAGTGCAACCGTTCCGGCACTCGGCTATACCCCGTGTCAGGAGGCAGCGATGCGTCGCACTGCCAGCTCAAGACCGCTCTGGATCGAACATGGTGAGCTGTGTGACATCCTGCCTGCGTTGGAGTGTTTTGGCCAAACGCACCCGAGCGATGCCGGGGTGCATCTTCGGGATCAAGCAGCTCTCGAACAAGCGCCACATGCATCACCTACGCATAATCCAGCCAAAGCCTGCCGCAACCCCTTAAAGCTGTCGAGGAGCGCCTTTACCCCGTCTGACAGACTCTGAATTTACTGTCACCTCCGCAGGCTGCAGCGGGTGCGGGTGATCCGCATGCGCGCACACTGCAGAGCCTGTTTCAGTCGTTCCTCCGGGTGAGTGTGCTACATACGTGTCTGCAAATGGCGTCCACTTGTTCCCATGCCTGATCCTCCGCAAACGGCGGCATGACAGCGGCGCTGACGACGACCCACGGTCATTTGCATGCAGGGGCTGACGCTGCTTCCGCTGCTGGCCGCCGCGCTGCTGGCGCCCAGCGCCGCACGCGCGTCGTTTCTGCAGGGCACCAAGGCGCTGCCGGAGACATTTGCGACGGTGCGTGGTTGTTTATGCATTTTGCATTGCGCTACTCAGGTTGTGCTCAGGGCCTGACGAGCTGCAGATTGCCTACCTGCCAGCTGCCAAATGTACACATGCTTCTGTCGGACCTGGTGCATTGCGTCTGTGTGTACCGTCCGCGACCACAACCGTGCCTATCCACAATTGCATGCATTCCCTTGCGCAGGCGCATGACGACAGGCCGCACCAGGCGAAGGACCACCAGTACCCCGCCTGGCAGCGCATGCAGTGGGCCGACTGGCGCGAGATGCAGCTGACCGCCGAGGCCAAGCGGCGCTTTGCAGCGGGCCTGCTCGCCTGCGGCATCATGATCGTGCTGGCGCTCAAACTCATCGCTGCCAACGCCAGCGGCGCCGTGTCGGACAAGGCGGACGAGTGAGTTTCGTGGCGGGAACTTGATCAAAGGCAGAAAATTCGATCTGACAGCTCGTCTGTCATGTTCTGGACCTCTGATCTTAGGGTGTCAGGATTCCTGGCCTTGGCAGGGTGCCGGCAGTCATGCGGCGATTTTCTGTGCATGCAGGAGTGAGGGCGGCAAGGGCAAGGCGGGCTGGAAGGACACCCTGGGGCAGGCGGACGGCGGCGCTGCGGGGCGCAGGCGGCAGCAGGCCGATGCGCTGGCCGCCCAGAGCCCCTCGCAGGGGCGCACCGCCGCCGCCATCGGCGCCGCCGGTGCGACGCTGCTGCAGAGTGGCGTGGACAAGGGCAGCGTCGCCGCGCAGCCCGGCCGCCCACGCCTGGAGGTGCATGTTTCATTTCATGCATGCCGTGTTCGCTCGTTGCAGCTGGGATTGGTCTGGCTGTGCAAGCACGCTGTCGAGGTTGCTGTTTGTCGTCTGAGCCTTGCACGACTTTTCGTGACTGCTGCTGGACATCTCAGCGCCCTGAGACACGGCTGCTTGACTGCCCCAGGACGTCCGGAGCTGGGCGGGCGGCTCCCGCAACAACACAACAGCCAGGGGCATGGTCGCCGCGCCGCCGCGGCCCGGCGGCCAGCCGCAGCGTGTCACGCGCTTGCAGCCCGCGAGCCCGCCGGCGCCCACCCGCGGCAGCCCTTCGCCGGCACCAACCGTCGTGCCGCGCACCTCCCCCCGCAAGCCGGACGCCGGCAAACCCGACAAGGACCAGGCGGGGTCGGGCTCGGCGGCGGGCGGCGGCGGCGGCGCGCCGCTCATGTCCCAGGTGCCTGTGTGTACACCTGCAGCTGTGATGCAGCTCCGAGGCAGCTGTGATGCAGCTCTAATTGCTTGTTCATGTCCCAGGGTCCCAGGTGCCTTTGCGTACAACTGCAGCTCCGAGGCAGCTGTGATGCAGCTCTGACTGCTTGCCCATGTAGTCCAAGCCAGAACCCTCCACAGGCTACTAGACCTACTTGGGCATGATGTAACAGCCCGTGTGTTTGGCCCAGGACAAGCTGTACGACCCGCTGTACCACGGTGATGGCGGCGCCGCATCTGGCACGCGGCGGAAGCCCGACCCTCTCACGGTGTGTTGGGGTTAGGGTTTAATGGGCGCGCAACCAGGATTTCAGCCGTGCTTGCAGGCGTGTTTGCAGGTGTATTTTGAGACGATGCACACGGTGAGGAGAGTTGCACAGACGGCATCCCTTCGCGCCTCGCAGTTTTGCAGGATGTCCTCAGAACGGCGGGTGTATTGAGAACGATGGACGCCATGCGTACGTGCGTGACATTGGTGTGGGACCATCACCCTGCAGGTGGAACCTACTAGGCTGTCAGAGGAGGACATCTACGACCCGCTGTTCCATGGGGATGCTGCGGCAGCGTCGGCAGCATCGGGGACAGAGTCGACCGGCCTGTCGCCTGAGGACATCTACGACCCGCTGTTCCACGGCGATGGTGGTGTTGTGTCCGGCACGCGGCCATCGCCGGACCCCCTCAAGGTGTGTAGGGCGCAGTCATGTTGCAGGCATAGTCGCAGACATGATTTGACAGGGCGCATGGTGAGGAGGCACCTGTAGGGTGTAGGATTTCACGCGCGCTACCAAAAGTGCAGCCATGTTCGCAGGCATGTCTAGACACGTTTTGAGACAGGCACATGGTTAACAGGCAATTACAGAGACCGTATCTCTTTCGGACTTTCCGAAAGCCATAGGCAAGTCCTGGATGTGCACGAGACTGATGCTGAACCCATCACCCTGCAGGTGGAGCCTACCAGGCTGGCAGAGGAGGACATCTACGACCCGCTGTTCCATGGCGATGCTGCGTCATCGTCAGCGGCGCAGAAGGCGGGCACGGAGTCGGGCAGCCTGTCGCCTGACGACATCTACGACCCGCTGTTCCACGGCGACGCTGCCCTGTCCAATGTGAGTGGAGCCTGACATCTTTGCGCCTGCCCCTGCTGGTCCTATCGCTTGTTTTTGTCCTGTTGCTTCTTTGTACTTCCAGCCTCATGTGTCTGCCGCCTTCGCTGTGCCCTGAACATGGCACTCGAGGCTGAATGGTTTCAGGGCTGAGTGTGCTAATCTGAGACTCGTGAAGAAGCTGTTCGTTGCGCGACAGCGCAACGGTGACGCCTTCCCGCGCGCCGGCAACGGCCACGCAAGCGACATCGACGCGCTGGCAGCGGAGATTGCGCGCGGCGCCACTATCGACTCCGACGACGAGGGCTTCCCCGACAGCCTGGACCAGCTGGCCGCAGAGGCGCGTCCTTGACTTTCTGTATTCTGGGTTTGAGGCACATTCCGAGTTTGGCAGTTTCCTTTTGTGTTGGCCCACATGGGTGTTTGCGTCACAGCCCTGGAGGTGCTTCGCAGATGCCAGTACCTATGCTCCACATACTCACTGGCGCAGATGCGGCATCGTTTCGAGAAGCTGGCGGGGGAGCAGCAGGTTAGGGTTGCGGCCGGGACTGCTGCCACGTGATCAGTCTTCCAAACGCGGAGGCTGCTGGCCGAATCCCGTTGCCTGCTGCTCGCAGGTTGCTTCCGGCCGCCGCTCCATGGACGAGCTGCCCTCGATGGGCACGCAGCGTGTGAGCACCAGCGCGGCCTACAGGCGCGCGCTGGCGGCGCAGTCCACCGCCGTGTCGCCGCTCACGCTGACGCTGGGCTTCCTGAAGGTCGCCTTCGACGCCGTCATCAACCCCTCAGTGCGTTTGGACTGGCACTGACCAGGTCCCGAGCTATGTTCTGCTGCCTCAACTGAATTATTCTTGTAACAACATGTGCGCGTGCACAAGGTCACCGACTGTTAGGCATGGGCGGCTGCAGGCTGGAGGGACTGCAGCATGTGCAGAGCTGCAGAGCACTGATGCATACGCATTCGGAAACCTAGTCTCCTGCGACTAGGTTCTCTCTTGTGATGTGCCGATGTGCCTTGTGCAGGCGGCGATCGCGGCGTCGCGGCTCAACAACCCGGGCCACGTGCTGATCACACAGCGCATGGGGCAGTCGCTGACGGTGAGCATGCGCGCGCCGGGCGGCGCGGCGGACGGCAGCACCGCCGCAGAGCGGGCGGAGCGCGCCGTGCTCGCCACCCGGCGGCCCCTGAGCGGCCTGCTCAAGGCGCAGGTGTGGTCTCGAAAGAGCATTATTTTTCAAGGGGTTCTAGGGGTTTGGTAGGATACTCACAGTAATTTGGTAATATGACGAAACAGAAATTCTATGAGCGTCAATATGAGAAGGTACTGCACTCCTGCAGCCCTGAATGTTACCGGCACTTCAGGGGCATGCCAGCCTTTGCACCTGCCATAGTTGAGCTGCTGCAAACTGTTTGTTATCAAGGTCAGACATGGACTTTGCGCTGACTGCGTCCTACACACATGCTGTCCCACAGACACAGCGTGTCCCCACCCAAGGCCATGGCAGACCCTTCTCTCACATTTGTTGCTAAGGTGGCGCGGCCGGAGAGCGAGCGCCGGTGGGCTGCCTTTGCCAAGTACGACCTGTTTCACGAGGCGCTGAAGAACGCCTCCGCCGCCAACCCGGTGAGACAACAATCAGCCTGCTGCAAAGCCATAAAACCTCCAATGGACTTGCTGTGCTGAAGGCTATCTCCGCCGCCAACTCGGTGGGTGGTTGCTATATTGCATGCTGTTGTAATCGCAATCGGCGGCAGTGCTCAACGCGCTGCTGGGGCGTCGTGACGTGTGCTGCGAGGGTGTGTGCTGTTGGTTGTCGCTTAGCTGACAAGCACCCCTGAAGGCCATGTCCGGCCACTCGAACACCAGCGGCTTGTCACAAAGCTGTGACATTGACCTGGACACGAATGCGATCCCCCCTCAGGACGCCAAGTACAATCCGGTGCGGACGGTGCTGGCAGCGGTGCCGCCCTCTGGCGCCTCAAAATACGATATGGTGAGCCCCAAAGCCAACGACAGAAAAATCAAATGCGAAACCGCACTTGGCACTTGACAGCCGCGATTCGATGTGCTGTTCCACTGCATTGCTGGACCCCCGCATGTATGCGTGTCACTTCGAGCCACCAGGATATATGGTTCTTTCCTTTCAGAACAGACCTCCCGCTACATGCCTGCAGGTCCAGAGCCTGCTGCGCGGCGTGGTCATCCCCAAGCCGGGGGACTCCAAGTACGACGTGGTGTGGCACCTGCTGCGGGCGGGCCGCGCCGGCGGCGCGACGGCGGCCCCCAAATATGACCCGGTGCGCCTGACTGCTGCGCCTCACCTGCATTACTGTGTCCAATGAAGAGCATAAGCCCGCGCCTTTGGGGGCGGCCTTGGTGTCAAGACCTTATGCTGCAGGCCTCCAGCCATCCTGAGTTTTCCCGAGAACTGGGAAGCCTGTGGGGAAGCCGATGGGCATCCACAGGCTTCTCGGCGTACTCGGTGACTAGCGCGGTTAGTCGCTGGTGAACCCACGCGACAGTGTGCACTCCGCATTGACACGTTGCTCACTCGGTGGTTACTGTGTCTTGTCAGCCTGGATGCTTGCCCGTGGAGTCGTCCACAGGCTGTGCCTTGTGCCCTGCCCCTCAACAGGTGCATAGCCTGCTAGTCTGCTGCACAAGGCGACGTACCGGGGTGGTGGATGCACCGTCAACCCCAGAAATCTCACGCTCATACTGCAATAGTAAGCTCAGAGCGCACCGTTGTCCCACTCCTCCAAAGGTGTTACGACCTGCTGCACATGGCGGCATAGCGCGAGGGACTGGGGGCCGCCGTCGGAGGCGCCGTCTGAACTTTTTAGTTTCTCAACTCACAAAGTCGAAATTACAATTGATTCCAAAATGTTTGCTATTCGCCCCTTGACAGGTGTACGACCTGCTGCACAAGGCGGCATACGCGGCGGACTGGGGGGCGCCTTCGGAGGCGCTGTCGGACTGGGACCTGGGCAAGTACGACCCGGTGGCTGCGCTGTTTGGCGCCGCAGTGCCCACCGTGCGCTCCAAATACGACCCGCTGCAGGTGATGGCGCTTTATGACAAACCTCTTGCTTATTTTGATTCGTCACAGTATCACGCAAATCCTTGATTCAGCAGGGAATGCGGCCGCGGCGCCAGTTGTCTGCTTCAGGTATGACCGCTGCTGGTGAGGGAACCCCTTCTGTGGCTCGGTCAGTCCGCTGTTGTTTTCCTGAGTGATTGCCGGGAATGATGCGAGGCTAATGTATGGTTGATGAGAGGGGAGGCTGCCGCGGCAGGCTGTAGCAGCCCGGTACCCTCTGCGGCTCGACATAGGGGTCCCGGCCCTGGATAGCGGGGACCCAGCTCCAAAGCCATTTGACATTCCTGCATCCGTTGTTTTGCCCTGTTGCCAACCAGCCAGGCTAGGACGTCGTCTCGTCGCATATCTGAGGCGGAGACTCCCCGTCAAAGCGACGGCGATGCACCGGATGAGACCCCTACTGATGCCGCAGGCGGCGTTCGCGGCCGAGGCGCCCGTCAGCGACTCCAAGTACGACATGGTGGGCCAGATCCTGGCGGCGGCGCAGGCGGCGCCGGAGCACACGCCGCGCGACGACCCGCTGCGCTCCCTGCTCGACGGCTTGCGCCGCGTTGTCGGCCTCGACGCCGCGCCTGCAGGTGCTTGTCAAACAATTCGTTTAGTAGGAGCCACGCTGGTTGGTTGCGCTTTCACCACAGTACCATTGTGGCAAGATTGAAATGCGACACATGACCCGCTAGCTCCCTGCTCGACGGCCTGCGCAGCATCGTCGGCCTTGACGCCGCGCCCGCAGATGCAGCGAAATGCCGCCAAGGTCAGCTTCCACAAGCACACACGATGGTTCATGCTGACGAGTCGGTCATGTCCAGCACCATAGTTGTGGGTTGAGCCTGATATCTAGCTTGAGAAGTCATGTCACAGTACACCTGCACATGCACACAGATGCGCGCCTCGTGTCGACGGCAGGCCACAGCCATTCGCTGCCGGCACATGTACCAATGTCGCTAGGAAAGAAAGCCTTTTTCCACCCCACGGCGCTTGTGCTTCGTTGCACATTTGCTGAAGACTCACGGAGCATCTGAGACAAGGCATGCGTGCCGCAGGCTCGGAGAAGTACGACCCGGTGCCGGGCCTGCTGCGGGTGCGGCCGGCAGCGCCGGAGCGCCGCTCCAAGTACGACCTGTGGTCCTGGGTGCGGTCGCACACCACTGGCTCCACGGGCACGCAGGCGCGCGCCTTTATGACCCCTTCAGGCTGCCACCCATCTGCTGGTGGCTGTGCGCTGTGGTGTTGGGTGCCGAGCAGCGGTACCCAGGTGCCTCAGCTTACCTGTGCTCCTGTCCAGCACAGTCTAGCATGGGCAGCAATGGCTGCGTTGTGCATGCTGGCAGTAATGACACAGCGGGCAGTCTTACCAAACACGAGCAATGCTGTGCACTCTGTCATTTCAAGCTTATCGCTTATCTAATGGCGTTTTCTAATGCAGGTCATCCGGGCGGGGGCCCTGGCGGGCACGGCGCCAGGCAAGTACGACCCGGCGGCGCCGCTGCTGGGCGCGCTGGCGGGCCCGCAGCCCGACTCGCCTGACGACCCGCTGCGCCTCGCCATCCGCCGGGCCGCCCAGGTGTGAATGTCGCATTTGAATGAAGTCTGTTTGTTGTCACTGCTGAAGATGGCATAGCAACAACGCCGAGCATCAAATGTTTGCTGTGCAGCAAGCGCGCGGCGAGGCGCCAGACATGGCTGTGGAACGCGCCTTCGTGTTCCGCGGCCCCCGCGGCACCGTCGCCGTCCCCGTCACGGCAGCAGGTGAGGATCGATCGAGAACCTCGTATGCTCCGGTTTTACTCGTGTTGCCCATTGTCACGCAGTCTGCACAGGGGATGGCGTCATGGGCGCCTGCAAGCGAGTCACCCATGTATGCTCACGGCCATGCCCGGGCCTTGCAACAGTTGTAAGCATCGAAGGCTGCAGCATCCAGTGCACAGGCAAGCCATTGTTCCCGCTGCGCAGAGAACGCCAAGACTGGCGGTCGCTTCCCCTGGTCCCGCGGCTTCTGGAATCGCGGCGCCGGTGGCGGCGCAGCAGAGTCGCCCTTCAACGCGCAGCTGGCGGTAAGAGCACCAGCTGATCTGCACCAGGATGCACTGCTGCCCGCCTGAGGAGACGCTGCTGCAGGGCATATACTGACAAGCTCATATACTAGCTGAGGCGATCGAGCTGGGCTCGGCAGTTGGCCAGCAACTGTGAGCTCCTACCTTGCATCTACCTGACATTCGCATCGACTTCAGATTCTGACGTGCATTTCAAACCGCCTGCAGGCGTCCTCAGCAGCGCAGAGCGTCGCCAGCCCGCCGGCGGCGCCGAGTGGCGTCGCGGCTGGCGGCGCGCCGCTCGACAGCGGGGCCGTGAACGCTGCCGCGGAGGCGGACAGCACCTACGACCCGGTGCCCGACCTCATAAAGCTGTGGTGAGTGGTCCCACTGGGAAATTGTGGGGAAACTCGGAAGGGTAAACTTGCGGGTCTCGCTGCCTGGAACTTGCCTGCCTGTAGGGACCTAGTAGAAACCCTGGCTGGCGGCCATGTGCTGCTGCAGCAACCACCTGTGTCCCTTGGAAGTTCAGCGGTGATCTGGTTTCTCTCATGCGCAGGGTGGCGCTGAAGGCCAGTTCGGCGCGGCTGGACCCGCTGGATGCGGTGAACGTCATTGCCAATCGCGGCGCCGGCGACCGCTTCTTCCACGTGGCCTCTGCCTACAGGTGCGCCATGAGTGTGTGGTATCGTCGCCAGGCAGCAGCTGCTTTTTTGATTAGGCAAAGACTGCAAGCACACCCTTATGCTCTTCATAACCTGTGAAGGCCCAAAGCCAATGAGGGCCGGTGAAGCCATGCCCCTTCTCAGCACAGCCTGCTGCTTGCACCGCTTCAGCACATGCTATCCCCTTTTCTCGACTTCTTCAGAGCGCTTGTGTCCCCAGAGCAACCTGAAGTCTCTCAGAACAATTCTGTTGGGCTGCAGGCGGGTGGGAGGACGGTGACTTGCGCGCCAAGCACCGGGCGCTGTTGCACGCTCCTATCTCTTCGTGAACATGTGACATGTTCACGATCGAGTCTTCACACAATCCTTTGCTTGTATACAGGCGGCTGGCGGAGGACGGTGACGTGCGCGCCAAGCACCGGGCGCTGTTTGCGCTGGCGGAGAGCACGCGCGTGCGGCTGTCGCTGCCGGCGCCCGAGCCAGAGGCTGTGCGCTCGCTGCAGACGCTGCTGCGCGAGGCGGGCGCGCAGTACGCCCCAGTCACCTCCATGCTCAAGGTGACATCCTGAACTCTAACCACCTAATACAGTCCAGCATACGGCTGTGCGCTAGGATCCAGATACATGTTTTCGGGCGCACTTTGGTCCAGTACGCCCCCGTCAACTCCATGCTCAAGGTAAGGCCATCCTCCAAAGGATTCGGTCCTGGAATGGATTTGTCATTGGGCAGCAATGGTCTCGTCAGTATCGCCCATGTTGAGTGCCCTGGGATCATGTGGGCATACAGCGCCATACAACAGATGGCATGCATGTGCATGCTGGCCTGGCGACACTCGATGTGCGTGCTGCGGAAACCAGCTATAAACCCAGCCATAGCTGTGGAAATTAGGCACTCACCTGTCGATTTCGCATCTGGCTGGTTGGGCGGTGGGCGTGAGGCAGGTGCAGCGCCGGTGCCACCTCTGCTCACAACCGCCATGCTCGCCAGACGAAAACTCACATTGTGACACTGTTTCCGGCCGCAGGGGCGGACGGCGCGGAGCAGGTGCAGCTCTTGTGGTAGAGACAGCCATGCTCCAGAAAGCTTGTAATTCACTTTCGACATTGCCTTGCTGACATTGTATATTGTTCTGCAGGCGCGGGATGGCGTGTTGCAGGTGCAGCGCTGCTGGCACCTGTGGTGGCCGTAGGCCTGCTTTCGAGTTAGGTAAATCTGATTTTGAATGCACTCTTTGACGCTGTGCTCGCAGGGGCGGGACGGCGTGGAGCAGGTGCGCACGCTGTGCGTGCTGCATGACCTGCTGGTGGCGCCTTCGCCGCTGCGCGCGCAGCCGCCAGCGCCGCCGCCGGCCGCCGACGCGCAGCTGGCCTTCTTCAGCAGCAGCTGATCCCGCGCGGGGCCGCACGGCATGGCAGAGGGCGAGGCGGGGCAGCTACGGCCGACTAATTGAGTCGAGACTGAAGGTGGCCCCGCTTCGGGCGGTCCCGGCGATCTTGGGGCTGCGATCTCGGGGCTGTGACACCGGCGGCCGGCAGCACGCAAGGTTTACCCGACAGACCGGCGTGGCGGTGAGGCTCACATCTGACTGCGCACGATTGTTGGCAGCCGGCAGGACCACCCTGCACACCCACGGCAGGCGAGGCATCGCATATCTGGATACGATTGCGGGGGCGGACATTGTGGGGAGGCACACAGGCCGATCTTCACGGCTTGAAATCTTTGGTTACAAGCAGATGGTTGACCAGTGGTGCGCTAGCGAGCGAGGGGTTGATGCTGACATCAGGAAAATCGAGTGAGCAAGACGAATGGATGTGGCATTCGTGGTTTGATATGTTGACTGGACGCAGAATTCGTTGAGATGAACCAAACGGCAAACGGACCCTCGCACTGTTGGAAGTGTGCATGCAATTTTGTGTCGGCATGCGAGATGGTGTTGGCAAATGCTGTCTTCAGTGCTTTCATACTGGATGTTCTGTCTGTAAACTAACCGCCTTCTCACACTCACCGACGCCAATCCACGGCACTCAATTCACAAGGTTGACAATGCCTTTGTGTTGTCTGAGCGACTGTTCCGCCGCCCAGGGCAGCGGCTTTCGCCCGCTGTACACCCCGGGGCCGCAGTGCGCCAGCAACCCTGCCATCTCGGGGCACTGCCCGCCCGGGTGCGGGCCCAGGTGCCACGGGTCCCGCACGGCCCGCTTTTCGTTGAGCTCCCGCCCGCAGCCGTACAGGTCGTGCCGGAACGCCGCCACCGTCTGCGCCTCCCCCTGCAGCTCATGTGGTAGCCACCGTTGTGTTTTGGTTGTCACATGTTGAAGTACGCCTGTCGGCAGCGGCAAACCGCATGCAACACATGTCCAGTGGCTATGTGTGGGCTCGCCCAGCCAGATCAGTCAGGCGGAACACAGGCGTGTTGCCGTCGCCGGAATGAAGTCGTAGGTGGTACCTGCAGGGCCTGCTCGGAAAGGGCAGGCGTGCCGAGGAACTTGAAGCGCTCCAGCGGCCACTGCAGCGCCTTGAGGTGCAGCCCCGCAAAGCGCTCATGCTTAAATTCGAAGCTGGCGACCACGATGCTGGCCGGATACGCGCCGGTCACTTCTCGAAAACGGCAGATACTGAACATCAAGTTCTCAAGGCTGTCTCGCGCATGCTCCTGCGGCGGCAGTCAGAGAGAGCGGGCGTCGGTCACTTGTTTCCGCATCAAGCCCGCCTGGCGTCCTGGCCGGCCAGCCTCTGGTGAAAGCAGAGACCAAGACTACATGCTGGCTACAAGCTTGACGGTGTGGATCTGTTGGTGCCAAGGTTGCAGAGAATGATGCTCCAGCCGACGTGGCAGCCAGCAGCTGGCGTACCGTGAAGCACCCACCTCGGTGACGGCTCGAGACTGCACATTTGGGTGCCCGAACCAGCCGCGCGCCTGCGCGACATTGCGGTAGCTCTGTGCCTCGCTGCGGGCGCCTGCGCCGGCGCGTGTTTGGCCCCCTGGACGCAAGGGAAAAGTGAGGAATGTAACACAGCACACCGTCAGCAGCGCCATAGCGTGACTTTGCCTGACGCAGCTGCCGATGCCCTCCACCAGGAGCAGCCGTAAACTGCTGTTTCTCTCGAGAGAAGCCCACGGTGAAGACCATGCCCCACCAGAGAATATGAGTAGCGCAGTCGGGTCGTTTGCAGCGGCCTTTATGCCCAGCTCCATGTGCTGCAGAAAACTCTGCAGGCAGGGGAGGTCGTGGTGGAGAACCGAGTTGTCTCTCCGTGAAGCCTGGTTTGGTTTACGAACGAACTGGCACAAGTTGTGCAGGACACGAGAGGCCATGAGATTGCTCCTTTTGTGTCTTGTGTCACTGGCTTCCATGGTGCGGCCGCCTACCTGCGTCTGGCCGGGCACCTGCAGGTGTGCTACAGAGGTTCAGGGACCAGCAGCTTCCGTTCCCAAATTCAACGACCTTGCGCGCAGAGGCACTGCATGCATGCGGTGTAAGGTCACCTTCTGATAGTCTAGAAGGAACCATGAAGTCAAATCGTCTGCTTTTGCACAGTCGTCTCCCACGTACACCTGCGGCCACCATGATTAGGATGATGAGCGCAGACGGCATGTCAAACGTGTTGGCAAACATTGCGTCGAATCAGCAGGAGGCGCAGGCAGCGGATGCCAGCGGATGGAAAGCAGATGACGTACCGCATGGCACGCAACCAGCACGAGGTTGGTCAGGCTGCTCAGTGCTGCCCGCCGCGCCACCTCGGGCCGGCCGTGGCTGCCGCCGCCCCCATTGGGCCCTGCCTTATTGTTCCTCCCTCCCACCTGTGGCCGATTGCACGAGAGACATCCAGCCATCGTCAAACATGTCACAGTTCAGAAGCATAGGCACAAGGTACAGTCACACACGGCCTGGAGTTGGCTGGACACCGCACCTGGACCACCGCAAGCAGCACTGCAACACCCAGGACCAGAGCGAGAATCATCCGGCCCCACTGCTGCGCAGCTTTGACCTGCTTTCGACTCAGCAGCCGCCTGCTGTAGGCACTGCCGCCGCGAGCTCTGTGCAGCGGCAGGTCTCGGGCATACATTAAAGGTTCAAAAATTTGATCGGTTACGTGCCGCGTGCGTGACGCAAATGTCTGGCTCAGGGCACACAGAGACACATCCGCACAAGCGCTGGCTGCATGGGCTTGAAAAGTTGAGCTGCACCTCAGCAAAACTCTGGAAGGGTCACGTGACAGAATCTTGCTGCAAAGGAGATCTCTGTGGTGTGCTCCTGTCTCTACTGGGCGTTCACTGCGGCAGGTCCTCCCACTGCAGCAGTTAGAGGCTCAGGCAGCCGCTGTGGCCGCATCGTAGCACTCCCGGCGGCGAAGAAAGGACGAAGCAAGGACGCAATTAGTCAGCAACTTTCGCAACAGCATGTCTGCGGCTGTCTGTGTCTTGCTCACAACCATCTCAGCACCAAAACAGGTAAGAATCGGCTGTCGACTGGGGATATGGACGCATTTGAAGAATGCTGGTCCAGACAAAGTGTGATCACTGTGTCAAACTTTCGCGCAGGGACTTGGCATTAAGGCTGCTGGCAGAAAATCCAGCAGTGCACAGAAATCTGGGCCCCTGCGTGTGAGGAGGTAGGCACAGATGCGCCTATTGACGTTCACGTTGTGCTCTCTCACATACACATCTGCTGTCCATTCTGACAGCGCCGGCTCTTGTGCGTCTCCGTGATTGATGAACCGTACTGACCTGACAGGGCTGATGTTCTCAAATGTTGTCGACACAGGGGACTCGCGTCGAAGACTTTTGCCACCATGGCGCCCCAGAATGTTAATGTTGCCGCAGGTGAGGCTGGCGGAGGTGCTGCCGTCCACATCGAACTGGTGTCATGGGCTCTTGACAATGTGCAGCATTACCTGCAGCATCTTAGATGCACTGATCCTCGCTGCGCAGACATCGGCTGGAAGGGGGTGCACCACGTCGGCTTCATCTGCCAGGACCTCCAGAAGTCACGGGAGTTCTATGAGGGCGTGCTCGGTGCGCAGCCCGAACCAACTTGTCAGCTCCGCCAGCACTATCGTGTGAAACTACGCTGGTCTGATCACCAATACGGACATCTTCATGCAGGCCTGAGCATCAACCCGGAGCGCCCGGATGACAGGCTGGACTATGGAGGTGGGTCGCACGCTGTACTTGCACACTCTTGCGCATCCGAATTCGGAAGAGGGCCTCTTCTCGAAAGAGGGCAGCTTCAACCAGTTACCCAAGAGGAGGCGGTTCGGCTCTTGATCAGCGCGCTTGGCAATTGCAGGCATGTGGTTCTGGCTGGGCAACGAGATGATCCACCTGATGGTGCTGCCCAACCCGGACCCGATGGAGGGCCGGCCCGAGCACGGCGGCAGGTAGGCCAATCATGTTTCAGGTTGTGTTGCGGTTGCGGGCTGAAGCTGGCCAATAAACATGTACGCCTGTTGCTGTGGCGCAACACACCAACTGTATAGCGCTGCGACATGCAACTTTACACCAGTGCAAGCAGGCTAAGGCAACGGCTCTGTTATGGCTGCTGCTCAGGCTGGTGCCCCGCAGATGACAGAACAAGACGGTGTTGCGCTTGATCGAAGCACTCGTTGTCTGGCGGCAGGGACCGGCATGTGGCTGTTGGCGTGGCGTCTGTGGACACCCTACAGGCGCGACTGGAGCAGCACGACATCCCCTTCACCCGCAGCAAGAGCGGCCGCCAGGCATGACACATACCAAAAGCGTCAACGACGCGTTTATGTTGTGTAGATATCAGTGATGTGTGCACCGTTCGTGGATCACAGCCATCTCCATGCGGGCAAGTGGCTGCCCTGGCTGCGTTGAAAATCCCATGCATGGTTGCAGGCGATATTCTTCCGGGATCCAGGTGACTACGCTTTTCGATCGCCCATGATCCTTTTATCAAGTAGCACAGGCACATCGAGTTTGATGCGGCGCATTGCAGCTGGCTGTTCCTGTTGCGCATCCCTGACGGTCGCTGTGTTTGTGCAGACCAAAACGTCCTGGAGTGCGTGGAGCTGGCAGACTGGCGGTGAATTGGTGGTTGGCTTCTTAATATATGCGGAAGCTGATTGCGCATTTAGAATACAGGACTGCCAGTGTTTCCAGTGAGAAGAATGCTGCCGATTGCCACAAAACGATGCCAATTCAATGACTTATCTGTACATCTGCATGTGTAGACTAAAAAAATATTGATCGGTCAGTGTGGCCTACTGACGGTCAAAACCGTCAAGCCAAGCCAAATATCATTTGTGAAGAATCGTGCGGACACATCACACATCCGCAGTGGTGCCGTCGAATATGTGCTGCAGCTGGTCAGCCTTCAGAGTGTCTGTCGCCGTGCTGGCCAGCTCGATCGTCTTGCGGTTGCTGGCCTCCCCCTGATCGAGCGCCGAAATCGCCACTGCCGCCACATCGGTCCGCGACACCCGCCCCGGTGAGCCCTGGTCGCCCTGACCTATGACCATTGAGGCGGCAGAAACGTCATGCACCGGACAGAGACATCGAGTGGCCAGCATTTCGCGACAGCCCAGGGGAGCTCACACCATGCCCGCATGTCCGCAGTAGGCATGTCACTGAGGCGCAGAAGCTCAACACAAAATAATATTAGATCGCCGCTGAAACATGCTTTGTGCATATATCAACCATATACTCGACCCTGAAGAGGCAGTCACATGGAGGCACTTGATCAAGTGCGCCAAGAACTCACTGATCTTGAGCTCCTCCTTGCCGCCTGCAGCACTGGTGAGCCCGCCAGGCCGGATGATCGTGTACTTTGCACCGCTCTGCCGCAGCAGGTCCTCACCCTTCAGCTTGTTATCCATCAGGCCGTATCGGATGTTGTTGAGCAGAAGCCGCATGGGGTGGAACCTGTGCAGACGTCAGACGCTTCACCTCTGGCATTGGGTCCTGATGCGCGAGCCTTGATCAGGAACCTTGGCACAGTCAAACCACATTGAGTGTGCAGGAACACATGCGCAAGATGTGCCTGCTGCATTGCCCACCTGTTCTGCTTTGTCACTAGGCAGGACGAGATGAGCACCACATGGGCGCCGACTGCCTTTGCTGCATTGGCAACGTTGCCGCCGCCCTGCAGCAGTCCATGGTCACAGCGGTTAATATCTTTGCTGAGTGACGCCGGGTGAGCTCTATGCTGCACTGAAGCTTTGGTCCCCCAATATGATGCGCGCTGCTGGCAACTGCAGAAAATAATGGTGACAGCGGTGACATCACCTTGAAGTCCACTGCAGACGCCGAGAAATACGTCTTCCTGCACGAGGTGCGCCACAACATCAGACGATGGTTTATCGATGCAGTATCAGTACAGAGCCTGAACAAAACAAGGAATTCATACGGGCATAACCGCACGCTCAACAGGCTTCAGCCGTCGTGTCACTCACCCGGAGGAGGCATTGATCACGCCCGAGACCCCGTCAAGCGCCGCCTTCAGGCTGTCGGCATCCTCCACGCTCGCCTGCACAATCTGCAGCTTGTGCGAGGTCCCGAATGTCGCCTCCAACCGTTCTTTGCTGCGCCCGACGGCGCGCACCTCCCGATCCTGCGCCAGCAGGTGCTTGACGGCCTCCTGTCCGACGCCGCCAGTCGCACCGATGACGGCTATCGGTGCCATGCTGCCGATTGTGTGCTCTGCGGCTGCCGCCTGCGGCAGAAATATGAAGAGTTTATATTGCGCCAGCGCCCGGCGACATTCAGCATACATGCAATACATCATGTGTGGGGCTGCAGAATTCACATAAGTACTTGAGGTGTCTGGTGTGCTCCATCTCTAGATCTCTGCAGCGACAGAGCATGAGGAAGCACCTGCACCTGGACACGTGGGCAGCGGGCGATTCGAAACTGCGCAATGTCAAGTCGGGTGGCGGTCGCTGCGAATCCAGCAACTAATCTGCAGGAGAAGATGTTCTGTGACGCAAACAATGTCAGTTTGACGCTCGTCAACTTTGCAACAGCGTGCTGTCGGAGAGCGAAGCGGGTCGGCAAGTCATTAGGGGGGTTGATACTAAACCATCCCCCGTTTCTGTTGGGAAATACTGCTGGGCAAAGCATGCACCAGGTCTCATTGAAACATGCCCAAGTGAACCGGCAATAAATCTTGTTCGGCTGCTGTTGAGCATCATACTCTGCTTCACGATTGGCCCTTGGTAGCAAGTCAACTTCGGTGCACTTCACCGGTTGCATCCTGGACATTCGCGTTTCGCGTTTCGTGGCCTGTGATTCGCAGCGAATTTCAGTCCACCGAGCAACTTAGTACCGCAGCTGGTGAATACAGCAACGCCTTCCAGAGTTTGACAGCGCAAGGCCTTATCCCGTAGCCGCGCGGCCGCAGCCGTCGGCGGCGCAGCACAGAAATGGAGGAAGAGGACTGGAATGAGAAGGAGGCAGCGGTGGCAAATGACATGCCCATATCAAAGGAGAAGCTGCGCAGCATGGGTATGGAGGAAGAGGACTGGACCGACGCAGACGAGGCGGAGGCCGCGGCAGAAGCTGAGATGCCGAAGCAAAAATTAAAGCGGAGAAGAGGTGCTTGTATAGCAAGCAAAGGAGCATCACCGGGCATGTTACGCCTGCATCCTGTCGGCTCAACAGTACGACCGCATTGCTGAATCATCTTCCCTGTACTGCTGCAGGCGTTGTCTACATCAGCCGCATCCCGCCACACTTGGTGCGCCTATTCCCGGTACACACTGTGCGCCAATGCAAAACGCCTCGCTACACCAGTGTGTTGGCAGCATCGGGAGCCATGGTTGCCATGCAGCAGGCCGCCCTCCCACAGCGCTCAAACCTATGACCATGACGTTGAAGTCTACGGTGGCCTGACGTTGAAGTCTACGGTGGCCGCAGAAGCTGCGGCAGATGATGGAGGAGCATTGGGAGCTTGTGCACACTTCAACTATAACTGTGTTTGCTTTCCCAACGGTCGCACAAGCCGCAAAAGTGGCAGAGGATGGAGGAGCACAGGGAGCTTGTGCAGACTATAATCACAGCTGTAGCTGTGTTTGAGTATAAGAACTCCCAATGACCGCAGAAGCCGCAGAAGCTGCGGCAGATGATGGAGGAGCACGGGGAGCTGGGGCGGCTGTACCTGGCGCCGGAGGCGCCGTCGCTGCGCGCAAAGCGCAAGAAGCACCGTGGCAACACTGGCAAAAACTTCACGGAGGGCTGGGTGGAGTTCCTGGACAAGCGTGTCGCCAAGCAGGTCGGTTGATTTTGCAGCTGTCGGGGATCTCCAGGGTATTTAAACAAGTCAAGGCAGCAGAGCGATGTTGCCCTGCCCCAGCGGCAGAGCCATGCTGCCTGAGACGAGGGATGCAACTGATGCTTGCTGTGGACGAGTTGATGCCAACAGTTGCCAGGCTGCTGCATCTCAAAAGTCGACTCTCAACAGCTCCATGTCGATGGAGGCCGAGACGGCAACAGCTCAACGTTTATGAAGGCCGAGACGGACGTGCACACGGACTACTGCAGGTGGCGGCGATGCTGAATGGGCAGCCGATGGGCGGGAAGCGGCGGTCGGCGTACCACTTCGACCTGTGGTGCCTGAAGTACCTGCCCAAGTTCCAGTGGGAGGCGCTCACAGAGGACATTGGTGAGTGCGTCTGTGAAAGTTTGGTAGTTATTTGTGCAGCAACTCGATCGAAATACAAGGTTCTGTTGGTGTTGCAAGCAGAAAGACACAGCTGACGCAGATCCAATGCAGCAGGATTTTCTGCGGACACACTGCATGTGCCAGGACTTCACGCTGCAGCGATGCTGCCCCAAATCACAGCGACTTGCAATGATTCTGTCCACAGATCGATGATATCACACCACACATGCTGAGGCCCGTTTGGTCACACGAATGCAGCGTACCAGCGTGCGGTGCACGACCAGAAGCTGGCGATGGAGATTTCGGCCGCCAAGCGGGAGCGCGACTTCTACCTGTCGCGCGTCGACCGGTCGAAGGGCATCGCCGCCGTGCAGCAGCGCAAGGAGCAGCAAGCCGCCGAGGCGCAGCCGTCCGGCGCCGCTGCGGCGGCAGAAGGGGCAGGGACAGCAGCAGGTGGGGAAGCGGCAGCAGGTCGGCGGCGGCATGCGGCTGCGGCAGAGACGAAACAGCCGCCGCAGCGGGTGCGGGGGTACGGGCAGCGCAAGCCCAAGGCGGACAGCGTCGGGGCGGCGGCCGCGACGCTGCCGCCGAGCCTGCTGTCGCTGATTGCCGGCAGGCCGCAGACTTGAAAGAGCAGCCGCACGCCTTGACGGAGCACAGAGACGTTGAACATGTGGCGGCTTCTGTTGGCGCAAAGATCACTGAAGTGCACGAACAGTCAGGTCATCTCAGGGCGATTCAAAACGCTTTGGTTTATCACACTGTGCCTTGTCTGTCTACAGGTAGTCTGGTCTGTTGCTGTGAAAATTAGCGGCTGCTGGCCACGCATTGGTTCCTCTGCACTCTTCTTGAATCCGAAGTGTAGCGTCCCGTCCCTTCAAGGCATCATCCAGCGCGCCCTCGCAGGCACTCGCTCGTGCACCTATCCATGGCACACAGCTTTATGACCTCGTATAATGTTGCAACAGTGTTGGTTGATGAGACGTGCAACGATGTGACCAAGTCAGGCAAAGCCAAACGATGTGGAGTGATGGGACAGGGGACATAGCATCAGCACCGTTTGAGGCAGCTCTGGTTCCACGCTGGGACCTGGTGCATGTTTGCGCACACCGCGCGCTGGCAGGCGTCCTCACATGAGTCCGTGCCTGCCCACACATAGACATACACAGCCACCGTGTCATTGCTTGACAGTCAAATTCGCTGGCGCCAGCAGCGAGCGCAGTGCATTGTCATGGCAGCAGATGCCTGCGGCGTGGAGTGAGGCAACGCTGCAATCGTGCACGATGCATTCACCCACCTGAGATGCCGCACACTGTCACACAGGTGTTGGGTGTTGGGTCGACAGCGAGGCCTGTATGAAATAGCGAATTCGTTTTATGCAGCGTTGAGCGCTATCATACGACCTGGGGCCTCCCACAAGATCCACCGCAGCGCTCGAGACCCATCAATGAAGAGGTCTTGTAGCAAGGATGCGACGCTGGTGTATCAGTTCGAACAAGTCGCAGCAGAAGCCTGACCAGCTAAGCTGGATCCACGACATTACTGCGACTGGGGAAACAGCAAAAACGCCATGAGTCAATGGTCAACTGTAGAGAGGAAAGCTGTGTCACCGCCCATGCGCCGCAGCAACCTGTCGGATGTGCACACCCGCTCGCACACGAAGGTGGGATCCGAGCCCTCCTCTGACCTGCGATTTGCACCCATCGAGCGTTCGTTACAGTGCCTTGCATCGCATCATGATGCTGACAAGCGGCGCTGAGTGCAGCCGCACCTGGACCTGCCGTCGACGCTGTCCTCCGCGCTCTTCAGCTTCTTTCCCTTGCTCGATCCGCGTGTGAGGATCAGCACTGGAATTGCCAGGCCGGCTGCCCACCACGGCTGCGGACCCATGATCGTGGCTTGCCGCCGCAGCTGCCAAATGCAAGCGTCCGCACAGCACTCTGCAAATCGGTCTCTCAGCAAATACGGCGTGAGATTGTCAGCGGCTGGAGAGCAGGTTGCAAAAGGCACGAGCTGACAGCGGGAGCACGAAGCGAGGTCTGTCTGATCTGGGCAGTGCGCTGCTGGGACACGAAAGCACAGGTGTTGGAGAACGCCGAAACAACATGCCAGATCATCATTTCCATCAGTCAGGTGCGCAACACCAGTCCTGAAGTTGGGCAATTGACATCACAGTCGCTTCACGCTGCGTGCGAGCCAGAGTACATGCTACCTCGCGAGTCCAGAACAAACGATCGCCACATCCGCATCGAAACTCAATCGACCGGCGAGGTTCTCTGCGTTGATGCGCACAAAGAGTCTCGAAAAGCACCAGAGTCACTCTGCGACAGCAAAACGAGCGCGTTTCTGAAAATCACAGGGGTCAATTTGCAGTCCTACCAATCTTTGATGGGCATCTGAAGGCCAGAAACGCACCTGAGAGGTCAGACATAGCCCCTAACAGCTGGGGGCGACATGGTGGCGGAAAAGAGCAGGGGCGAGGTGGGCGAGCTGCGCAGCCAGCTCATGCGGCTCAGCGGCGGCGGCAGCAGCCCAGAGAAGATTGCGCTGAAGCGCGAGCTGTTTCGCAAACTCATCATGCTGGGCACGATTGGGCAGGACATGTCCAGCCTCTTCATGCAGGTGAGTGCTGAGCACAGGCGTCAAACAAGCTGCAGAACCAGGGTTGCACAACATGCGATATGTGCGCATCGCGCACTTGATGCGCCTTCGAAAGCGAAGTCAATGGCGCCATACATGATCTTGTGGCCCCTGCAGGTCATCACCTGCGCAGCGTCAGACTCCCAGGACATCGTGCTGAAAAAGTCGCTGTACCAGTACATCACCACATACGCGAACGCGAACCCGGAGCTGATGCTGCTCACCATCAACATGCTGCTGAAGGACTGCCAGGACCAGGACCCCACCATCCGGGGCCTCGCGCTGCGCAGCCTGTGCTCGCTGACCATCTCCAATCTGACGGAGTACCTGGTGCGCTGTGGTCGCTGTGAACAGAGGGACAGATTGCTCCAGCGCCCCGGCATGTGCAGAGCGCTCGGCGCGTGCGTGGCATGCGGCGCTGCGGCTTCTGGAGCCAATGAAGCTGCATGCCTGTATGTGGCGTCGATTGCCACGACCTTCGTGTCTCTGCAGCTGTACTCAGGGCAACCCTCCCCTCCCTTGCAGATGTCGCCCATCCAGAGGGGCCTGGAGGATCGGCACCCGTACGTGCGCCGCACGGCGGTCATGGGCGTGCTCAAAGTCTACAACTTTGACGAAGGCGCAGTGCAGAACGCAGGCAAGAGCTCGCTCACATATGCAAGCAGCACTCGGCAGCGTTTCGATTGGTCTGTCGCATCTCGATGCCATGCCCGACTGCGCGCCGCCATCAGTGCGGATTGACGTCAGCAACCTGCAAGCCACAGTCGCCCAAAACTCTGGAGTGCTGCATCCTGCAGGGATGCTGGAGCGGGTGCGGGACCTGCTGACCAGCGACCCCGACCCCATGGTCGTCAGCAACTGCATGTCCGTCATCGTGAAGGTGAGCTGACCACCCTCGAATTGCACTGCCTGCCCGTCTGCTGCCGGCAGGTGGCGCGTTGCTCATGTGGCGACGTGGGTTGTGCTGGCATTGACAGGGGTGCCTTTGACGAGAAGTGTGCTTCTCTTGCAGGCCGGCGGAGTGAATGAGCTGCTGTCCAAGGCGCTGCTGTACTCGCTGCTGAACCGCATCAAGGTGCGCGGACGCCAGGCAAATGGGCGCTGCCACGCCGCGCATGAGCACGCTCTGCTGGAGGGCCATGCTCCAACTCTTTGGCGATGCCGACATTGATACTGTGTGCTCGGGATCCCGCATGTCACAGTGCGCGTGACGTCTGCACAAGCATGCCGATAGAGTGTGACGGGCTGCCCGCTTTCCGTCGGCGCAGGACTTTTCGGAGTGGGCACAGTGCCAGGTGCTGGAGTTTGTGGCGCACTACACGCCGGGCAGCAAGGAGGAGGTGTACGACATCATGAACGCGCTGGACGACCGGCTGTCCACGCCCAACTCCGCGGTAACCCGTTACTACTTCATCAGTTTATTGTTTCAAGATATTGTGAGTTTGATAGTAAGTATCTGTAACAGTTGTGTGCAAACAGGACATGCTTGTGGTGCAGTTGCATCATAACGTTAGGTTAAATGTAGTCTTGTAGTTTTGTAGAACCAGGGCTATGACGCTGAGGTCAAGACTGATTTTGGTACTGCCAGGTGGTGCTCGCGACCGTGAAGGTCTTCCTCAACCTCACGCTGTCCATGCCCTACGACCACCAGCAGGTGCGGCGCCCCTACCCACAGGCAGCAGGCCTGTTTTGCGACAGGCAGCAACAGCATGCAGTGTGACTCCATCGACATGACCCTCCCGCGCTGGCAGACTCCAGCATATTGGGGCCGGCAGCAGATCTCTCGAGAGCGAAACCCTCCATCTGAGTTGCACAGGTGCTGGAGCGAATCAAGGACCCGCTGATGACGCTGATATCGCGGGACCAGTACGAGACGGCGTACGTGGTCCTGGCCCACTTCCTGGTCATCGTGCAGCGCGCCCCCGTCATCTTCTCCTCGGTGCGCGCCTATTTCACATTCCAGGGACGCTGCAGTGGCATGCAGTACTGAAGCGCAGCATGGACTGGCCGGGTCCTGGAGGTTAGCAAGAGCGCAGTCGTCATCAACATACATGCAGTGTCCAGCTCCGGTCACGCAGAGCATGCTCGGCAAAGTTTGAATGGCCAGTGCAACGGCACACAATGTTGTGGATTGCAGGTCAAAGGACCTGCGGCCGTGCTTCCCTTCCAAACCCTGCTCCTTGATTCCCGCAGATCTACCAGTCGTTCTACTGTCGCATGAACGACCCGTCGTACATCAAGGACCTGAAGCTGCAGCTGCTGAGTGCGGTGGCGGACGACGGCAACGCCTACGAGATCGTGACGGAGCTAACAGAATACGTCACCGACATCGACGAGCACCTGGCGCGCGAGGCCGTGCGCGCCGTCGGCCGCATCGCCCTGGAGGTACCACCATCATCCAGAGCACATGCTTTGCAGTGCCTTCCGCTCTGAAGAAGACAAGCACATTGATTGGTCGCAGCTCTTTGCCACGCGAGGCCGCACGCGCCGTCGGCCGCATCGCCCTCCAGGCACCGCAGATGCGAAAACCTCATTGCAGTGAGCGCAGGTGCAGGATGTGTCGGGGCTGCTGGACCGGCTGCTGGAGCTGCATTGTGCAATCAAATTCTCCACACAAGGAATTGGACACCACCGGAATTGGACACCCAGGGTTTACCCAGGACGCAGACATGTGTTTGTTGGAATCCTGTTTGATTCCTGCAACAATTGCAGGTGCAGGACGTGTCGGGGCTGCTGGACCGGCTGCTGGGCTTCCTGGAGCTGGGCAAGGACTGCGTCACCGCAGAGACGCTCATCCAGATGAAGGTATGGATCCGATCTCGCAATGAATGACGAAGTTACGGTTTTACAGCCTGCGCGTCAGATCCATTGTTGACACATGCAATATGCTGATGGTCGAAACTGGCACTGCTAGAAGTCCACTGCTTTGCTCCAGGACCTGCTGCGGCGGTACCCCAACATCGCGGACGTCGCCATCGCCTCTGTGGCCGCCATCTCGCCGCAGGTGCTGCCTTGTGTTCTACAGACGCTGTGGTGCCACTGGCATGTTGCGCTGATGCCATCGCTAGACACTGCTCCAAAATGACACACTGCGCTCGACATTTCCTTCACGGACATTGCTTTCTGACAGTCCTGGCACAGAATGGACAGGTGCTACTTATCCCGCATGCTACAAAGCTCTTCATGTCTGCCGAACTCTGTGTCTGTGAATGCCGCAGGATGTGGAGGAGGCAGAGGCGCGCGCTGCATTCATCTGGGTCCTGGGCGAGCACGGCAGCCACATACAGGTGTGCGGGTCCACATCGCACTTTCTGCATCTGTGTCGAGGAGGATGCTATGGCGTGCCACAAGAAATTAATTCCCCGCCTGCAGCTGCTACCAAGCGTGCCTCGCCGCACGGCCTATTAGCAGGGACTCTGACTGGCTTCGGCATGTCCTGTTGGTGTCGCAAAACATTGTGCACCTTCTGCTAGCAAGTACTTTCTTTCTGGTATGCTAAGAAACAAGTGTCGAAAACAGATAGAGAAAGCGTGCTGCAGGATGCGCTGTACCTGTTGGAGTCGCTGGTGGCGGACTTTGCGCTGCAGGCACACAAACCATGTGCATTGCATACCCTACTATCTGATCAAATTCGCAGGACGCGCCGTACCTATGTGAGCCGCTGGTGGCAGATTTCCCGGGGCAGGCGCTTTGTGGATCCTGAGGAAATCTCGGCATTTTGTCAAGTGTTTGGCATTACAATTCCGCAGGACGCGCCGTACCTGCTGGAGCCGCTGGTGGCGGACTTTCTGGGGCAGGCACTGCACGTGCGGCTGGCGCTGCTGACGGCGGCCGCCAAGCTGTTCTTCGCACGCCCGCCCGAATGCCAAGGCCTGCTGGGCTCCGCACTGGCGGCTGCCGCTGCAGACACCGACCAGGACGTGCACGACCGCGGCCTGCTGTACTACCGGTAAGGCTTCTTGATGTTTTATCCCTCGTTTGTTGAACATGCATATGTCGTAAAAGGCAAGTTGCCGACGCGGACACAGACCCAGAGGTGCACGACCGCGGCCTGTTGTACTACCGTTGCGTCACTTGTGTTACATGTTGTACGTCAAATGTTGTATCAATCGTTGTTGACTCACGCTGACGCATCTGAAAAGCAAGCAAGCCGCCGCGGACACGGACCAGGACTTGCACGACCGCGGCCTGCTGTACCACCAGTGAGGCTTCTGATTCTCGTCGTTTGTGTGCTTGGGAGTTTATATGAGTAAAGCAAGTAAGCCGCCGCGGACGCCAACCAGGACGCACACGATCGCGGGGTACTGTTTGGTTCCGTTCTCCACCTTGTTGCGCCACCTGGTCTTGAGACTTGTCCTGGTCGGTCAGTCTTGAATTGAAACTCTCCTATAGCGTGTGCTGGTCAGCAGGGCAATCCGTCCAGTGAGCGCCGACTGGACATGTATATCGCTTCCCTTGCGCAACATTCAACATGCTGTGCAAGGCAGAGGTCCAGCGCCAGCGGCTGCGCAGCATCCAGTGTGAAAAGCAAGGCAGAGTCCCCATGCCAGCCACTGCGCACCAGGCGCAGCCAATACAAACCCTATGAAATAAACCCTCGTGTCTGCGCAGGCTGCTGCGGCACGACCTGGAGGAGGCGAAGCAGGTCATAGCGCCGGAGAGTGCGCCGCTGACGGCGTTTGCCGAGGAGCAGAGCCCCGAGATCATGGACCGCATCTTCGAGGAGTTCAACTCCCTGTCCGTCGTCTTCCGCCGCCCCGCGTCCTCCTTTGTCAAGGCGAGGTCTACCTCTGCCACCAGCAAACTTCCAGCAGTCATCGAGGCAAAGTTGTCGCCCGACTCGCTGCCACTGCTGCTGCTTGTGGCTTCTCGCTGCTTCCTGGCGCAAGCGCTGGTTGCACTGCGACCAGTAAGAAGCAGAAGGGGGCAGCCTTGGAGGTGGATCTAGGCGAGATGCAGCTGAAAGGCAACTGAAGGGTCGCTTCTTCCAATGCCGCAGGACAGCGACAGCGTTCTGGGCTCGGAGGCGGCGGCGGAGCCTGCGGTGACGCCGTCAGCCGCAGTCAGCACAAACGGGCCGTCCACATGGGCAGCGCCTCCCATGGTGAGCCCTGTGCAAGTGGCAACGTTGTGACGCAATGCATTAATGATTGACTCCATGATCGACACATGATTGACACATGATTGACAAGGTACCGAGATGTAAGTGACATGGTGCAAGTGGCAGCAGCTGCTTGCCCCATGAACCTGTGAATGATGAGGTGCAACTGTCCTGCAGGCGGCGCCAGTGGACGAGGCGAGCAGCTTGCTGGGGGACCATGACTCAGAGGACGCCGTCGAGCGCCCCTCCAGCAGGGCTGCCACACCCTCGCCAGGTGCGGCAGGAAATCATGTTCCCGCTGCCACTTCAGCTTGTCCGCAAGAGAGCACGACCGTCAAGCTGCTTCTGAATACGCAGCAGCATCTCGCAGTGGCTGTGTTGCTCTTTCCGGCTTGAGACTTTGTGCGTTTCTTGATCAGGCCTGATCGACCCCTTCGCAGAGCCTCCAGCCAGCGCTGCGGCACCGCCGCCGCAGCCGCAACCCGCAGCGCCTGCCCCCGCGCCCGCCTCCGACCCTATGGCAGACCTGATGGGGCTGGATTTCGGCGCGGCGCCTGCACCGCCGCCGCGGCCGTCGCTGCAGCTGCACCGCGACCCGCAGCTGTCGCCGGTGAGCACGGGAAAACATTTTTCAATGTCACAGTGCCGATGCCACGCCTCAATGGAAATCCAGGTGTGGCGGGAAGCTTCCTCAAGTCGAGTTGTTTTCGCTGTTTGCTGCAGGGCGTGTTCCAGCAGCTGTGGGGGCATCTGCCGGCGTGCGCGAGCTTCGCAGTGCAGCTCAGCCCGGCGGTCGCGGCCGGCCTGCCGACCAGGCAGATGGTGCGCCTCTTCCAAGCTTTGTGTCCACACTCGTGTGAGCCCACAAGGCATCGTGTCTGTTGACTAGCGTGCGGACAGTTCAGATTTCACAGAGCGTTGCAGCGTGCCTTGCCAATTGTGCCCTGCCAGTTCGTCGCGCTCAACGCTGATTCTTGTAATGCCCTACAGGAATTTTGCAGGACCATGGCGGGTGCCGGCGTTGTGCGCATGGCGTCCGGCGGCAACCCGCCAAAGTTCTACTTCCACGCGCAGCCGGTGGGATCGTACGGCCATATCCTCGTGGAGGCGCTCGGCGGCCCCGGCGGCCTGAGCGTCACTGTCAAGGCGCAGGACGCTGCGCTGGCGCCAGCGTTCGAGGGCCTGTTTGCGGCCGCGGCCGTGGGTTTCAGCTAGTAGACGGTAACATTGCCACATGCGGCAAGGGAGTGAACGTACTTGTGCACATTGAGCGGCTGTGAAACTGCTGTATGAGTTTGCTGGACGGTAGATCACCCATTGGAATCTAATGTGCACAGTGTCCGCCGGTTGTTGCCACACGCTGAAGATTACAACACATACAGCCCATAAAACTCTGCACATGTACTGTTCAACGTCGAAGACCACTGATATGTAGTCCTGATCCGCTGTGCGGACTGCAGATCACAACCTGCGCCACGCATGCAATTCCTACCAACCCGAATCCCTGTGTGCAATAAACCAAAAACCAAATGCGAAGGCAAACTTGAAACAGACGAGTCCACAACGGCTGCTATGCAAGCATGCCGCCACTCCTCTACTGTTGCATAGCAGATGCAGCCACCTGCTGTGCAGCAGACGCAGCCACTTGGCTCATGATGATTGGAGCTGTGTCAGAGATGTTCCGAGTTGGAGCGGCTGCCTCCAAAGCCACCGAGGCCTTGAACTGACGTACACGCTCTAGCTGTTGCTCATAAGAAATAAGGAGCTGGACATATTTCAGACGCCAACCTTGTTCCTCGTGCTGGATAACTTCAATGCCCACGAGCAGCTTTACATCCAGATGCAGAGGACGTTGTTCCCTGCCGCCACATCAGCGGTCCGTCATCCGGCAACGCAGGAACCTGCGAAGCACCTGGGCGTGCGTAGGCGCGAGCGGCGCGGGAGCGAGCGCCGCGGGCGCGACGGCGCAGGCCGGCGCGGGCGGCGCGCAGCGGCTTGGCGCGCGCAGCGCAAGCCGGCATTTCGCCCGAATCTGTCATAGGTTGCCAACACAGGTACTCGAATTGATCCGGAAGCAACTTGACATATCAAACCACAGGTGGCTGCATAGCGCCTGGCAATGCGGGGAAGCCAGACAATGTTGTCGACTGACTTCGGCATTGACTGGAAACAGCTGACATAGATCCTTGGATTCCTTCCCGCAAAGCCAGCATCAAGTCTATTGGTTTTGAGGTCCGATAATTACCTCAGCGGACAGCCAGCGTAACCACTCGCAGGGCGGAGGTGGCGGTGTCGCGGAGCTCCGGCAGGGCGCAGGGCTCGGGCGCGCCCTTGCGCGCGCTCTCGCCGCTGCTGTCGGAAGCCGACATGAGCAGTACGCGGTGGTTCAGGTCTCGCCACTCCACACCTGAGCAAGATTCGGCACAGACGTTGAGCTCGCTGACGAATGTGTGCGCAAACGAACCGTGTTGGAGGGTGTAGCCGCGAGGAAAGCAAAGAGAAGGCAATGTAGGTTGCTGAGACGATTGTCCAGCTGAGCGGATATATTAAGGAAGCAACAAACCAACGAAATGGGCTCGCTGGCTGGCTGGCTGGCTGGCTGGCTTGGTGAGAGCATAACTACAGACATATCCAGATCGGGCGCGCCCCACCGTCTCCGCTGCTGGAAGTCGTGCTGAGCGCGTCCGGAGTGGCAGGCCCGGTGATGGCCGGCGGGCTGGACGACGCTCTGGGGATGATGGCGGTCCCAAAGTTGACCGACGACAGGCGCAGCCCAGCTGCTGCACAACCGCCGAAGCAAATTTCAGCGCCTTTCATGCCGGCAGTCCACATTTGAGAAAGTGACGTGTGAATGGAAATTCCGTGCCTCACTTGTGCAAGGTCAGCTCAGCTGTGCTCAGCCGCTGGATGCTGAATCATCGAAGGCGCATGTGCAGCAACTTGCAACAGGGACAGCGCTGACGTCGGCCAGATGTGTTGTGAGCACTTGACGGCGATGACGACATATGGCCACTCGAAGATGTGCTTGTGCACCTGCTCCAGGTGGTCCGGACTGCGCGGCGGCGCCTGGAGGCGGCGGCCTGCTGCCGCCGTCACCGCCGCATGCCGCACCGGACCCGCCGGCCGTGGGCAGGCCGCCAGCAGAGCTTGGGCCCGCGCCGCCATTGCCGCCCGCAGGGCCTGGCGCACCTCTATCATCGCCACTGCCCTCTTCATCGTCGCCGCTGCCCTCGGCGTCCTGTAAGACACGTGAGTTCTTGTGGCCGGACTCGTTTTTCTACAAAAATGAACCATCGGAAGCAACTTCTGAAGTACATTACCGGCTTGGCACGTGCTCAGTACCTGCGACGGACTCAGTTTGGTTTGGCTGACATTGGGATGTGCAGGGGCTAGTGTGAGATGTGCAGGCGCTGGCAGTGCACCTTTCCATCTGAAGACACGTAAAGCGGCATGCGGCGGTCCTGTCTGATACATGTGACAACAGGACGCAACTCATTGGCTGATCCAACGACCCTAATACTGCAAGTTGGATTGATGCGGCACCTGCTCCGGGTTGGCCTTGATGTATAGTTGCAGCAGTCTGACGAGCTCAATCACATAAATATCAAAATCTCCATAGTTGTGCTTGAAGGTCTGCGACATCGTGGTGATGGCGTTGCTGAGGTTGCGCAAGTAACCCTGCAGGGCATGTCATGAGTCAGTCCAATACTGTGGGGTAAGCCCTGGAAGTACCAGAAGTGGCGATTCGCCATGCATCTAGCTGCATGCTGTGCGCATCGGCATGCAGAACCATTAACACATCTGAAAACTTTGTGCAAGTCGCACCTTTGTCCTGTTTGGTGTGCCTTGCGTCCGGAAGGAGCTGAGCGCAGCGATGAGCTTCGGAGCGGCCCTCACAGACGTGGGCTTCTTTGTCTCCAGCGTCACTGCTGCCTGGCCCCGCTTGAGGGCTTGCAGCGCGACTTTCGCCGCTTTTGTGCCACGGACCTTGGTCTCCTTTTGAACATTGCCCTGCAGCGGTTCACAAAACACGTTATGTCGAGTATGGGTAAACAATAGAGTACGGGCGAGAGTGAGGTGGACGCGCAGTGCCGTTTCACTGCGTCACGAGCACTCACCAGGTTGGTGTTCGGGCTGTCTGCGGCCTCGAATGCCGCGGAAACGGAGCTGCTGTCAGGTGCCGCCAGCCCGCCACTCGGGTGCTGGCTGGGAATCTGGCTGCTGCTTGAGGAGGTCGCAGCGTCTAGCAAGTGCTGGAGCCGTGCCTGAGCATCTGCACCGCTATCAGATTGCACTGACGTGCTGCTCCGGCGCAGGCTGCCGCGGCTGAACGCCATGTCGCACAGAGGCGGTCAAGCTGGTGGCATGGCAAGAGAAAGGGGGTGTTGCATACACCTGCGCAAGCGATGCCTTTTAGCTGCTCGAAAGCTCCCGCAACGTGCAGCGCGAACAGCGCAGCAGCAGCAAGTATGTCGCTAAAGCGCGATCCGTGGCAACGGAACCCAGACAACTCATGATTTGGCTCGTTTTTGCTTCGATTTGACGCTTTAGTAAAGCCTTTTCTCCTTGGACTTGGGGGAGAACTTAAACAGAACGGGAAAACCGAAAGAAAGCAAGAAAGCAGGGGAGAATAAAGAGACAACTCTCCCCCGCAGTACTCGCGAGTCATTGTACACAGGTCGTGCGCAGATTTGCCACAGACTGAGCGCCGCGCAAGGAGCGTCTATTGCTTTGCTGTTCATCCTTGAGAGGGATTTTAGACTTGCCGCAACGGCGCGGAGCATGGCGCTGCGGCTTAGGAACCTGTTGCTGGTGGTTGCGCTGGTTCTGGCCACAGCAGCGTGCCCGACACATGGACGCAAAACAACTGCAGAGCTGACGAAGGAGGACAGAGTGAGCGTTGCCAAAGTGGCGTACATGCGCTTTTGAAACTGGCTGGTGCTGCAGATCCGACACTCACTTTAGCCACCTGGTGTTGCAGAGTCTCTTTGCCATCGCCTCGCCGTTCGGCTTTGGCGCTGATGGCCACGTGGAGTTGGGCATCAGCGAGTTCCAGGTCTGGCACCACGCCGGCCAGGGCGTGCCAGATCCGGACGTCAAGCGGATGGGCTTCTTCATCACCACATCCGAGGCCCAGACGCTGCTGGAGTTCGACCTGTCCCAAGTCAGTGGTCTCAAGCTGATTGCAGCTGTGTTTCTGGCAAATCGGTATTATCATGAGCTGCACTCCTTACCGCCCAAGTATTCCCGCGTGCAGCACCGGCGCGCGACCGCGATCTGTTCCTGCTCGCGCAGGGCGAGTGCGCCCTGGACGCGGAGAACATCGTAAAGCTGTTCACCATGGACATGGTGGACCAGCAGAAGGTGGAGGAGTACAAATACGAGATGCCGCTGCAGGTGAGTGGAATATCCCTGGTTGTCGCTGCATCGTCAGGGGTGACGTCGGTGGGCAATTTGAGAGAGTACTGCCATGCTGGACGCGAGCGAGCGACAAGGCACCACCGAACTGAGGATCAGCTGTAAATCAGTGGTGGTGAACATGCGTCGAGGACGCAGCTTTGGAGCGGCCGCTTTGATCCGCAGGACGCATTAACAGCAGCGCCAGCATGTTGCAGAGTCGCATATCTGGCCATCTCCAGCTTTGGCATGCGGCCGGTGCACCGAAGACAAAAAATCTCGAAGTAAGCTGCAGCTCGGCACTGGGCTGCAGGTTATGAACACCTCGGCGGTCATAATCGAAAGCCAGCTGGCACGGTCCCTCCGCAGCACGCAGTGACTTGCCTCGATCACATCATCTAGTGCTGCAAATCAACCACGCAGGACCTGATAAAAGAGTACCAGGGCGGCGAGTTCTCCATCTTCTTCGCCAACTGCGAGCCGCTTAGCGCGGTGTCCATGGACCTGCGCACCGAGCTGTACAATGTCAAGCCCAACGGCAAGCGCGACTACCTGTCCATCGGCGAGGATGCGCTGCCCACCGTGTACATGGTGCGTTTGAACATTTGCTTGGACACTTCCAAAACTAATGCGTTATGAGGGTTTGAGTAGTATGTTGAACGGTAAGGATGCGCTGCCCACTGTGTACACGTGCCTGGGCTGCTGTACATTCTGATTCATATGTGGATGGTCAAGCATTCATGTGTGTCATAGCGCCGAGGTGCACGTTCAAAACGTCTCAATGGCTCATGCAACAACGAAGGTTGGGTGCTGGGCGCTGGGCGCGGGTATATTCTGAGCGTCTCTTCAGGCATTAGCCACAGAACTGTTTGCGCCACTTGCAGCGCCCCCCCCGGGGGGGGGGGGGGGGGGGGGGGGGGGCGGGCCCACTGGGGGAACC